>Ga0160441_100160_pt1 | contig 72427 bp, 64 predicted proteins | sample HID1971K_E1MG_FD_108260 | JGI IMG/M metagenome (GOLD analysis project Ga0160441, IMG submission 108260) | Enriched millipede-associated microbial communities from UW Madison campus, WI, USA - HID1971K_E1 MG | ecosystem: Host-associated > Arthropoda: Insects > Digestive system > Unclassified ... | reverse complement strand
GCGTCCGCGGCGTCCGGACGTTCGGCCACGCCTGATCGCGCCACTGCGTCTCGAGCTCGGCGGGGGCCCGCCGGCAGCAGACCTCCACCGAGTGGCGCGAGATCCCCCGGTTGGTCGTCTCGCGGCCGAGGAACCACTTCGTGTCGTCGAACCGGACGCCCACCGACACCGAGTGCGCGCCCTCGCTCGATCCTTCGACGCGTGCCGTGCACCAGTACGTGCCGTTGCCGGTGTCGGTGTACTGGTAGTACGGGTTGAACTTGTCGGGCACGTCGAACACGACCCTGCTCGTCCAGCGTCGGCAGCACAGCTGCCCCTCGATCGACCCGAGCCGGTCGGCGGGGAAGTTCACGTCGTCGTTCTCGTACGCCTTCGTGATGGTGCCCGACTCGTGCACCTTGAGGAAGTGCACGGGGATGCCGAGGTGCTGCGTCGCGAGGTTCGTGAACCGGTGCGCGGCGGTCTCGTACGACACGGAGTACGTGTCGCGCAGGTCTTCGATCGACAGCTCGCGCCGCGTCTTGGCCTCGATCAGCGCGGGCGCGGCGTGCTCTTCGGGGATCAGCAGCGCCCCGGTGAGGTAGTTCGTCTCGACGCGCTGACGCAGGAACTCGGCGTACGACCGCGGCTCGCTGTGCCCGAGGATCCGGCTCGCGAGGGCCTGCAGCACGGCGGTGCGCGAATCGCCCTTCGCCGGCACCGTGCTCGAGAGGTACAGCCGGCCGTTGCGCAGATCGGCGACGGAGCGAGTGGATGCCGGCAGGTCGGCCACGTAGTGCAGCGAGAACCCGAGGTGCGCCGCGATGTCGCTCGCGGTGCGCTGGGTCAGCGGGCCGCCGGGGTGGTCGACGGCGGCGAGCAGTGCCCGCGCGTGCTCTTCGAGGTCGCCGAAGTAGTTGTCCTGCCGGCGCATGAGGTGGCGCAGCTCGACGTTGGCGCGGCGCGCTTCTTCGGGGGTCGCCGAGCGCTCGTCGCCGAGCCGCTCGATCTCGCCCTGCAGAGCGAGCATCGCGCGCAGCGCCTCGTCGGGCACCGTTTTGCCGATGCGGAACGGCGAGATGCCGAGCGCCTGGAACGTCTGCCCCTTCATCGCCCGCTCGAGCGCGATCTCGAGGGTCGCGCGCTCGTCGAGGGTCTCCGCCTCGAGCAGCTGATCGACGGTCGCGCCGAGCGCTTTCGCGATCGTGCGCAGGAGCGACAGCCGCGGCTCGCGCTTGCCGGTCTCGATCATGGAGAGCTGGCTCGGTGCCCGCTCGACGGCGGCCGCGAGTTCGTCGAGGGTCATGCCGCGGGCCGTGCGCAGCTGGCGGATCCGGCGCCCGATCGTGAGCGCATCGGCATCCGCTTCGACCGGCTCGGAATCTGACCGGGTGTGAACATCGACGTTCGTCATGACGGCGAGTGTGTCACAGAAGCAGAAGATCGACAAAACTTCACACCGATTTTCGCCAGTCGGCTCCCGAAACTTCACCCAGAGTGGATGCCACGAGGCCGGCACCCCGCCGGTCACCGCATCAGAAAGGCAAGGCCATGACTCCGACCGCCACGGGCATCGCGCCTGACGAGACCACTCGCCCCACGACGGGGCCCATCCCGACCTCGGCGATCGTCGTCACGGGCCCGCTCCGCGAGCGGTACGACGAGATCCTCACGCCCGACGCGCTCGCCTTCCTGAGCGAGCTGCACGCGCGCTTCGCCGGGCGTCGCCACGACCGGCTCGCCGACCGCCTGCGCCGCCGGTTCGAGATCGGCAACGGGCACGACCCGCAGTTCCGCTCCGACACCGCGCACATCCGCGACGACGCCGAGTGGCGCGTCGCCGGCGCGGGGCCGGGCCTCGAAGACCGCCGCGTCGAGATCACCGGTCCCACCGACCCGAAGATGACGATCAACGCGCTCAACTCGGGTGCAAAAGTGTGGCTCGCCGACCAGGAGGACGCCACGAGCCCCACATGGCGCAACGTGATCGACGGGCAGCTGTCGCTGCGCGACGCGATCCGCGGCGAGCTGACCTTCACGTCGCCCGAGGGCAAGGTCTACGAGGTCACCGCCGAGCAGACGCCTACGATCGTGATGCGTCCCCGCGGCTGGCACCTGACCGAGAAGCACATCCGCTTCACCGACCGTGCCGGGCGCGAGATGGCCGCCTCGGGCTCGCTCGTCGACTACGGCCTCTACTTCTTCCACAACGCGCAGCGCCTGATCGAGAACGGCGTAGGCCCCTACTTCTACCTGCCGAAGATCGAGTCGGCCGAAGAGGCGAAGCTGTGGGACGACGTCTTCACCTTCAGCGAGCGGTACATCGGCATCCCCCACGGCACGATCCGCGCGACGGTGCTGATCGAGACCCTGCCGGCGGCGTTCGAGATGGACGAGATCCTCTTCGAGCTGCGCGACCACATCGCGGGCCTGAACGCGGGCCGCTGGGACTACATCTTCTCGATGATCAAGAACTACCGCGGCCGCGGCGCGCGGTTCGTGCTGCCCGACCGCAGCCAGGTCACGATGACCGTCCCGTTCATGCGGGCGTACACCGAGCTGCTCGTGCAGACCTGCCACAAGCGGGGCGCGTTCGCGATCGGCGGCATGAGCGCCTTCATCCCGAACCGGCGCGACCCCGAGGTGACGGCGCAGGCGTTCGAGAAGGTGTCGGCCGACAAGAAGCGCGAGGCCGGCGACGGCTTCGACGGAACCTGGGTCGCGCACCCCGACCTGATCCCGGTGGCCCGGGCCGAGTTCGACGCCGTGCTCGGCGACGAGCCCAACCAGGTGGGGCGCCAGCGGCCCGAGGTGCACGTGCAGGCATCCCAGCTCATCGACGTGCACATCGGATTGCCGATCTCGGCCGAGGGCGTCTACGCCAACGTGTCGGTGGCGATCCGCTACATCGAGGCGTGGCTGCGCGGGCTGGGCGCCGTCGCCATCGACAACCTGATGGAAGACGCGGCGACCGCCGAGATCTCGCGCTCGCAGGTGTGGCAGTGGATCCATCAGGACCGCTCGACCGCCGACGGCACGAAGATCACGCGCGAGTACATCGAAGGCCTCATCGATCGCGTGCTCGGCGAGGTCACCCGCGCCGAGGGCGACCGCTACGACGACGCCGCCGAGATCTTCCGCGAGGTGGCGCTGCGCGACGAGTTCCCCGCGTTCCTGACGATCCCCGCCTACAACCGCTACCTCGTCGAGTCGGACTGACCCGACGACGACCACTTCACGACTCATCACGACCCTTCACGAAGGACATGACATGACCGCCTACCAGGACGACATCGACGCCATCCGCGAGCTGAAAGACCAGCACGGTTCGACGTGGGATGCCATCGACCCCGAATCCGTCGCGCGCATGCGGGCGCAGAACCGGTTCCGCACCGGGCTCGAGATCGCGCAGTACACCGCCGACATCATGCGCCGCGACATGGCCGAATACGACGCCGACTCGTCTGTCTACACGCAGTCTCTCGGCGTCTGGCACGGCTTCATCGGGCAGCAGAAGCTGATCTCGATCAAGAAGCACCTGAAGACCACCGACAAGCGGTACCTCTACCTCTCAGGGTGGATGGTCGCAGCGCTGCGCTCGGAGTTCGGGCCGCTGCCCGACCAGTCGATGCACGAGAAGACGGCGGTGCCCGCGCTGATCGAAGAGCTCTACACGTTCCTCCGCCAGGCCGACGCCCGTGAGCTCGACCTGCTGTTCACGAAGCTCGACGCCGCTCGCGCCGCGGGCGACGAGACGGCCGCAGAGTTCGTGCAGTCGCAGATCGACACCTACGAGACCCACGTGGTGCCGATCATCGCCGACATCGACGCCGGCTTCGGCAACCCCGAGGCGACGTACCTGCTCGCGAAGAAGATGATCGAGGCGGGCGCCTGCGCGATCCAGATCGAGAACCAGGTCTCCGACGAGAAGCAGTGCGGCCACCAGGACGGCAAGGTCACCGTGCCGCACGAGGACTTCCTCGCGAAGATCAACGCGGTGCGGTACGCGTTCCTCGAACTGGGCATCGACAACGGCGTCATCGTCGCCCGCACCGACTCGCTCGGCGCGGGGCTCACGCAGAAGCTCGCGGTCACCCACGAACCCGGTGACCTCGGCGACCAGTACAACGCCTTCCTCGACGTCGAGGAGATCTCGCAGGCTGAGCTGCGCAACGGCGACGTCGTCATCACGCGCGGCGACACGCTGCTGCGGCCCAAGCGCCTGGCATCCAACCTCTATCGATTCCGCGCCGGCACCGGCGAGGAGCGCTGCGTGCTCGACTGCATCACGTCGCTGCGCAGCGGCGCCGATCTGCTGTGGATCGAGACCGAGAAGCCCCACGTCGCGCAGATCGCGGGCATGGTGGATGCCATCCGCGAGGTGATCCCGAACGCGAAGCTCGTCTACAACAACAGCCCCTCGTTCAACTGGACGCTGAACTTCCGTCAGCAGGCCTACGACGCGCTCGTCGAGCAGGGGGCGGACGTGTCGGCCTACGACCGCGCCGACCTGATGAACGTCACCTACGACGGCACCGAGCTGGCGACGCTCGCCGATGAGAAGATCCGGTCGTTCCAGCGCGACGGCTCGGCGCGGGCCGGGATCTTCCACCACCTCATCACGCTGCCGACCTACCACACGGCCGCACTGTCGACCGATGACCTGGCCAAGGGCTACTTCGGCGACGACGGCATGCTCGCCTATGTCAAGGGGGTGCAGCGTCGCGAGATCCGCGAGGGCATCGCGACGGTCAAGCACCAGAACATGGCGGGCTCCGACATCGGCGACAACCACAAGGAGTACTTCGCCGGCGACGCGGCCCTCAAGGCCGGCGGCAAGGACAACACGATGAACCAGTTCGGCTGATCAGTCGATGCGCGCAGCGGGGTCGGATGCCGAGGCATCCGGCCCCTCTTCGTGCTCCGACCTCGGTGCCGACCGCGCGGCGACGCGCCTGTCGATCCATACCGCGAGCCACACGGCACCGATCCCGACGACGGCGACGGTGCCCTGCGATATCAGGGCGATCGCTCCGCTCGGGAACGCGTTCTCGACGAGCAGCGGTGTGATCAGGGCAGGGATCACGGCGAGGACCACGACACTCCACGACCACGGATGGCGTCCGCGCGCGATCACCCAGCCGCCCACCGCGGCGAGGAGCGCTACCGCGCCCTGATCGAGGACGAAGCGCCAGAACGTGACGGGGTGAACGACATTGCCCGCCGCGTGCTGCAGCCCGAACGTCACCCACAGCAGCAGCACGACGCTCACGAGCGTGAAGGCACCGAGTCGGCGCCAGCCCGACGTCGGGAGCATCACGACCGCGGCGAGCATCGCGCCGAGGACGAGGAGGAACTGCACGACGTTCACGACCGGCGCGTCGGTTCGGATCGTGCCGGCGTAGACCTCGGACTGCACGATCGCAGAGAAATCCGTCGCCACCGCGAGGTAGGCGCCGGCGAGCATCGCGACGATCGCCGCCCCGTAGCGCGCGGACCGGTCGAAGCGGAGCTCGGGTGCCATGCGCCGAGGGTATCCGAATCTGCATAGAATTCGAGTCCGGGTGTGGAGGGACATCGATGAGCGAGAGCGACGACGGCACGAGCCGCCGCGAGTTCCTCCGCCGCACCGGAATCGGTGCGGCGGGCCTCGCGATCGGCGGCTCCGCTGCGGCCGCGGTGACGACCGCGGCGACGGTGCATCCGCCGGAGTTCGCGCCGCTGACGCCGCGCGCCGTGCCGGGCTTCGACCACGTCGTGGTCGTGATGTTCGAGAACCGCAGCTTCGACAACCTCCTCGGGCATCTGTACAGCGCCGACGAGAAGACCTCGGCCGAGTTCGACGGTCTCGCGCAGGGCGAGTACTCGAACGTCGCCCCCGACGGGACACGGGTCGACGCGCACATCTATCGGGGCTCGACCGATGCGATCATGCAGCAGCCGCAACCCGATCCGGGCGAGACCTACCCGCACGTGAACACGCAGCTGTTCGACGTCGTGGACCCCGCGTCGAACAGCGATCTGACGGATCACGCGGTGGAGGCGCCGTTCAACTCACCGCAACCCGAAGACCAACCCACCAACGCCGGCTTCGTGCGCGACTACGTGATCAACTTCCGCCTCGCCAAGCGGCGTGAGCCGACCCCCGAGGAGTACTCGGTCGCGATGGGCGGATTCAGCCCGGAGATGATGCCGGTGCTGTCGACGCTCGCGCGCGAGTTCGCGGTGTACGACAACTGGTACGCGGGTGTGCCGTCTCAGACGTTCTGCAACCGGTCGTTCTTCCACGCCTCGACGTCGCACGGTTACGTCACGAACCACAACGGCGACGACTACGAGAAATGGATCGCGGCCCCTCCCGCCCCGACGATCTTCAACCGCCTCGAAGCGAAGGGCATCCCGTGGCGCGTCTACTACGACGCGACGCAGCTGGTCTCCCTCACCGGGATGCTCCACGCCGCGGTGCTCGAGCCGTACTGGAAGACCCACTTCCGCACGATGAAGCAGTTCTACGACGACGCGCTCAACGGCACCCTGCCCGCCTACGCGTTCGTCGAGCCGCGCATGATCTTCAACCACAACGACATGCATCCGCCGTGGGGCGAGCTGCGCGACGGCGAGCTCACCCTCGACGACGGGTCGACGGTGCAGATCGACAACAGTGCGCACTCGGACGTGCGCGCGGGCGACAAGCTGCTGCAGGACATCTACACCGCCGTCCGCACGAGCCGCAGCCCGAAGGGCTCGAACGCGATGAACACGGCCCTCGTGGTCACGTTCGACGAGCACGGCGGAACGTTCGACCATGTCGCCCCGCCGACGGCGACGCCCCCGACGACCGGGGAGCCGGGCGAGATGGGCTTCAGCTTCGATCGGCTCGGCGTTCGCGTGCCCGCCGTCGTCGTGAGCGCGTACACCCAGGCCGGCTCCGTCATCCACGACGAGATGCATCACGGCTCGGTCATCAACACGCTGTGCCGGCAGCACGGACTCGCCCCGCTGAACGCACGGGATGCCGGGGCGAACCCGATCTTCAACGCGATCAACGGGGCCTCGCCGCGCCAGCCGTACACGTGGCCGCGTCCGACCTCGCTGTGGAAGCCGCCGAACCCCGAGGCGGTCGCCGAGGAGACCACGGAAGCGCACAAGCGTCGCCCCCTCACCTCCCCCGCCCGCGGGCTTCTGGGGCTCCTGATGTCGAGGTTCAGTCCCGACGAGCCGGCACCGAAGACGTACGGCGAGGCGTACGACGCGCTCACCCGCTACGGCCAGGGCCTGTTCGGCACGACGGACGCCGCCGCTCGCTGACCGGCATCCCCGTCGCCCCGCGAGCCCGACTACGCTGGGGCGTGTGACCGAACGCGCCCCCGTCTCCCGCAAGCTCAGTGCCATCGCCGAATCGGCGACGCTCAAGGTGGATGCCAAGGCCAAGGCTCTCAAAGCCGAGGGCAAGCCCGTGATCTCGTACGCCGCCGGCGAGCCCGACTTCGCGACGCCGCAGTTCATCGTGGATGCCGCGGCAGAGGCGCTGCGCGACCCGGCGAACTTCCGCTACACCCCCGCCGCGGGTCTGCCCGTGCTGCGCGAGGCGATCGCGGCCAAGACGCTGCGCGACTCGGGCCTCGAGGTCTCGCCCGGCCAGGTCATCGTGACCAACGGCGGCAAGCAGGCGGTGTATCAGGCGTTCCAGGCGGTCGTGAACCCGGGCGACGAGGTGCTGCTGCCCGCACCGTACTGGACGACCTACCCCGAGGCGATCGCCCTCGCCGACGGCGTGCCCGTCGAGGTGTTCGCCGGCGCCGACCAGGACTACAAGGTCACCGTCGAGCAGCTCGAGGCCGCCCGCACCGACAAGACCACGGTGCTCGTCTTCGTCTCCCCGTCGAACCCGACGGGGTCGGTCTACACGCCCGAAGAGACCAAGGCGATCGGCGAGTGGGCCCTCGAGCACGGCATCTGGGTCATCACCGACGAGATCTACCAGAACCTCGTCTACGAGGGCGTCCGCGCCGTCTCGATCGTCGAGGCCGTGCCCGAGCTCGCCGGGCAGACGATCCTCGTGAACGGCGTCGCGAAGACGTACGCGATGACCGGCTGGCGCGTGGGCTGGATGGTCGGCCCCGCCGACGCGATCAAGGTCGCGGGCAACCTGCAGTCGCACCTCAGCTCGAACGTCAACAACATCGCGCAGCGCGCGGCGCTCGCGGCGCTCACCGGGCCGCAGACCGAGGCCGAGGAGATGCGCCAGGCGTTCGACCGCCGCCGCACGCTGATCGTCGCCGAACTCGCGAAGATCCCGGGCGTAACGGTGCCGAACCCGCTCGGCGCGTTCTACGTCTACCCCGATGTGCGCGGCCTGCTCGGCCGGTCGTGGCACGGAACGCAGGTCGAGACCTCGCTCGAGCTCGCCGACCTCATCCTCGATCGGGCCGAGGTCGCGGTCGTTCCGGGTGAGGCGTTCGGGCCGTCGGGATACCTGCGCCTCTCGTATGCGCTCGGCGACGACCAGCTGCTCGAGGGCGTGCAGCGCCTGCAGACGCTCTTCGGCTGACGCGCTGCGCGCGGCGGGCGCTCATCCGTCCCGATGCGTCGCTACACGGCCTCCGACACGGCAATACGGGACGGACGGATGCCGGCGCGCGGGCTAAAGCTCCACGCCGATGAGCACCGGCTCGGGCTGCAGGATCAGGCCGAACTCGGACTGCACCCGGCCCTGGATGTAGCGGGCGAGCTCAGCGAGCTCGGCCGCCGTCGCACCGCCACGGTTGGTCAGCGCGAGCGCGTGCTTGGTCGACAGCCCCGCGCGCGAGCGCGGGAACCGGAATCCCTTGCCGATGCCGGCGTGCTCGATGAGCCACGCGGCACTGACCTTGACGTCGGACTGCGTCGCGACCGGCGGCGCGACCACGCCGTCGAACGCGGCGAGCGGAATCACCGTGACGGGGTGGAGCTGAGGCGCCATCGGCCACCGCGGGCATTCGGGCGGCAGGGTGCGGGCGAAGGATGCCGACACGATCGCGTTCTGGAAGAACGACCCCGCGCTGTGCGTGTCGGGGTCGCCGTCGTCGAGAACCATGCCCTTCGATGCCCGGATCGCGAGGACGGTGTCACGCACCCACTGCAGCGTCACGGCCTGACCCTCGGCGACGCCCAGCGCCTGGCGCAGCTGCGCGCCCTGCAGGGTGTAGTCGCCGTGACCGACCACGCGCAGCTCGAGCGTGACCGAGAGGATGACGGCCGAGCGGGCGGCGACCGACCCGTAGTGGTTCTTGAGCACCGAGGTGCGGAAGCCGAGCCCGAGCTCGGATGCCGGCACGATCGACACCTCACCGGTCTCTTCGTCGATCAGCTCGACCTCGACGAGCGTCTCGACGAGCTCCTGCCCGTACGCGCCGATGTTCTGCACCGGCGCCGCGCCGACGGTGCCCGGGATCCCCGACATCGCGACGATGCCCGAGAGCCCCTCAGCCACCGCGTACGCGACCAGATCGTCCCAGCCGTGACCGGCCTCGATCCGCAGCCGGACGTGATCGGCGCGCGGCGACGCGAGGCGCTCGATGCCCGCGGTGCGCACGAGGATCACGGTGCCGTCGAAAGGCTCGTCGCCGACCAGCAGGTTCGATCCGCCGCCGACCACGAGCCACGGCTCGCCCGTCGCCCACACGCCCCGCAGAGCGTCGACGAGCTCGTCGCGGCTGCGCGCCTCGAATAGCCTCGTCGGCGTGCCGCCGGCGCGCAGCGTCGTGAGTCGGGCGAGCGGGACGGGCGCTGTCTCGGGCATCGGTCAGCCGTCCAGGCGCACGTGCACCTGGGCCTTGCCGAGCACGGTGGTCTCCCGCGACGTCACGGTCAGATCGATGCGCACCGCGTCGGCCTCGATCGCGCCGACCTTCGCGACGACGGCGACATCCGCTCCCGCCTCGGCGTCGACGACGACCGGGCGCGTGAAGCGCACGCCGTAATCGATGATGCGGCCTGCGTCCCCCAGCCAGGGGACGACGGTCTCGACGGCGAGGCCCATCGTGAGCATGCCGTGCGCGAGCACACCGGGCAGGCCCACGGCCGCGGCGACGTCGTCGCGGTAGTGGATGGGGTTGAAGTCGCCCGAGGCCCCGGCGTAGCGCACCAGCGCCTCGCGGGTGAGGTGGACGGTGCGCTCGGCGACGACCTCGCCGACAACGAGTTCCGCACTCATGCGACCTCTCCCCCGATCAGCAGCACGGACGTCGCGGTGACGACGTGCGCGCCCTCGGCATCGGTGACCTCGGCCTCGCTCGTGACCATCGCGCCCTTGCCGAAGGCCCGGACGTTCGTGATCTGCAGCTGTGCGACGAGCTCATCGCCCGCGACGATCGGACGCGAGTAGCGGAACCGCTGCTCGGCGTGGACGGTGCGCTCGAGCGCGATGCCCGAGTCGGGCTCGGCGAGCAGCTGCTGCAGCGTGAGGTCCTGCACGACCATCGCGAACGTCGGCGGCGCGACGACGTCGCGATAGCCGAGCGCCTGCGCGGCCACGGGGTCGAGATGCTGCGGATCGGTCGCGAAGACGGCGCGCGAGAACTCGCGCACCTTCTCACGCCCGACGAGGTAGGGCGCGGTCGGCGGGAACGAGCGGCCGACCAGCTCAGGGTTCACGGACACGCTTCGATCTTACCGAGCGCGCCCCAGCCTCACTTCGCGCGTCGCGAACGCACGGCCCGCACCGCCATCTGCACGGCGATGAAGGTGAGGAACACGGCGAACAGGATGCCGGCGACCGCCGGATCGAGCAGGGTCGCGATCCAGGCGCCCAGCGCGGTCGTGGTGCAGGCCGCGACCCCGACCAGCGCGGCGGCCCGCAGGTCGACGTTGCCGCGTCGGACGTTGCCGACCGTGCCCGAGATCGCGGTCGGGATCATCATCAGCAGCGACGTGCCCTTGGCGATGAGATCGCTCGTGCCGAACAGGATCATCAGTGCCGGGACGACGATCACGCCGCCGCCCACGCCGAGCAGTCCGGCGAGGATGCCGGTGATGACGCCCAGGACGACGAGACCCGCTCCGGTGCCCCAGGTGAGGACCAGCTCGGCGTCGCGCGAGGGCACGACGACGAAGAGCATCACGATCACGACGACGAGGAACCCGACGAAGCCCCAGCGCAGCGCCGTCTGCGACACGCGCGCGAGCAGCCACGTGCCGATCTGCGCCCCGACGACGGCGGCGGCGGCGAGGATGAGCGCCGGCACCCACGCCACCGAACCGTGCACCGCGTATGAGATCACCCCGACCGTCGCGGTGGGCACGATGGCGGCCAGCGATGTTCCCGCGGCGAGGCGCTGGTCGAACCCCAGCAGCAGCACCAGCATCGGCACGATGACGGTGCCGCCGCCGACGCCGAACAGACCCGAGAGCAGGCCCGCCGCCAGGCCCACCCCGATGCACGAGAGAACGAAGCGTGCTCCGCGCGGGCGGGGCGTCACGTCGGTCACTCGCCCGCGCTCCCGGCCTCTTCGACGGCGGCCTGCTCGAACTGCGAACGGTACAGGCGGAAGTACGCGCCTTCGGCCGAGATGAGCTCTTCGTGGGTGCCCTGTTCGACGATGTCGCCGTGCTCCATCACGAGGATCAGGTCGGCGTCACGGATCGTCGACAGTCGGTGCGCGATCACGAATGAGGTGCGCCCCTCGCGCAGCGCCGCCATGGCGTGCTGCAGCAGCAGCTCGGTGCGCGTGTCGACCGAGCTCGTGGCTTCGTCGAGGATCAGCACGCTCGGCTCGGCGACGAACGCGCGCGCGATCGTGATCAGCTGCTTCTCGCCGGCCGACACGTTCGCGGCATCCTCGTCGAGGACGGTGTCGTAGCCGTCGGGCAGTGAGTGGACGAAGCGATCGACGCGGGTCGCGACGGCGGCTGCGACGACATCCTCGTCGGTCGCGCTCGCGCGGCCGTAGCGGATGTTCTCGCGAATCGACCCCGCGAACAGCCACGGGTCCTGCAGCACCATGCCGGTGCGCGCGCGCACGTCGTCGCGGGTGAGCTCGGCGATGTCCTGCCCGTCGAGCAGGATCCGCCCGCCGTCGAGCTCGTAGAACCGCATCAGCAGGTTGACGAGGGTCGTCTTGCCGGCACCGGTGGGCCCGACGATCGCGACCGTCTGCCCGGGCGCGACGCGGAACGACAGGTCGCGGATCAGCGGCTTGTCGGGCGTGTACGAGAAGGCCACGTGCTCGAACTCGATCACGCCGCGGCCGTCGCTCAGAGCGGGCGCGTCGTCGGCATCCGGGTCTTGCTCGTCCTCGTCGAGCAGCTCGAACACGCGCTCGGCCGAGGCCGTGCCCGACTGCACGACGGCCGCCATGCCGCCGAGCTCGGACAGCGGCTGGGTGAACTGCTGCGAGTACTGGATGAACGCTTGCACGTCGCCGAGGCGCAGCTGGCCGGATGCCACCATGAGGCCACCGAGCACGGCGATCCCCACGTAGCTGAGGTTCCCGATGAACATCATGCCGGGCATGATGAGCCCCGACAGGAACTGCGCCTTGAACGCCGCTTCGTACAGCTCGTCGTTCTCTTCCGCGAAGCGCTCGGCCATGATCTGCTCACGTCCGAAGACGCGGACGAGCGCGTGGCCCGAGAACGACTCTTCGACGCGCGCGTTCAGACGCCCGACCTTGCGCCACTGCGTCTGGAACGCCTTCTGCGACCGCGGGCCGATGACTCCGAAGATGACGCCCATGAGCGGCAGCGCGATGAGGGCGACGATCGCCAGCTGCCACGAGATCGAGAACATCATCACGAGCACGCCCACGACGGTCAGCACGTTCGTGAGCGCCGTCGACAGCGACTGCTGCATCGTCTGGGTGATGTTGTCGATGTCGTTCGTGACCCGCGAGATGAGCTCGCCGCGCTGCACGCGGTCGAAGTACGACAGCGGCAGACGGTTGACCTTCGCCTCGACGTCTTCGCGCAGACGCCACATGGTGCGCACCATGATGATGTTGATCACGTAGCCCTGCACCCACGTCAGCACGGCCGAGACGACGTAGATCGCGAGCACGGCGACGACGACCCAGCGCAGCCGCTCGAAGTCGACACCGGTGCCGACCTGGAAGTCGTGCATCGCCGAGACCATGTTCGCAAGGTCGGTCTGGCCCGCGGCGGTCAGGGCCGCGACGACGTCGGCCTGCGAGGTGCCCGCCGGGAACGCGTCGCCGAGGGATGACGAGACGACCCCTTCGAAGATGATGTTGGTCGCCTCGCCGAGCACCTTGGGGGCGATCACGGCGAGGACGACGCCGATCGCACCGAGGATCGAGACGCCCGCGAACGCGAGCGCGTACGGGCGCAGCAGGCCGAGCATGCGCCGGAAGCTCGGGCCGAAGCGGGCGGCCTTGCCGGGGGCGACGCTGTCCCAGTCGCCCGAGCTCTGACGGGCCTGCTCGGCCAGCTCGAGCTCGAGCCGCTCTTCCTCGGAGACGGCTTCTTGCGTGTTCGGCGCGCTCATGCGTCGACTCCCAACTGCGACTCGACGATCTCGCGATACGTCTCGTTGGTGGCCAGCAGCTCGTCGTGGGTGCCCAGGCCGACCATGCGGCCGTCGTCGAGCACGACGATGCGGTCGGCGTCGGTGACCGTCGAGATGCGCTGCGCGACGACGATCTTGGTCACGTCGGGCAGTTCGCGCCACAGCGCCTGACGCAGGCGTGCGTCGGTCGTGAGGTCGAGGGCCGAGAACGAGTCGTCGAAGACGAGGATGTCGGGGCGCCGCACGATCGCGCGCGCGATCGACAGCCGCTGACGCTGGCCGCCCGACACGTTCGTGCCGCCCTGCGAGATGCGGGCGTCGAGGCCGCTGCGACCGGATGCCTCATCGCCCATCTCGTCGACGAACTCGCGACCCTGCGCGATCGCGAGCGCGTGCCAGAGCTCATCGTCGGTGGCATCCTCGCGCCCGAACCGCAGGTTCGACGCGACCGTCCCGGTGAACAGGAACGCCTTCTGCGGCACGTAGCCGATTCCCTCCCACAGCCGCTCGAGCTCGGCGGCGCGCACGTCGACACCAGCGACCCGGACGGCCCCCGAGGTGACGTCGAACAGGCGCGGGATGAGCGAGACGAGCGTCGTCTTTCCCGAGCCGGTCGAACCGACGATCGCGACCGTCTCGCCGGGCGCGGCCGAGAACGAGACGCCCTGCAGCACGGGCAGCTCGGCGCCGGGGTAGGTGAAGGTCACGTCGTCGAAGACGACCGAGCCGGGCGTCGGGAAGTCGTTGACCGGCGCGGCAGGGCGCTCGAGCTGCTCGTCCGAATCGAGCACCTCGGCGATGCGGTCGGCCGAGACGGCGGCGCGCGGGATCATGATCGTCATGAACGTCGCCATGAGCACGCCCATCAGGATCTGGCCGACGTACTGCATGAAGGCGAACAGCGTGCCGATCTCGACATTGCCGGCATCCACCTGGATTCCGCCGAACCAGATGACACCCACGACCGTGACGTTCAGGACGAGCATCGCGAGGGGGAACATCAGCACGAACAGCGAGCCGACTTTGCGCCCGACGACCATGATGTCGGTGTTGGCCACGCGGAAGCGCGCCTCTTCGATGCGTTCGCGCACGAATGCGCGCACGACGCGGATGCCGGTGAGCTGCTCGCGCATGATGAGGTTCACCGAGTCGAGCTTGGTCTGGTAGGTGCGGAACAGCGGCACCATGCGGCTGACGATGAGGACGGCGACGCCGAGCAGCAGCGGGACGGCGACGGCGATGAGCCAACTGAGACCGACGTCCTGCTGCAGCGCCATGATGATGCCGCCGATCGCCAGCATCGGGGCGGTGACGAGCATCGTGGCGCCCATCATCGCGAGCATCTGCACCTGCTGCACGTCGTTCGTGTTGCGCGTGATGAGAGTGCCGGCGCCGAAGCGCGACACCTCGCGCTCGGAGAACCCGCTCACCTTCCCGTAGACGTCGCGGCGGATGTCACGCCCCATGCCCATCGCCGCCTTCGCCGCGAACCAGGTCGCGATGATCGCCGCGATGATCTGGCCGAACGCGATCATCAGCATGATGACCCCGCGCGACCAGATGTAGGCGGTGTCGCCCTGGGCGACGCCGTTGTCGATGATGTCGGCGTTCAGACGCGGCAGGTACAGGGATGCCATCGCGGAGGCGAACTGGAACACGAGTACGCCGACCAGCAGCCGCGCGTGCGGCCGCAGGTACCTGACGAGGAGTTTTCCGAGCATGGGGGCATCTCCGATCACCGCTCAGACGGAACGGTCCATCGTATCCGTCAGCGGCGACATCGCGGTGCCCCGCCCCGTTCGGGCGCGGTCAGGACGCGGGCGTCAGCGCCTGCTCGGGCACGCTGTGCCAGGTGCCCTCGTACACGCGCGTGTGCGCCCCGGCGGCGTCGGCCCTCGGGCCGGGGCACGTCACGCTCACGCGGAACGCGCTGCGCGTGACATCCGATCGGATCAGCGCCTCACGCGCCACGCGGTCGTGCACGCGGGCGGTGACGATCTCGACATTGTCGTGATCCGGGCAACGGTAGACGGCTGGAACGAGCACGAATGCACTCATCGATTCCCCCAGTGATCGATGGACGGGACCCCACGTCCCGATCGGGGTACCACCCCCGATGAACCAGAGATACCAGACTCTCCCGCCGCAGGACAAGCATCGATACGCGGGGACGGCTCACTTGCGCGTCACGAGCTCCAGCCCCGCCCCGGCGAACTGCCGCAGCGTGGCGTCGGGGAGGAACGCGCGAGTGAGCCCCGCACCGATCCGCGCGAGGTCGGCCTCGTCGCGGAAGACGAGGTACATCGTCTCGTAGCGCGGGTTGAACTTCTCTTTGAAGCGGTGCAGCGACGCGAAGCCGTAGACCGGCTCGAGCGTGTCGGCGAGACGGTCGGAGAGGACGGCGATCATCCCGGCATCCTCGGGGTAGTCGTGCGCGAGCGGTGCGCCCGACAGCGACATGATGCGGGCGCCTTCGTCAGAGAAGGCACGCGCCGATGATCCGATGAGGAACTCCATGACGGGACCGAAGCCCTCGTCGCGACGGCGCATGAGGTCGAGCGTCCACCCGTCGATGCCTCCGCCCGGGGCGTAGACAGGCAGCCACGAAAGGAACCCGTCGACGTCGCCCGCGGGTGAGATGGCGAGCGCCAGGCGCACTTCGGGGTCTGCGGCCTCGTCGAGCGAGCCGAGCGTGAACCCCATCTCGGGCAGGCCCTTGTCGCCGACCCACATCTCCGAGATGGCGCGGATCTGCGCCTGCGTGCCCCACGACTCCTCCTTGAGCGTGGTCATGCGGAAAGTCATCTCTTCGCGGCCGGCCTTGTTCATGGCGGTGCGCACCGAGTTCCAGCGCTTGCCCGTGAACGCAAGGCCCTCGAGGTCGACGATCGTGTCATCGGCGACGACGAGACTGCGCCAGCCGTCGGGTGCGGCTTCGCGGGTCGCCTCACTCGCGCTGAAGAACACCGGGATCAGACCCGCGTGCTGCGCGGCGTCGATGAACTCGCTCACCGACTGCGCCCTGCCGTTCGCAGCACCGAGCGGATCGGCGAGGGCGATCGCGACGCGAGCGTGGCGCTGGTAGGCGACGATCCCGGTGGAGGTGCGCAGGTACTCGTTGCCCGGCCACGTCGTCATCCACGACAGCGTGCCGCCACCGTCTGCGCGGATGGCAGTCTTGACATCGTCTACGGTCGGCTGGGCGCCCGCGCCGAGCGGTCTGCGCGGCTTCGCGCGGAACGCCGCGCGGACGACGACGAGGTAGACGAGGTAGATCAGCCAGATCACCGAGGTCGCGAAGTAGAGGCCGATTGCATCGCCGGCAGCCTCGTCCGCGGTGATGGCGCCGCTTCCCCCGAGCCCGATCAGCAGGACGATCAGGACCGCGAAACCCACGTTGAGCGCCGATACGACCACGTTGACGACCCAGGCCCATCGGCGCCCACGACGCAGCCCGTCGGCGACGAGGAAGATGATCAGCGCGTTGATCCCGGTCGAGATCCACGACGCATCGGCGGCGTCGATCTCGGTCGAGCCGAAGGGTCCGTAGGTCGGGACGATCTGCGTGATGATCGTCAGCGCGCCCAGCATGAGCGTCGCGACGAAGACGATCGCCCGCTGCTCACGCAGCGTGGCCCGACGTGGACGCAGCGGGCGCTCGATCGCGAGCACGAGCAGCACGGCGAGCAGATGCTCGAGGTCGTCGATGGCCCCCCAGAACATCACGGTGACGATGACGAACGCGATGAGAACGAGCCAGCCGCGCAGCCGCCACGGCGAGGGCATGAGGGTGATGGCTGCGGCGATGCAGGCGAAGAGTCCGCCGCTGGGGCCGACATCGACCGTCGCCGCCTCGGCCGATGCCCAGACCCAGTGCGGGAAGGCGAGCGTCGCGGTCCACAGCAGCACCGCGGCTGCGACGATCGCGAAGAGCTGGCCGCCGGCGAAGTACGCGAGCGCGACCCGCGCGCCGCGCTTCCATTCCAGGTACGCCATGCCCCAGAACGACAGCACGATGATCGGGTAGGCCCACGGGGTGTCGAGCAGGAACGTTCCCGTGAATACCGTCCACCAGCGCCCCTCCTGGAACGCCGGCAGACCGTAGCCGAGCACGTCGTAGCGCGCGTCGTCGATGAAGGGCGACCAGAGGGCGCCCGTGACGACGCCGACGAGCAACAGGATGCCGATGAGCGTCCACGTCGCGGGGACGCTCGCGAGGACGCGGCGGATGAACCTGCCGGCGCGCGCAGCGCGGTGCGGTTCGGGTGGCTCGGTGGGGGCGGCGGCCGGTGATATCTCGGTCATGTGCTGTCCTCGGTCAGGCGATGACTCCGACGATAGACCGCAACGGCATCCAGCGCAGGCAGCGGCGCGTGCCGTGAGAGAATCCGGTAGCGGGAGCGGGGCTTGAACCCGCGACCTCACGATTATGAGTCGTGCGCTCTCACCAACTGAGCTACCCCGCCGCGCGACATCCACACGGCGAAGTGCGGATGATGCGAGCCCCGAGTCAGGATTGAACTGACGACCCCTTCCTTACCATGGAAGTGCTCTGCCACTGAGCTATCGGGGCGTGCCACCCGCGAGCGGGCAACCAGAAAAGAATATCAGAGACGCGAGGCCCGACCGAACCGGTCAGCCCACCGTGTGCGTGCCGGACGTGTGCTCGTACATCCACGGCATCGGGTCGATCTGCGTCGTCCCTCCGAGCAGCACCTCGAAGTGCAGGTGCGGGCCGGTCGCCTTGCCGGTCTGGCCGACCTGGCCGATGACCTGACCCGCCGTCACGGTGTCGCCGACGGCGACCTTGAGCGAGCCGCGCAGCATGTGCCCGTAACGGGTCGACACGAGCTGCCCGTCGACGATGTGGTCGACGACGACGGTCACGCCGTAGTCGCCGCCCGCCTCGGTCGCGATGCGGACGGTGCCCGCCGCGATGACGTGGATCTCAGCGCCGAGGCCGGGCGTCAGGTCGACGCCGCGGTGCGGGCTCGCGAACTGCGCGAGGTAACTGCTCGAACCGAACGCCGCAGAGATCGGCACGCCGACGGGGAACGGCCACTGGATCGCGGCGTCGGGGTCGTTGATCCACGTGCCGGCGAACAGCGTCACGCCCGACTCCGCCGCGATGTCGGCCATCGAGGCGACGTCGTAGCTCTCGGGGCGGTCGAGCGTGCCGGCACCCGTCGCACCGCTTGCGACGAACGCCTGGATCTCGTCGGTGCCGGCGTCGGCGGTCGCCGTGGTGGCGAGGTCGATCGTCGAGGTCGCGGGCGCGGCGACGGCGGCCGCGGGCGTCGTGGTGCCGACCGCGAGCAGGCCGACGACGGTCATCGCGCCGACCGACAGCGATGCCGCGGCGAGCCGCTGGGCGGCGACGACAGCGCGGCGTGGGCGACGCGGGACGCTGTCGCGTGCCGCAGCGGCGGATGCCGCGGCGACCGGCTCCGCCGACGGCGCAGACCCCTCGGCCTCGGTGTCGGCGTGCATGAGCGGCACTTCGCCCGTGAACGAGAACAGACGCGCCGCGAACTCGAACTCGTCGAGCGGGCACGGACCCGTGGCCGCGAACGTCGAGTCGGAGGCGACCGGCACTCCGGCATCCGCCGGCCGGGGGTCGTCGCCCGCGACCGAGGCGAGGGCTGCTTCGGCGGCGCGACGCAGTCGGCGGCGGCGCGAGCCGTGGTCGGGCGCGGTCGCGAACGTCTCGGCGGCCACGATCGCTGCGGCGACATCGGCGACGACCGACTCGGCGAGAGACTCGGGCTGCGCGGGCACGATCACCGGCTCGGCAGGTGTCGGCGCGGCTGCGGCGCGGCGCCGGTATTCGGCGCGCGTGAGGACCCCTGACTGCTCCGGCGCTCCGGGCGCGTGCGCGGCGGGGCCGCCGGGGCGCGCGGGGGCAGCGCCTGCCAGGGGGGTGTCGAGGGTCAAATCGCGGGCTCTCGTCAGGGCGCACAGGAAAAGGGGGGCCTGCACGGCATCAGTACTCGGGCTTCGGATCACCCCGCACCGTTCGGGCGGCGCAAGGTAACGATCGGGTAAACACTACCCTGCGATGCCTGAGAACGCGATGAAGGCTCAGCGGTATATCGCCGAGTGCAACGCCTCGAACACCTCGGGCCCCGCGGCGATCGTCATCTCGCGGCCCGGAGCGCCGTGCGGCGACCCGCCGAGAACACCCCCGGCCTCACGCACGAGCAGCCCGCCGGCGGCGTGATCCCACGGGTGCAGGCCGCGCTCGAAGTAGCCGTCGAGCCGGCCGGCGGCGACGTAGGCGAGGTCGAGCGACGCGGCACCGCCCCGGCGCAGGTCACGCGCGATCGGCATGACGGTGCGCACGCGCTCGAGGTCACCCGCGTGTGTCGCGGGGTCGTAGCCGAACCCTGTCGCGAGCAGCGCACCGGCGGCCGAACCCGTCGACACTGCCAGGCGTCCGTCGCCCAGCCACGCGCCGCCTCCGCGCGACGCGCGGAACAGCTCGTCGACGACCGGCGTGTACACGACACCCGCCTGCGCGACCCAACGGTCGGGCTCGGGGTCGCCCGTCACCGCCGCGATGCTGACCGCGTAATGCGGGATGCCGTAGGCGTAATTGACTGTGCCGTCGATCGGATCGACGACCCAGGTGACCTCGCTGCTCCCCCGCTCGGCACCAGACTCCTCCCCCAGGAATCCGTCGCCCGGCCGCGCCGCGGCGAGCCGCCCGCGGATCAGCAGTTCGACCTCACGGTCGGCCTCGGTGACGATGTCGGCGAGCGCCGACTTGGTCGCGGCGATGCGCACTCCCTCGTCGCGGCGTCGACGCGCGAGCGCGCCGGCCTCGCGGGCGATGTCTTCGGCGAGCAGCAGCAGTTCCTCGGCATCCACCATGGCCTCAACGCTACGCGCACTACCGTGGGAGCCATGAGCGCGATCTACGATGCGGTGATCGTCGGCGGCGGGCACAACGCCCTCGTCGCGGCGGCCTATCTGGCGGGTGCAGGCAAGCGCGTCGTCGTCCTCGAACGGCTGGGGCACGTCGGCGGGGCGGCGGTGTCAGAGCGTCCGTGGGCGGGCGTCGACGCCCGACTGTCGCGCTACTCATACCTCGTCAGCCTGCTGCCGCAGTCGATCATCGACGACCTCGGACTGCGACTCGACCTGCGTCGGCGGCGGTACTCGTCGTACACGCCCGATCCGGACCAGCCCGAGCGGGGCATCCTGGTCGACCGGGGCGACGCCGCAGCGACGACCGCGAGTTTCGCACGCACGACGGGCGATGCCGCCGAGGCCGAGCGTTACGCCGAGTTCACCGACCGGCTGCTGCCGCTCGCCGGCGCGCTGTTCCCCAGCGTCACCGAGCCGTTGCGCCGCGAACGCGACGTGCGCGCCGCCGTCGCCGACCGAGGCCTGTGGGACGCCGTCGTGCAGCGCCCCCTCGGCGAGCTGCTGCGCACGTCGCTGAGCCACGACATCACCCGCGGCGTCGCGCTCACCGACGGACTGATCGGCACGTTCTCGTGGTCGGACGACCCGACGCTGAGCCAGAACCGGTGCTTCCTGTACCACGTGATCGGCGGGGGCACGGGCGACTGGGACGTGCCCGTCGGCGGCATGGGCCAGGTGAGCGCGAGCCTCGAGCATGCGGCACGCACGAGCGGAGCGGAGGTGCGGACGGATGCCGAGGTCACCGCCATCGACCCCGACGGCGTCGTGACGCTCGCCGGCGGCGAGACGATCGCCGGGCGGCTCGTGCTGAGCGGCGTCGGCCCCGCGGTGCTCGACCGCCTGCTCGCGGCGGCCGGCGCGGGTCGCGACCAGGCTCCGACCGACGCGCCGGAGGGTGCACAGCTCAAGGTCAACATGCTGCTGAGCCGGCTGCCCCGACTGCGCGACGCGGCGGTGCGACCCGAGGCGGCCTTCGCGGGCACCTTCCACGTCAACGAGACCATGGGGCAGCTCGACGCGGCGTACGCGTCGGCATCCGCCGGGCACACGCCCGCGCCGCTGCCCGCCGAGATCTACTGCCACTCCCTCACCGACCCGTCGATTCTGGGGCCCGAGCTGCAGGCATCCGGAGCCCAGACCCTGACGCTGTTCGGGCTGCAGGTCCCGCACCGTCTGGGCGTTCACGCCGGGGTGGATGCCGGGGTCGGTGCCGACGGTGACGCGCATCGCGCCGCGCTGCTCGCCGCGGCGCAGGCTTCGCTCGACAGCGTGCTCGCCGAGCCCATCGAGGACTGCCTCTTCGTCGCTCCCGACGGCAGCGCGTGCATCGAGGCGCGCACCACGAGCGACCTCGAGCGCTCGCTCGCGATGACCGGCGGCGACATCTTCCACGGCGCACTGTCGTGGCCGTGGGCGAGCGATGACGAGCCGCTCGACTCCCCCGCGCAGCGCTGGGGCGTCGCGACGCGCGACCCGCGGGTGCTCGTCTGCGGATCGAGCTCGCGCCGCGGCGGCGCCGTAAGCGGCATCGGCGGGCACAGCGCGGCGATGGCCGCTCTCGAACTACTGGGCTGACGGATCTCAGTCCGGCGGGCTCAGGCGGGCGGCCGAGCTCAGGCCTACGGCTGCGCGCCCTCCGGGCGCGCGCCCTGCGGAGGAACCGGCGGGGGCGGCGGGTAGCCCTGGTACCAGGGCGTCTCGATCGCCGCCGACTGCGGGGTGGGGTGGCCACTGTAATACGCGTTCCAGTCCGGAGACCCGTCGGCGAGGGCCGGCAGCGGCGTGACGGCGTCGGCATACGTCGGCCACGGCGGCAGTACGGCGGGCCGGCCCGCGTACGCCGAGGGCGCCGCCGGGCGCGGCTTCTTCGGCGCGAACAGCGCGTTCACGAGCGGCACGAGGGCAGTGCCGACGGCGGCGAGGATCGCGAGCGCGACGACGACGCGCCAGTACAGCGGGCGGTACGAGACGAACTCCTCCGTCATGAGTGGCAGCACGAGCATGACGCCCAGGATGACGGTGAGCCCGATGGTGACGTACGTGACGATCGTGGTGAACGTGGTCTGATGGCGCGCATACGCCGTCAGCAGCAGCCGGGCGTGCCAGAGCACGCCCTGGATCACGAGCGCGATGACGAGGAACTTGAAGAAGCGGCCGACCGACGCACCGTAGAAGGACGACAGCGGCATCCAGATGAGGAACGCGCCCATCAGCAGGATCGCGACCCAGGCCAGCATGCTGGCGAGCGCGAACCAGGCCGGGCGGCGCGGGGCGAGGTTCGCCTCGACGATCGCGATGCCCGCGAAGCACGCGAGCAGCAGGATCGTGAGGAACGCCTTGCCGACCATGCCGCCGGCGTCGCCGAAGAGCACCCATACGACGCAGACGAGTGCGGCCGCGATGAGCGCGCCGATCGCGATCCATATCGAAGCGCGCAGGATCCTGCCCGATTCGGGAGAGGTGATCGGCTGCGTCATGACGTTCCCTTCGCCGCGGCGGGCCGATGCCCGCCGCCGCTCCCATCCTGACATGGAGGGCGCGGCGGATGCGGAGGTTTCCACAGACACGAATCCCCGGTGCGGACGCAGGTGTCCAAACCGGGGATTGGTGGCGAGTGAGGGATTCGAACCCCCGAAGTCTAAGACGGCTGATTTACAGTCAGATCCCTTTGGCCGCTTGGGTAACTCGCCGGGTGCGCACCCGACCGGCTTGTGCAGTCGAGCGGAGGCGCGAGAAACCATATTACCTGCATCCCGAGGGTGCGAAGAACCACGCCCCCGCGCGGAAAAGCTGGGCCCCCGTTGCCGCGTCACGCCGCGGAGGGGACACCGACTGCCCACCATCTCGCGCGCGTCAGGCGACGACGCTCTCCACGAAGGCCGCGATGCGCTGGCGCGTGCCGTCGATGCGCCGGTCGACGCTCGCCCGCACCTCGCTGGGCGCGAGGGGCGCCGCGAGGCGGACGTTCTCATGGCATCCGAGATCCGCGCAGACATAGGTGCCGACGCTGTCGCCGCGCTCCCCCGCCTCCCCCGCGCGGCGGGCCGTGAACAGCGCGACCTGGTTCCCCGGCTGCATCGTGTGGCAGATGTTGCACATCGCGGCGCGGGACCGTCCACCGGATGCCGCACGCAGCACGATCCCCACCGGCCCACCCTCGCGCTCGATCACGACGTAGCCGCGACCGCGGGTCTCGGGGTCGGGCCAGGCGAGGAAGTCGAGGTGGTCCCAGTCGGCGAGCACGAAGGAGAACGGCACCGTCAGACGTTCGCGCTCGTCACTCGTCGCATTCACGAGCGCGGCGCGCACCTGGTCTTCGGTGAGCGGCTGCATCGGTCCAGTCTACGAACCGGCGGTCGCGACGGGCCCGCAGCGCAGGTTCGCCGGCTGCCGGCGGCGCGGCACCCGGTGCTCAGTGGGCCGTGTACGGGAACGGGTTGTAGAACGTGGTCGCGTAGTTCGAGAAGATGCCGTCGTGCCAGCCGTTGAACACGGTGTCGAACCACCATTCGCCGTTCTGCGGCTCGTAGTTCGGCGGGAGGACGCCGACGTAGCCGTCATGGAGCACGGTCATCAGGTGCTCGAACTTCTCCGTGTCGGCCGCCTTGTAGGCGGCGATCGCCTCGGTGGCGTTCGCGTACTCCCAGAAGTTGAACACCCGCATGACCGCGAGCGCCTTCGACCAGTTGGGCCCCAGGCTCGGGTCGTCGTAGTAGCCGGGGTCGGCCGGGAACGCCCAGCCTTGGGGCAACGGATATGGGAACGCGGTCGCGGTCTGCGTGTACAGCTCGCGCACCTCGTCGAGCGTCAGCTCGATCGAGGAGCCGTAGTCGAGGCCCTGGTAGAACCGTTCGCGGTACTCCTGCGCCGCGACCGGCAGCGTCGCGATGACGTCGGTCGGGTACGGCGTCGGGGTCATGACGCCCTGCGGGGCATCCGAGAGAGGCACAGCGGCAGGCGGGTCGGTGGCTGCGGGTTCGCTGTGGAGGAGGGGCTGGCCATCCAGCCCGGAGCAGCCGGCCAGGGCCATGGCGGCCGCGAGCGCGATCGCTGTGGTGAGGATCGCCTGTCTCCGGTTCACGCTTGCGACGGTAGCAGCCTGCCCCGCCTGCCCCAGTCACCACTCCTCGGAGGCTCCCCGAGACCCGAGGAGGCGTCGCGCAGGGCCGGGCTCGTAGACTGAGGCCATGGCTGACTCTTCTTTCGACATCGTCTCCAAGATCGACCGCCAAGAGGCCGACAACGCCCTCAACCAGGCTCGCAAAGAGGTCGAGCAGCGCTACGACTTCAAGGGCACCGATGCCTCGATCGAATGGTCGGGCGAGGCGATCCTCATCAAGGCGAACAGCGAAGAGCGCGCGAAGGCGATCCTCGACGTGTTCCAGTCGAAGATCATCAAGCGCGGCATCTCGCTGAAGTCGCTCGAGTCGGGTGACCCGCAGGCATCCGGCAAGGAGTACCGCATCACCTCGACCCTCAAAGAGGGGATCTCGTCTGAGGATGCCAAGAAGATCGGCAAGCTCATCCGCGACGAGGGCCCCAAGTCGGTGAAGTCGCAGATCCAGGGCGACGAGCTGCGCGTGCAGTCGAAGTCGCGTGACGACCTTCAGGAGGTCCAGCGGCTGCTGAAGGCCGCCGACCTCGACGTCGACCTGCAGTTCACCAACTACCGCTGACCTGCGAGAGGCGCCCTGAGCGCCTACTCGGCGACTTCGTTGACCAGCTCGTACTCGGCGTCGTCGACACGGACGGTCAGCGGCTCGGTCGTGGTGACGTCGCTGGGGGTGACGAAGACCGACGTGTGCGGCACGAGGTCGCGCGTGCACGGCTGGTCGGCGGGCGTCGCGCGCACGTCGACGCGCACCGCGTTGCCTTCGCCGGCGGGCTGCTCGACGACCATGCGCTCGCCGATCGGGGGGCACGTGCTGCTGCCCCACAGCACGACCGCGATCGCGCCGGCGTCGTCGACGTAGAACGCCTGGGTCTCGCCGGTGAGGGTCGCCTCGTCGACGCCGTGCGGCGTGCCGGCGTAGTTCACCGTCGATGCCGCCCCGGCGGCACATCCTGCCAGTGCGATCACGACCGCCAGTGCGGCGATCGCGCCCGCGGCGCGTCCGGTCGTCCTTGTCATCGAAATGCCTCTCATTCGCTCGTTCGATCAGCTTGCCACCGCGACGCTCACAGACCCAACAGCCACGTCGCCACGAGGAAGTAGATGATGAGGCTCGTCGCGTCGCAGAACGTCGAGATGAACGGCGTCGAGAACACCGCGGGGTCGGCGCGCACGGCTCGGGCCAGCATCGGCATGGCGCCGCCGACCGTGGCCGCCAGGGTGCACACCGCGACGAGCGTGACGCCGATGACCGCGCCGAAGGCCGGGTCGAAGGCGAAGGATGCCAGGGCGAAGCCCAACGTGCCGAGAAGACCGCCGAGCAGCAGGCCCACGCGCACCTCGCGCCAGGCGACGGCGAGCACATCGCGCGATCTCACCTCACCGAGCGCCAGCGCGCGGGTGACCGTCGTCGCCGCCTGCGCGCCGGTGTTGCCGGCCGTGCCGGTCAGCAGCGGGATGAACAGCGCAAGGGTGACCACCTGCTCGAGAGTCTCTTCGAAGACACCCAGCACCTGAACGGTGAGCAGCGCAGAGACGGCGAGCACGAGCAGCCAGACGACCCGGGATCTGACGATGCCGAACACCGGCATCGTCAGGTAGGGCCGGCGCAGCGGCTCGGCGGCACCCTGACGTGCGGCATCCTCGTCGTCGGCCTCTTCGAGGATGCGCGCGGCGTCGTCGATCGTCACGACCCCGACGACCCGGTCCTGACCGTCGACGACGGGGGCGGCGAGCAGTCGCGCGTCGACGATGCGGCGCGCCGCAGACTCGGCCTCATCGGTCACGCGCACCGTCCGCGGCTCGACCATGACATCGCCGACGGTGCGCGATGCCTCGCCGATGACGAGTTCGCGCAGTCCCACCACACCCTGGATCCGGCGTTCGTCATCGGTCACGGGCAGCATGTAGATGGTTTCGGCGTCGCGGCCCCGGTGTCGCACGTGTGTGAGCGCGTCGCCGACGGTGAGCCACGGGCGAAGCCGCACGAACTCAGGGCTCATATAGCGACCGATGCTGCCTTTCGGGTACCCGAGCAGCGGGAGTGTCAGCTCGCGCTCACGGGGCGACAGCCCCTGCAGCAGGCGTTTCGCGACGCCCGCCGGCAGCTCGTCGACCAGCTGGACGCGGTCGTCAGGGTCGATCTCTTCGAACAATCGCGTGACGTCGTCGTCGCGCAGGCCGTCGATCAGTTCGCCGCGCATGCCGGTATCGAGCAGGTCGAACACCTCGAGGGCTGTCTCACGATCGAGCAGTCGGTACAGCACGGCACGGTCTGCGGCGTGCGGCTCCTGTTCGAGCAGTCGCACGATCTCGGGAGCGTCGTGCTCGACGAGCAACGCGCTCAGTCGCGGCAGATCACGACTCCGCAGCGCCGGGTCGACCATCTCTCGCAGGCGCTCGTCGTCGCTCTCCATGCGGCCATCCTGACAGAGCGGCCCCGAGAGCGAACGTGTCGAGTACGTGAACGCGGCGCCGTCACGGCGCGGCATCTCCGCGCCCGCTCCGCACCTGCCGGGCGATGGCGGGGACGATCCACCCGGCGGCGAGCGCGACGGCCGCGCCCAGCACGGTGAGAACCACGCGCTCGACGAACCAGTGCGCGGGGCGCATGTCGTCGCCGGCGATGAGCATGGAGATGACGATGAGGGTCGTGAAGAACGGCAGGACGTACCACCGGCTGCCGGCCAACGCGGTCGCCAGTGCGACGGTGAAGAAGACGAGCGCGGCCAGCACGGCATCCGCGGGGTGCAGCAACGCGACCGCACACGCGAGCGTCGCCCCGAGCAACACGACGATCGACCGCTGGTAGCCCCGCGCGCGCAACGCCCGCGGGTCAGGTCGGCTGATCAGCAGAGCGGCCGTGCACGCCCAGCCCGGATGGTCGACGCCGAGCGCGAATCCGGCCGCGACCGTGATCGCACCGACGAGGGCGAGCTGCGTGCCGTACTGCAGCGCGAACGCCCGCGGCACGCGCGGGCGGGGCGGCCTCGGCGGCGCGGACCGCTCGGGCCACGCCAGCGACACGAGCCACGCGTAGACCGAGCCCGCGAGCAGCAGCGCCCCGACCGTGAGCCCCGCCGCGGCAGACGTCTCGGACAGGCCGGCGCCGAAAAGCGCCGGTCCCAGCGCGGCGGCGATCGGCGCCAGGCGGCCGGCGGAACGGGCGTTCGCCATCGTGACGCCGAACGCGAGAGCCGCGATGGCGATCACCGCCAGCGTGGGGAACGGAGCGACGAGCGAACCGAGCAGCATCGATCCACCGGCGATCGCGCCGACGGGCACGACAGCGAACCGGGCGCCGCGTGTCGGTGTGACACCGAGCGCCGCGGCAGGGATCACCCCCACCGCGAGCGCGAACCCCGCGTGCGGGTCGGACGCGCACACGACGGTAGCCGGCAGCGCCAGCACCACGCCATGCAGCGCGTTTCGCCACGACCACGCGAGAGCGCTCACGGCATGGCGTCCCAGACGACGTCGCAGACCGACGGGTCGGATGCCGACACGCGCGCCGGCAGCACCGTGCCGACCCGCGGCCACCGCGTGCGCGAGAAGACGACCTCTTGCACGATCGTGGCGTCCCCCGCGGGGGAGTCGGCGATCTCGACCACCATCTCGACGCGGCACTGCTGATACCGCGGTCTCGGCGCGGGCTCCGACACCGCGACGATGCGGACGCGGCCCCGCACGGCATCCGCGAGCGGATCACCCGTCAGCCGCTCGAGCCAGACGGTCGCCTGTTCGATCTCGCTCGAATCGTCGGTCATAGCGCACCCTTCAGTGCCCACTCGCGGACGGCATCGTACGACGCGGCGCGTGGCGTCGGCGCCGACAGGAAGACGTCATGGATGGCATCGGGGATCCGCCGGATGCGCACATCGCTGCCGAGCCGCGTCGCCGAGCGGGCGATGTCGTCGACGACGAGGACGGAGTCGGTGCGGGTCATCGCCTCGCTCCACTGCAGCGGCGGAGTCCAGCGCGACGAGAGCAGGACGAGCACCGGGCAGTCGATTTCGAGCCCGGCCGCGACCCTCGCCTGCCCGGCGAGCACGGCGGCGAGCCAGCCCGGGTGCGTCGGGAAGCCCCGCTCGGGCCGCCACCCCTCGGGGCTCTCGACGAGGGTGCCCAGCTCGCGCTGCGCACGCGTGTAGAAGCCGAGATCGACGACCGGGTGCGCGCCGAGGGGGTCGAATCGCGCGCGTGCGGCCACGATCGGCGCGATGGCCTGCCGCCCGACCGCCCCGGTCTGCAGCTCGAGCCACGGACTGTTGAGCACGACCGCCGCCGCCCGCCCGGGGTGCCGAGCCGCCCACAGGCTCAGCGTCAGCCCGCCCGTGGAGTGCCCCATGAGCACGAGCCGCCGCGGCAGCGATGTGCGATGACCGGCGCGGATCGCGATCAGCGCGGCGGCGATGTCGGCGTCGTACGCATCGAGCGAGGTGACGTAGCCGGGCGCCCGCTCGGGGCGCTGGCTGCGTCCGTACCCGCGCAGATCGAGGGCGTGGAACCGGGCACCGAGGCGCGTCCAGAATTTCGCGAGCTCGGTCTGGAAGAAGTAGTCAGACCAGCCGTGCACGTAGAGCACGTCGACGTCGGCCAGCGGCTTTACCGCGGGGGCGCGGGGCCTCGCGCGCACGAGCGTCGCGACCTCGGATCCGGTGGCATCCTTCCCCAGATCGAGCGTCAGCTGCTCGAACGGAGCACCCAGCACATCGGGGAGCCAGGTCGCTGCCATGCCGTCAGCCTAGCCAGCGCGCGGCGGTAGCTGCTCTCCGCGTGAGACGCGGACCATCTCGTCGCGGTCGACCACCTTGATCCGGGCGCGCTCCTGCACGGCGCCGAGCGCGATCTCGTGCCCGTCGAGGCGGTGCCAGCCGTCGAGATCGGTCCACGCCACCCCGCGCTCGGCGAGCAGTGCCGGGATCGCCTCGGGCGACGGGTCTTCGGGCGTCCACCACGACCCCTGATCGTTGATCAGGTGGCTTACCGTCTCCATCGCATCCGACTTCGTGTGGCCGATGAGGCCGACCGGGCCGCGCTTGATCCAGCCCGTCGCGTACACGCCGGGCACGCGCTCGTTCGACTCCGTGCGCAGCACCTGACCCTCGTGGTTCGGGATCACACCGTGCTTCTTGTCGAACGGGACGCCCGGCAACGGCGAACCGAAGTAGCCGACGGCGCGATAGACCTGCTGCACCGCGATCTCGCGCAGCTCGCCGGTGCCCACGACACCGCCCTCGCCGTCGGGGCGCGTGCGCTCGTAGACGATCGCGCTGACGCGCCCGTCTTCGCTCTTCAGCTCGACCGGCTTCGCCCAGAAGTGCAGGTGCAGACGGCGGGATGCCGTGCCGCCCGTGCCGTTGACCGAGTCGCGCTTCCGCCACGACTGCAGCACCCGGTCGATGACCATGACCTGCTTGTTGCTGGCGATCGCGTCGCGCGACGCCTCGTCGTAGTCGAAGTCCTCGTCGTAGACGACCGTGTCGACGTCGCGCAGCTCGCCGAGCTCACGCAGCTCGAGCGGCGTGAACTTCACCTGCGCCGGCCCGCGGCGACCGAAGACGTGGACGTCCGTGATCTGCGAAGCCTCGAGGCCCGCCTGCACGTTCGCGGGGATCTCGGTCACGAGCAGATCCTCGGCGTGCTTCGCCAGCACGCGCGCGACGTCGAGGGCGACGTTGCCGACACCGACGACGGCGACCGATGTCGCATCGAGCGGCCACTCGCGCGGGAAGTCGGGGTGACCGTCGTACCAGCTGACGAAGTCGGCCGCCCCGTACGAGCCGGCGGCGTCGATGCCGGGGATGTCGAGTTCGGCATCCTTGATCGCGCCCGTCGAGAAGATGACGGCGTTGTAGTGCTTCTTGAGGTCGTCGAGCGTGATGTCCTCGCCGAAGCGCACGCCGCCGAAGATGCGGATGTCGCCGCGGTCGAGCACGTCGCGCAGCGCATTGATGATGCCCTTGATGCGCGGGTGGTCGGGGGCGACGCCGTAGCGGACGAGCCCGTAGGGCGCCGGCAACTGATCGAACAGGTCGATCGACACGTCGAACTTGCGCTCGGCCTTGAGCAGGATGTCGGCCGCGTAGATGCCGGCAGGTCCCGCGCCGACGATGGCCAGCCTGAGCTTGGTCATGAATGTTCCTTCGTTGATTGCGCGTCAGCTGGATCGGTCGACGACGACGTGCGAGAGCTTCACGAGCGCCTCGCGCACGATGCCGGCGGGCAGCGGGTCGAGGGCCGCGATCGCGGCATCCGCCCACTCGTACGCCTGCCGGCGGGTCGCCGCGGTGACGGCGTGCTCGCGCAGCTGCCCGATCTCGACGTCGAGGATCGCCGGGTCGGCGCCGTCGGCGATGCGAGCCACACCGTCGTCGATCGTGGCCTTGAGCGCGCGCGACGCGGGGTCGGCCGCACGGGCCAGCAGCAGGTACGGCATGGTCGGCACGCCCGCGCGCAGGTCGGTGCCGGGCACCTTGCCGGTCTCGTCGGCGTCGGCCGACAGGTCGATGACGTCGTCGAGCAGCTGGAACGCCACACCGAGCTTCTCGCCGTACTCCAGCACGGGGCGGCGGTACTCGTCGGGCCCGCCCGAGAAGATCACGCCCGCCTGGGCGGATGCCGCGATCAGCGACCCCGTCTTGTCGGCGAGCACCCGCAGGTAGAACTCAACCGGGTCGTCGCCCGCCTGGGCGCCGACGGTCTCGTGCATCTGGCCCAGCACGAGCCGTTCGAACGTATCGGCCTGCAGCCGGATCGCGCCCTCGCCGATGCGCGCCATGAGCTGGCTCGCCCGCGAGAACAGCAGGTCGCCGGTGAGGATCGCGACGTTGTTGCCCCACACGGCATGCGCACTCGGCACGCCCCGGCGCACGTCGGCGCCGTCCATGACGTCGTCGTGGTAGAGCGAGCCGAGGTGGGTCATCTCGAGCGCGGTCGCCCCCGCGACCACGTCGTCGGTGGTCCCCTCGCCGAGCTGTGCGGTGAGCAGGGTCAGCATGGGGCGCACGCGTTTGCCGCCCGCCTCGTACAGATAGCGGGTGGTGGCGTCGGCGAGCGCGTCGCTCACGGTGAGCTCGCTCGCGAGCCGCGTCTCGACGGCGTCGAGCCCCTGCTCGACGATTCCGAGCAGTTTGCGCATGCGCGGGCCGGCGAGCACGCGCTCGGTCAGGCCGAGGTTGGCCGTCAGGCGCGCGCCGGAGGCGGGAGAGCTCGCAGTCACCGTTTCAGCCTACCGGGAGCACCCGGCGCCACGGCCCGGTCCGGTCCGGCTCACTCACGCGTGCGGCTTGACGGCGCGGTGCAGCGCGACGATGCCGAAGGTCAGGTCGCGGTGCGCGACGCTCGTCCATCCGGCATCCCGGATCCACCCCGAGAGCGTGCGCTGGTCGGGCCAGTCGCGGATCGACTCGTTCAGGTAGTCGTACGCGTCGGCGTTGGTGCTCACCGTCTTCGCGACGACGGGCAGCACGCGGTCGTTGTAGAAGCCGTAGAGCGCGGCGAACGCGGCGCTCTGCGGGTGCGAGAACTCGCAGATCACGAGCTTCCCGCCCGGCGCGGTCACCCGCAGCATCTCGGTGAGCGCCTTCTTGGGGTCGGCGACGTTCCGCAGCCCGAACGAGATCGTCACGGCGTCGAAGGTGTCGTCGTCGAAGGGCAGCGCCATGGCATCCGCCTCGGCGAATGTCAGGTTCGGCACGGCGCCGTGCCGGCGACGTCCCTCGGCGATCATGCCCGGCGAGAAGTCGCCGGCGACGACCTCGGCGCCGCTGCGCGCGAGGCTCACCGAGCTCGCACCCGTGCCGGCCGCGAGATCGAGGATGCGCTGGCCCGGTCGGGGCGCGACCGCGCGGGTGGTCGCGATGCGCCACAGCCGGTCGTTGCCGAGACTCAGGACGGTGTTGGTCCGGTCGTAGCCGGCCGCGACCTCGTCGAACATCCCGCTGACGCGCGCCGGGTCTTTGCCGAGGTCTGCGCGGTGGGCGCCGGTCGTTCCGTCGGCGGGGTCGGCGGGGTTCGGCGCGGCACTCATCCCTCGATCCTATTGCGGTGCGAGACGGTCCAGTTCGGTGAGCCAGCGTGCGGCGGTGTCGCCGTCGAAGGGGACGGCTTCCTGCGTCACCTCGCGCTCGAGCTCGATCGCGACGTCTTCGAGCCGCGTCACGATGTCGAGCGGGTAGCCGTAGGCGACGCGATGCTCGTCCCATTCGTCGCGATCGTCGATGAAGATCCCCCGGCCGTCGCGGGCTCGCACGACGTCGAGGTCCATGTCGACGCCCGTCGGGTCGCCGCCTTCCCACCGGACATCCCACGCGACGTCGATGTAGATCGCGATGCGCGGATGGGTCGCGTTGAAGGTGGCCGCGTACTCGCCGCCGGGTGGGATCAGCGTGACGCTGTCGCCGTCCGAGGCGCCGTCGACACCGGGCCGCGCGCTGCGCCAGCCGCTCCGCTGCCCGACCCAGTCGCCCCAGCGGTCGCTGCCGAGGAAGACGCAGTCGTGCTCCCAGTGCGGCGAGCCGTCCCATTTGCGCCAGCGGAAGACGAGTCGAGTGCCGGGCTCGGGCAGATCGGTCATGGCCGCGAGCCTACGCCGTACCGTATGCAGGACGACCGCGACAGCGCGGCTGCTGCCTCCGCGTCGTTCCGCGGCATGGACTGCGCCCCAGCGTCGTCGATCCTGCAAACGGTACACCGACGCGCGACGCCCGCCGGATTAGGCTTGAGAAGTGAGCGCCGCCACCCCCCAGATCCCCCGGCTGCGCGTGGTGACGCGCGAGATCGCACCGGCGGGCATGCCCGGCGACCCGCTCGAGTACGCCGACCCCGCCGACCCCCTCGTCTGGACCCGCCGCGGCTCGTGGCTCGTCGGCGTGGGCGACGCCCTCACGATCAGCGTGCCGGGGACGGATGCCGGGCAACTCGCGCGCCGGTGGCGCGAGGTGGCCGCCGCCGCACAGGTCGACGACCCGGTGCGCGAGTCGGGGTCGGGCCTCGTCGCCTTCGGCGCGCTGCCTTTCGACGGTGACTCGGCCGCGCCGGCCGTGCTGCGGGTGCCGCGCCTGACGATCGGCCACCACGGCGAGCGCACCTGGGCGACCTGGGTGCTGCCGGATGCCGGCGAGCCCGACCCCGAAGAGCCGCGCGCCATCGGATTCGGTCCGCACTGGTCTGCCGCCGTCGGACCGGGGTCACTGACCCCGGTCGGCTATCAGGATGCCGTCCGCGCGGGCCTCGCCGCGATCGCGGCGGGCGAGGTCAGCAAGGTCGTGCTCGCGCGCGACCTCGTCGGCACCGTGCCCCGCGGAGCCGACCTGCGCCGGCTGGTCCGCGCACTCGCGTCGGGGTACCCCGACACCTGGGTGTACGCCGTCGACGGTCTCATCGGCGCGAGCCCCGAGACCCTCGTCACCGTCACGGGGGGCACCGTGACGGCGCGTGTGCTGGCCGGCACGACGGCGCGGGGGGCCGACCCCGATGCCGACCGCGACGCGGCGCTCGCCCTGGCATCCAGCACGAAAGACCTCACCGAGCACGAGTACGCCGTGCGCAGTCTCGTCGACTCGCTCACGCCGTTCGTCTCGGCGCTCGCCGCGAGCGAGCAGCCGTTCACGCTCGCGCTGCCGAACGTGTGGCACCTCGCGACCGACATCGAGGCCGTCACGACCGCTGAGACCTCGGCCCTCGACCTCGTGCACGTCCTGCACCCGACGGCGGCGGTGGCCGGTACGCCGACGGACGCCGCGGTCGCCGCCATCGCCCGGATCGAACCCTTCGACCGGGGTCGCTACGCCGGGCCGGTCGGCTGGGTCGACGCGCACGGCGACGGCGAGTGGGCGATCGCGCTGCGCGGCGCGCAGTTCGATCTGGCGGGGGCCAGCGATGCCGGCATCCCGTTCGTGGCGCATGCCGGAGCGGGCATCGTGGCCGGGAGCGACCCCGAGGCCGAGATGCTCGAGACGCGCGTGAAGTTCCGCCCGATCGTCGACGCGCTCGCGTAGCCGGCCGTCAGGTCGCGGCGAGCCGCGCCCTCTCGGCCGCGACGTCGAAGTCGGCCGCGGGCCACTGCGGGTCGATCTCTTCGAGCGCCTCGAGCAGCAGCGCCTGCACGGCCAGCCGTGCGTACCATTTGGCGTTCGCGGGCACGACGTGCCACGGCGCGTTCGGCGTCGAGGTGCGCTCGAACGCGACCTGGTATGCGGCCATGTAGTCGTTCCACAGCTTCCGCTCGTCGACGTCGCCGGGGTTGTACTTCCAGTGCTTGTCGGGGCGGTCGAGCCGCTCCATGAGGCGGGACTTCTGCTCGTCCGGCGAGATGTGCAGCATCACTTTGACGACCCGCACCCCGGCATCCGTCAGCCGCTTCTCGAAGTCGACGATCGCGCCGTACCGACGCTCGATCTCTTCGTCCGGCGCGAGCGAGCGCACCCGGCCGATGAGCACGTCTTCGTAGTGCGACCGGTCGAAGACGCCGATGTAGCCCGCCGAGGGCACTTCCTTCTCGATGCGCCAGAGGAAGTCGTGCCCCCGCTCTTCCTCTGTCGGCTTCTTGAACGCCTTGAGGTGGATGCCCTGCGGGTCGGTCGCGCCGATCACGTGCCGGACGATGCCGCCCTTGCCCGCCGAGTCCATCGCCTGCAGCACGAGCAGCACCGCCGGCGCGTCGGGGTTCTCGCGGCTCTGCGCGAACAGACGCTCCTGCAGCTCGTCGAACTGGTCGGCGCCGCGCTGGAGGTCAGCGGCCCCCTTCTTCTTGCCGTTGTCGTAGCCCGGCGTGGAATCGGGGTCGACGTCGGCGAGGCGGAATCCGTCGCCGACGCGCAGCAGACGACGGGGTTCGCCGGTCCATTCCTTCTGGCTCTTCGCGGTCATGGAGCCATCCTGTCAGCGGGGAAGTGCGATCTCGACGATCTGGCGACCCGTGATCGGCGCCGTGAGGGCCTGGTCGAGCTCGGAGCGCGTCGCGACGCTGACGTAGCGCCAGCCGTAGGCGGCGGCGAGCTCGCCGATCGAGACGCTCTGCGGCGTGTAGAGCACGCGGTCCATCGCGGTCGCCGACGCCGTGCGCGCGACCTCGAGTCCGTCGAAGATCGTCCCGCCGCCGTCATTGCCGACGATGACCTGGACGCGCGGCTCGACCTCGACACCCGGCATCAGCAGCGCACCGACGTCGTGCAGGAACGCGAGGTCGCCGATCACGACGCGGGTGACGCCGGGGGCTCCCGCCGCCTGACTCGCGATCGCGAGGCCGAGGCCCGTCGCGATCGTGCCGTCGATGCCCGCGAGACCGCGGTTCGCATGCACCGGAACCTTCTTGCCACCGAGCAGCTGATCAGCCACACGGACGAGCCGCGACGAGGCGAACAGCAGGCGGTCGTGCGGCCACGTCGCCCGCCAGACGGCGTCGACGAGCATCGCCCGGTCGACCGGGGCGCGCGCGACGTCGAGTTCGGCGGCGATGGCGCCGAGGCGCTGCTTCGGGACGGCGGATGCCAGGCCGTCGGCATCCGGCGCCGCGGGCGCCAGGTCGACCGCGGCGGCGCGCGACGCGCGGACCCAGGCGCCGAACCATTCGCGGTCGACGTCGCCGACCGCCGCGATGACAGCGTCGACCGCCGTCGTCGCGCCGTTGAGGTTGAGCGGCTCACCCGGCCCGCGCACGGCCAGCACCTCGACGTCGGGGCGCGAGAGCAGGGCGGTGACCTCGCGGCTGAGCGTCGGGTGGCCGAACACGACGACGCGTTCGACGCGGCCGCCCAGTTCGGGGTCGGCGAGAAGGGCGCGGTAGCCGTCGACGAGGTTGCGGCCGAACCGCGCTCCGCTGACGATCTCGGCGATCAGGGGCCAGCTGCCCGCGTGGGCGAGGTCTTCGGCGGCCGGGCCGGCGCCCGCGCCGGCGACGACGATCGTGCGCGGGCCGCGTACGAGCACGTGCGGGTCGATCGCCGGGTCGATGGGCACGTCGGACTCGCCGATGCCCCCACCGCCCTGATAGAGCGCGCCGGACGGGCCGGCTTCGACGACAGGCTCGGGCTCGACCTCGTCCGCAGAGGTCTCGGGTGCCGCGAGCCCGACCGTCGGCATCCCCAGCCACTCGGGCGTCGCCCCGGCGAGCGGTTCGCGGTACGGCAGGTTCAGGTGCACCGGGCCGGGCTGACGGTTGCCGGCACCCAGCGCGGCGGCCACGGCCTCGTCGGCGACGCGCCGGAGCATCGCCGACTGCTCGCCCGTGCCGTCGTCATCGACCTGCTCGGGCACGGGCAGGTCTTCTTCGAGGCGCATGTTGGGGGCGAACATGCCGGGCTGGCGGGTGGTCTGATTGGCGCCGACGCCGCGCAGCTCGGGCGGACGGTCGGCGGTCAGCAGCAGCAGCGGCACGCCGGCGTGGTGCGCCTCGAGGGCCGCCGGCAGCAGGTTCGCGACCGCCGTGCCCGACGTGCAGATCACCGCCGCGGGCCGGCCGCTCTCCTGCCCGATGCCGAGCGCCGTGAAGCCGGCGACACGCTCGTCGATGCGGACGTGCACGGATGCCGATCCGCGCGCCTCGAGTTCGGCGACGACGAGCGCGAGCGCCTGCGAGCGTGAGCCGGGGCTGACGACGAAGTGGCGGACGCCCAGTTCGACGAGGCGGCCGAGGAGGGCGGCAGCGGCATCCGTCGCGGGAGCCGCGCTGCGGCGGTCGTCCATCTCAGCCGCGCGCGCCGCGCGGGCCGTCGACGTCGTCGTCGGGGGTGGACGGTGCCGGCTTTGCGGGGCCGGGCGCCACGGGCCCGGTGCCGGGCGCCTCGTGCCGGTCTTGGTCGGGGTCTTCGGCGTCGAGGGCGGCGAGTTCGGCCTCGAGCCGGCGGATGCGCTCATCCTGATCGCTGATCGAGCCGATCGTGCCGAGGAAGTCGGGGTTGTCGTCGGGCGCGCGGAAGGTCGGCGCGGTGCGACGGCGGGTGCGGCCGACCACGAACCACAGGATGCCGCCGACGATCGGCAGCAGCACGACGATCAGCAGCCACACCGGCTTGCTGACCCCGCGGTGGCGAGTCGGCGGCTGCAGCGCGCAGTCGACGATGCTGTAGACCCAGAAAGCGATCAGCAGCAGCGCCAGAGGAAGCAGGACCCGCACCACGGTTCCATCCTAGGCGCGCGTAAACTCGGTGGCATGCGTGCTCGCTCGGCCCTCGTCTACACGGTGCTGCGACTGGCAGCCTTCCTGGTGCCGTTCGCCGTCATGATGCTGTTCCCCATCATGCGCGAGTACTACTGGCTCGCGGCGATCTTCGCGGCACTCATCGGGCTGTCACTGTCGATGCTCTTCCTGCGCCGACCGCTCGACGACCTGGCATCCGGCATCGAGCAGCGCCGAGCGGCGCGTCGCCCGCGCGAGACCACCGACGAGCAGATCGAGGACGCGGCCACGTCGGAGTGAGCCGGCGTGAGCCGGGACTGATCCTCGGTCAGCCGATGAACGCCCAGCAGAGGAAGCCGGCGACCATCAGCGACGTCAGCGAGGTGAGGCCCAGAGCGACGACCAGTTCGCGCGGGGCACGGTAGGTCCACACGATGAGGATCGCGCACGCGGCGGGGATCAGCGCCAGCAGCCCCAGCCACGCGAGCGGATACACCTGTGCGAGCAGCACGACGATCGCGAACGTCGCGAGCACGAACACCGTGAACACGATCTGCGTCGCGCGGCGCCCGATGCGGACGGTCAACGTGCGCTTGCCGACCAGGCGATCCTGATCGATGTCGCGCAGGTTGTTGGCCAGCAGCACTGCGCACGCCAGCAGACCCGCAGCCACACCGCCGAACCACGCCTCTTGCGGCACGGTGCCCGCCTGCACGAACGTCGTGCCGATCGTCGCCACGAGCCCGAAGAAGACGAAGACGAACACCTCGCCCAGGCCGGCGTAGCCGTACGGGCGCTTGCCGCCGGTGTAGAACCACGCCGCGACGATGCACGCCGCGCCGATGAGGAGCATCCACCAGTGGCCCGTGCGCACGACGATCGCGACGCCCGCGACGGCCGCGACGGCGAAGAACGCGAGCGCGACGGTCAGGACGGTGCGCGGCTTCGCCTTGCGGCTCGCGGTCAGGCGGGCAGGGCCGACACGATGGTCGTCCGTCCCACGGATTCCGTCGCTGTAGTCGTTGGCGTAGTTGACGCCGATCTGCAGCGCGACCGCGACGATCAGGCAGCACAGCGCGATCACCCAGTGGAACGGTTCGCCCCCGAGCATCGCTGCGCCCGTGCCGATGACGACCGGCGCGACGGCGAGCGGAAGGGTGCGCAGGCGTGCCGCGCCGACCCAGTCGCGCGGACGCGCAGGCTCGACGCGGCGCGGATCCTGCGACTGATGCGCCTTCTGGGGGTTGCCGTGATGCTTCTGCTTCGCGGGCCCGGGAGTCTTGCCGTGCTTCTTCTTGCGGGTGCTGCCTGCCACGAGCGTTCATCCTAGGCGCTGCGGGTATGTGCGCCGCGTCGCGAGGCGCCGGTCGCTGCCGCGCCGCGTCGCGCGTCAGCGGCCGGTGGTCGCGAACGCCCGCAGGGCCGCACGGTCGGGTTTGCCGCTCGCGAGCTGCGGGATCTCGTCGATGACGACGATCGCGCGCGGACGCGCCGGCGCACCGAGCGCACCCGCGACCGCGGCGCGGAGCGCGGCCAGGGCATCCGGCGAAGCAGCCGACGCGCCGGTCGCGAACACCACCGACGCCTGGCCCCAGCGCTCGTCGACGACGGGCACCACGACGGCATCCGTGAACCCCTCGAGCGCGCGGACGACCCGCTCGACCCGGTCGAGCGAGACGTTGACGCCGCCCGAGACGATGACGTTGTCGGCGCGACCCGTGATCTGCAGACGCCCCTCGTCGAACGAGCCGAGATCGCCGGTGCGGTACCAGCGCCGCCCGTCGGCATCCGTCTCGAACACGCGATCGGTGAGCGCCGGGTCGCCGAGGTAGCCGTCGGCGAGGGTCGGGCCCGACAGCCGGACCTCCCCCGCGTCGATGCGCACCCCGACGTCGCGCAGGGGGACGCCGTCGTAGACGCAGCCGCCGGCGGTCTCGCTCGCGCCGTAGGTGCGGACGATCCGCGCCCCCGCATCCGCCGCGCGGGCGGCGAGCGCCGGCGCCAGCGCCTGCCCGCCCACGAGGACAGCCTCGAAGCCCGCGAGGGCACGTGTCGCGGCGGGATCGTCGAGCACGGTCTGCAGCTGCGCCGGGACGAGCGACGTGTAGGTCGGCACGCGCGTGCCGCCCACGCTGGATGCCATCGCCGAAGCGGCCGCCGTGAATGCCGCCGCCGAGAACGAGCCGGAGAGCATCGCCGGTTCGCGCCCCGCCACGAGGCTGCGCACGAGCACCTGGATGCCGGCGACGTACCCCGCGGGCAGGGCGAGCAGCCACGCGCCCTCGCCGATGCGGTCGGCCGTCGCGAGCGCGCTCGAGGTCAGCGCCGACCTGCTGAGCGCGACCGATTTCGGGTAGCCGGTCGACCCCGAGGTCGTGACGACGACGGCAGTCCCCGCCGGGACTTCGGTCGGCGCAGGCTCCCCCGTCGGAATCGCAACGGCCGCCGCCGCGTCGGCGGTTGTCGCCGCGGTCGTCGCGCCGGTCGTCGCGCCGAGCGCGATCGCCGGCCCCGCGCCGAGGACGGCGCCGCGCAGCCCCCGCAGCACGGCGCGCGCGTCGTCCGCATCCACGTGCTCGAGCCTCATCGACGGCCTCCGGGTTCCAGATGCAGGCTGAATCGACTCGATCGGGCCGCAGGGGCACCGGAGGCCTCGATCCAGCCTGCGACTGTCACCATCACGACCTCAGTAGTGGTACGGGTAGGGCGACCAGTCGGGGTCGCGCTTCTGCAGGAACGCGTCGCGGCCCTCGACGGCCTCGTCGGTGCCGTAGGCGAGACGGGTCGCCTCGCCGGCGAACACCTGCTGGCCGACCATGCCGTCGTCGATCGCGTTGAACGCGAACTTGAGCATGCGGATCGCCGTCGGCGACTTGCCGAGGATGGTCCTGGCCATCGCGACGGCCTCGCGCTCGAGGTCGTCGTGCGGGACGACCCGGTTGACGGCGCCCATCTCGTACGCGCGCTGCGCCGAGTACTCCTCGGCGAGGAAGAAGACCTCGCGCGCGACCTTCTGACCCACCTGGCGCGCCATATACGCGGAGCCGTAGCCGGCGTCGAAGCTGCCGACATCGGCATCCGTCTGCTTGAAACGGCCGTGCTCACCCGAGGCGATCGACAGGTCGCAGACGATGTGCAGCGAGTGGCCGCCGCCGGCCGCCCACCCCGGGATGACGGCGATGACGACCTTGGGCATGAAACGGATCAGCCGCTGCACCTCGAGGATGTGCAGGCGCCCGGCCCGCGCGGGGTCGGGCGTCGTGGCGTCGTCGGCCGCGTACGTGTACCCGTCGCGCCCTCGGATGCGCTGGTCGCCGCCCGAGCAGAACGCCCAGCCGCCGTCCTTCGCGCTCGGGCCGTTGCCCGTCAGCAGCACGACGCCGATCTTCGGGTCCTGCCGGGCGATGTCGAGCGCGCGGTACAGCTCGTCGACCGTGTGCGGGCGGAACGCGTTGCGCACCTCGGGCCGGTCGAACGCGATGCGTGCGATGCGGCCGTCGAGCGACACGTGGGCGGTGATGTCGGTGTACGAATCGGCGCGCGGCGCGAGCGTCCACTCCGCCGGATCGAACAGCTCGGAAACGAAGGGCTCGGTCACCCGCCCAGCCTACGCGGGGCGTCACGCGGCGACGGATGCCGGAGCGCACCCCCTACGCTGGTGCGGTGACTTCGACGCCTCGACTCCTGACTCTGCTCGCCGCCGGCGCCCTCGCCCTCGCGCTGTCGGGGTGCGCCGCCGAGGCGCCCACACCGGAAGGAAGCGCGCCTTCGACCCCCGCTCCGTCCGACAGCTCGGCGCTGTACGCCGACGGCGGCTGCGCGGACGTCGAAGGCGTGAGCGTGTTCGTCGACCCGGGCGATCTCGCCGGAGGCGAAGAGATCGACCGCAGCGCCTGCATCTTCACCGACGAGCCCCTCGCCGCCGCCGCCGCCCTCGACATCCTCGGCGTCGAGCTCGAGGGAACGACCGAGTACGGCGACGACGTCGTCTGCCGTGTCGACGGACTTCCCTCGGCATCCGACCCCGTCGGATCGACCGAAGACCCGGCATACGTCGAAGCGTGCGAGTCGATGCCCGCCGCCTTCGCGTACTGGTCGCTGTGGGTCAAGCCCGCCGGCGGCGCATGGGACTACGCGCAGGAGGGCGTGTCGACGCTGACCCTCGAACCCGGCGCGAGCATCGAGCTCCTGTTCACGCTCGACGGCGCACCGGCGACGCCCGACGCGTAACCCTGCCGTGTCAGAGTGACAGGCGTGAGGTTCCGCCCCGCTCCGTTGCGCGCGGCCGCTGCCCTGGCGGCCCTGTTCGTCGCGGTGCGAGTGCTGTACCGCGTGCTGTTCCACGGCGCCGACGGCGACGGCGTGGTCCTCCTGCCGCTGCCCGTGTGGCGCCTGCCCGCGCCGTTCGCGCACGTCGAGCTGCTCGGCCCGGTGACGCTCGACGGACTGGTGGATGCCGCGCTCAGCGCGCTGCCGATCGCGCTCGTGATCGTCGCGTTCGGCCTGCTCAACGCGGTGCTCGACATGCCTCGGCTGATCGCCCGGGGCGCGCGCCGCGGACCGTTGCAGGGTCTTGCGCGGGCCGTGTCGATCGCGTGGGCGACGCTCCCCTCCCTCGCCGACGCCGTGCGGTCGGCGCGGTTCGCCCGGCAGCTGCGCGGCGAGCGCGGGGGCGTGCGTCTGCTGGCGCCCGTGCTCGAGCACACGCTCGAACGCGCGACGGCGGTGGCGGCCGCCCTCGAACTGCGCGGGTACGCGGGCCGCGGGCTGTCGGGATCGTGCACGCACCCGGCCGAGCTGCACGGCATGACGGCGGGGTTCGGGTCGGACGTCGTCGCGCGCGCTACCGACCTCGTGCTGCGCACCGGCATGCTCACGGTGCTGACCGGTGCCACCGGAGCCGGCAAGTCGACGCTGCTCCACGCGGTCGGCGGCCTGCACGACCACGTCGACGGCGGCTGGACCATCGGGGCGGTGCGCGTCGTCGGACACGACCGCCGCGGCGTGCCGCCGCGCGATCTCGCGCGCCTCGTCGGTGTCGTGCTGCAGCGCCCGCGCGACGCGTTCGCGACGCAGCACGTCCGCGACGAGATCGGGCTTGCCCTCGAGCTGCGCGGTGTCGCTCCGGCGCTCGTCGATGCCCGGGTGCGCGAGATCGCGGAGCGCGTCGGCGTGACGGGGCTGCTCGATCGGGGGCTGCGCGGGCTGTCTGCCGGTGAGGCGACGCTCGTCGCGATCGGTGCCGCGATCGTCGAAAACCCGATCCTGCTGCTCGTCGACGAGCCGCTCGCCGACCTCGACACCGCCGCGCGCGAGCGTATCGTCGCCCTGCTCGCCGCGCTCGCGCACGACGCCGGCATGTGCGTGCTCGTCGCCGAGCATCGCGCGGCCGAGTTCACCGACGTCGCCGACGAGTGGCTGCGGGTCGACGGCGGAGTGATCTCCCCGGTGCCGGCACCCCCCGTGACCGTGCCCGTGCCCGCGGCGGAGTCCGCTGCCGCGGCGTTCGACACTCCGGAACTCGCGATGCCCCTGCCCGCGCAGGCCACGATTCGCACGGGTGCGGCGCCGATTCGCCGGAGTGGTGAACGCCCGATCGCGCTGAGGGCGACGGGCATCACCGTGCGCCACGGTGATCGCGTCGCGGTCGACGACGCCGCACTGACCTTGCGCGCCGGCGAGATCGTCGCCCTGCGCGGCCCGAACGGTGCCGGCAAATCGAGCCTGCTCGCCGTGCTCGCGACGGGCGAGCACGCGCGCGCCGTCGCGCTGGTGCCCGACGACTCCGACGCGCTGTTCGTGCGCGACACCGTCGCCGCCGAATGCCGCCGCGAAGATCGCCGCCAGGGTCTCCCCGCGGGCGCGACGGTCGCTCGGTTCGCCGACACGCTCCGGCTCGATGCCGGCACGGCAGCGGCCGTCGCACGCCGGCATCCGCGCGACCTCTCGGCCGGTCAGCGGCGTTGCCTCGCGATCGCGCTGCAGACGGCGGGCAGTCCCGCGGTGCTTCTGATCGACGAGCCGACGCGTGGGCTCGACCCGCACGCGCGCGATCTCGTCGTACGCGCGATCGTCGCACAGGCCGAGGCCGGTGCCGCTGTGCTCTTCGCGACGCACGACTCCGAGTTCGCCGATCTCGCGGATCGCGAGCTGCAGATGGATGCCGGCGTGCTCACCTCCACCGGTGCCGCCCGCTCGCCGGCCGCTTCTCCCGCCCTCGCGCCATCCCCGATATCGGACCACGCCGCCACCCCGCGGGTCGTGGCTGACGCGCAGTCCGCCACGGCAGCACGTGCCGACCACGCCGCCCCCTCCCCCCGCCCCACACCTTCCGGGCGCGCGGAAACCCCCGGCCGCGGGGAACGCCCCACGCGCACGGCGCGGGGTCGGGGCACCTGGCGCACTCCGGCGCTCATCGCGGCCAACCTCGCGGCGGCGGCGGCGTTCCTGTGGCCGCTCATCGCGATCGCGACGCCGGGCCAGGCGCAGGCGGCCGTCCCCTACATCGCGCTGTCGCTCGCGCCGCTCGCGATCATCCTCGTGCTGGCGGCGCTCGACGAGAGTGTCCGGTCGGCGCACACCCTCGCCCTCCTCGCCGTGCTCGCCGCGATCGGCGCAGCGATCCGCATCGCGAGCACCGGTGTCGGCGGGGTCGAGGCGCTCTTCGTGCTGCTGATCCTCGCCGGGCGCGCGTACGGGCCGCGGTTCGGGCTGCTGCTCGGCGCGGCATCCATCGCCCTGTCCGCGATCATGTGGGGCGGGGTCGGCCCGTGGCTGCCCTTCCAGATGTTCGCGTGCGGCTGGGTCGGCGCCGGCGCGGGGTTGCTGCCGCGCCGCGTGCGAGGCGTGCCCGAGATCGTCATGCTCGCGGGGTACGGGGTGGCCGCGTCGTACCTGTTCGGGCTGCTGATGAACATGTGGTTCTGGCCGTTCGCCGTGGGCGCCGACACGAGCATCTCGTACGTGCCGGGCGGCAGCCTCGCCGAGAACCTCGGCAACTTCCTCGTCTACTCCCTGCTCACCTCGACGCTCGGCTGGGACACGCTGCGCGCCATCACGACGGTCGTCGGGCTCACCCTCGTGGGCCGCGCGCTGCTGCGGTCGCTGCGCCGCGCGAAACCCGTCGCCGCGACGGCCGCGGCGGCCCACGCGACGGAGCCGCGACCCGTCGCTACTGTCGGAGGATGATCCTCGAACGCGCGATCCTGCCCGTGCACGCGGGCCTGTCGACCTCGGTGCGGCCGTGATGCTCGTCGTCGGGTCGATCGTCATCCGTGTCAGCGACTTCGCCGGCCAGCTCGCGTTCTGGTCTGCCGCACTCGACTACGTGCCGCAGCAGCCCGCGAACGGCGATTTCGTGATCCTCGGGCCGCGGACGGGGTCGGGCGTCAGCGTCTCCCTCGATCGGGTCGCCTCGCCCCGCATGCTGCCGCCGCGCATCCACCTCGATCTGTACGCGCAGGATCAGGATGCCGAGGTCGCGCGCCTCGAAGCGCTCGGCGCCCGGCGCGTGATGTGGGACAAGCAGCCCTCCGATGCCGACTACGTGATCATGGAGGATCCCGAGGGCAACCGGTTCTGCATCGTCGACGCGACCGACTGGTCGGGGTGGTCACGGCATCGCTGACGCCACCCCGACGTCGCCTGCGCCGTGGGACAATGGAGCACGGGGCATCCACCCGACGGATGCCGCCGGGAAGGCACATCGTGCAGATCAGGAACTCCTCCGACTGGCGCGACGCCCTCCCGTTCGAGTTGCCGATCCCCGCCGCCGAAGCCGTTCCGGGTGAACCGACGCGCTGCGCGGGCTGCGGCCCCGACAGCGAGCCGTGGCCCCGAGAGAGCCTGTGGGTTCTCAAGCACCGGCATCCGACGAACCCTGCCGGCTACGTCCGCTACTACTGCGCCGACCACAAGCCGACGCCCAAGCTCGCGCCGCCCGTCTCGGCACCCGAGCGCGCACGCCGCGCGAAAGTCGCCGCCACGCCCCGCAAAGCCGCCGCACCGACGATTCCCGAGCGGGTCGCCGCGCTGTGCCCCGACTGCTTCGTCGAGGTGCCGGCGACGGGCGTCTGCGGAATGTGCGGTCAGCAGGTCGCCTGACCCTCGCCGCGCGGACCGGTGGTCAGCACCCGCGGATGAGGGACATAGCGAGCCGCTCACACCGAGAAGTACTTTGCCTCGGGGTGGTGGAAGACGAAGGCGTCCGTCGACTGCTCGGGGTGCAGCTGCAGCTCCTCTGACAGCGTGACGCCCATGCGCTCGGGGCGCAGCAGATCCACGACCTTGCGGCGGTCCTCCATATCGGGGCACGCGGGGTAGCCGAGCGAGAACCGCGCGCCGCGGTACTCGAGCTTGAAGAGACCCGCGGTGTCGGTCGGATCCTCCGCGGCGAAGCCCAGCTCCGACCTGATGCGCGCGTGCCAGAACTCGGCCAGCGCCTCGGTCAGCTGCATCACGAGACCGTTGAGCTCGTAGTAGTCGCGGTAACGGTCCTCGGCGAACAGCTTCGCCGTGACCGCGTCGATCGCCGAGCCCGCGGTGACCAGCTGCACGGGCAGGACGTCGACCTGCCCGGACTCACGGGGACGCACGAAATCGGCGAGGTCGAGGTGGCGATCGCGGCGCTGGCGCGGGAAGTGGAACCGCAGGCGGTCGGCGCCGATCTCGATACGCTCGCTGGCGCTCGCTCCTCGATCACCGAGGGAGAGCGAGCCGCCGTCGGGGGCGAGCAGACCGGGTACGCCCAGTACGCCCGTCGGGTCGTCGCCGTGGTGCAGCACGACGACGTCGTCGCCCTCCGAGACCACCGGGAAGTAGCCGTAGGCGACCGAGGCATCCAGCATCCCCTCCGCGAGGATGCGATCGAGCCAGTACCGCAGCCGCGGGCGACCCTCGGTCTCGACGAGCTGCTCGTACGACAGCCCGTCCGAGCCCCGGCCCGGCTTGAGGCCCCACTGGCCCATGAACGTCGCCCGCTCGTCGAGGAACGCGGCGTAGTCGGCGAGCGCGATGCCGCGCACGATCCGCGTGCCCCAGAACGGCGGCGCGGGGACGGGGTTGTCGCGCGCCACGTCCGACCGCGTCGGCATCGCCTCGGGCTCCGTCAGGGTGAGCTTCGACCCCAAGGCGTGGATGCGCTTCTTCAAGGGCGGCAGGCCGACGGCATCCCGCGCCTCGCCGCGCGCGATGCGCACGAGCGGCTCCATCAGGGCAAGACCCTCGAAGGCATCCTTCGCGTAGCGCACCTCGCCGTCGAACAGCTCGGCGAGATCCTGCTCGACGTACGCCCGGGTCAGCGCGGCGCCACCGAGGATCACGGGCCACCGCGTGCCGAGCCCCCGCGCCGACAGCTCCTGCAGATTCTCCTTCATGACGACCGTCGACTTCACGAGCAGCCCGCTCATGCCGATCACGTCAGCGCCGTGCTCCTCGGCCGCGGCGATGATGTCGGCGATCGGCTGCTTGATGCCGAGGTTGATCACCGTGTAGCCGTTGTTCGTCAGGATGATGTCGACGAGGTTCTTGCCGATGTCGTGCACGTCGCCGCGCACCGTCGCGAGCACGATCGTGCCCTTGCCGGCCTCGTCGGTGCGTTCCATGTGCGGCTCGAGCAGGGCGACCGCGGTCTTCATGACCTCGGCCGACTGCAGGACGAACGGCAGCTGCATCTGCCCGGATCCGAACCGCTCGCCGACGACCTTCATACCCTCGAGCAGGTGGTCGTTGATGATCGCGAGCGGCGTCAGGCCGCCGGCGCGCGCGAGGTCGAGATCGGCCTCGAGCCCCTTCAACTCGCCGTCGATGATGCGGCGCTCCAGCCGCTCGCCGACCGGCAGCGCGGCGAGCTCGGCGGCACGCTGGTCGCGCAGCGCCGCCGTGTCGACACCCGCGAACAGGTCGAGCATCGTCGCGAGCGGGTCGTAGGTGAGATTGCCGTCGGCATCCCACTCGCGCCTGTCCCAGACGAGGTCGAGCGCGACCTTGCGCTGCGCGTCGTCGAGGGATGCCAGGGGGACGATCTTCGCGGCGTCGATGATCCCGGAGGTCAGTCCGGCCTCGGTCGCCTCGTGCAGGAACACCGAGTTCAGCACGCTCCGCGCCGCGGGGTTGAGCCCGAACGACACGTTCGAGACGCCCAGGGTCGTGTTGATGCCCGGGTACTTCGCCGTCAGCGCCCGGATCGCCTCGATCGTCTCGATGCCGTCGCGCCGCGTCTCTTCCTGACCGGTCGCGATCGGGAACGTCAGACAGTCGACGATGATGTCCTCGACGTGCATGCCCCACGCACCGACGAGCTCGTCGACGAGCCGCGACGCGATGCGCACCTTGTCGTCGGTCGTGCGTGCCTGGCCCTGCTCATCGATCGTCAGGGCGATGACGGCCGTGCCGTGCTCCTTCACGAGCGGCATGATGCGGCCGAAGCGCGATGCCGCACCGTCGCCGTCCTCGTAGTTGACCGAGTTCACGACGGGGCGACCGCCGATGAGTTCGAGCCCCGCCTGGATGACTGCGGGCTCGGTCGAGTCGATCACGAGCGGCAGAGTGGATGCCGACGCGAAGCGCGAGACGACTTCGCGGATGTCGGCGACGCCGTCGCGGCCGACATAGTCGATGCAGACATCGAGCAGGTGCGCCCCGACGCGCGTCTGGTTGCGGGCGATCTCGACGCAGTCGTCCCACCGGCCCTCGAGCATCGCCTCGCGGAAGGCCTTCGATCCGTTCGCGTTGGTCCGTTCGCCGATCGCGAGGTAGCTCGCGTCCTGCTGGAACGGGACGTGCTGATAGAGGGATGCCACGCCGGGTTCGCGCTCGACCACCGGAGAATCCTCGCCGGCGATCGTGGACCGCGAGCGCGTCGCCAGGGAGATGTACTGCACAGCCTGCTCGGCCGGCTGATCGTCGCGGATCGCGCGCGAGACGACCGGGAGCTGACCCAGCCGCTCGACGACCGCCGCGAGATGCTCGGGCGTCGTGCCGCAGCAGCCGCCGATCAGCCCGAGACCGAACTCGCGGACGAACTGCTCGTGCGCGGTCGCGAGCTCGGCGGGTGTCAGCGGATAGTGCGCCCCGTTCGCCCCGAGCACCGGGAGTCCGGCATTGGGCATGCACGCGATCGTGACCGACGAGTGCTTCGACAGGTGGCGCAGGTGCTCGCTCATCTCGGCGGGGCCGGTCGCGCAGTTGAGCCCGATGGCATCCACCCCGAGCGGCTCGAGCGCGGTGAGCGCCGCGCCGATCTCCGACCCCATGAGCATCGTGCCGGTCGTCTCGACCGTGACCTCGACGAAGATCGGCAGGCGGATGCCGCGGGCGACGATCGCCTGCTTGCAGCCGTTCACGGCGGCCTTGGTCTGCAGCAGGTCCTGCGACGTCTCGACAAGGAAGGCATCCGCTCCCCCGTCGATCAGCCCCTCGGCCTGCAGCGCGAAAGTCTCCTTCAGATGCGCGTACGTGGTGTGCCCGAGCGAGGGCAGCTTGGTTCCGGGCCCCATCGACCCGAGCACCCAGCGCACGCGGCCGTCTTCGGCCTCGGCCGCCTCGGCGCGCTCCCGCGCGATGCGCGCGCCGGCTTCGGCGAGCTCGTGGATGCGATCGTCGATGCCGTAGTCCGACAGGTTCGACCAGTTCGCGCCGAAGGTGTTGGTCTCGACGGCATCCACACCCACTGCGTAGTACGCGTCGTGGATCGCCGCGACGACATCGGGCCGGGTCACGTTGAGGATCTCGTTGCAGCCCTCGAGCCCCGCGAAGTCGGTCGCGATCTGCAGATCGTACGCCTGCAGCATGGTCCCCATCGCGCCGTCGGCGATGACCACGCGCGCGGCGAGCGCATCGAGCAGCGCCTGCGCCCGGTCGGTGCGGGGCACCCCGTCGATATCGAGGTCGAAGCGGGGGCGGGCGATCGGGCGGGTCACCGGGCGATTCTCTCACGCGGGCGCGCGACGGTCGGGCGCCCCGCCTCTGGGCTCAGCGTGCGCGCCGTGCCTTGAGAAAGGCGTCGATGCTGCTCCAGATCGCGATCCCCGCGATGCTGAAGCCGGTGAGAAGCGACAGGATCGTGTAGACCTTCTCGGCATCCGCCGCGGGGATGACCGCGAACCAGAACTCGCGATTCAGCAGGCGATCCTGAGACAGCAACCAGATCGCCGGCACGGCGACGACGATGTCGAGGATCGCATTGAACGCCGCGAGCGGAACGGTCCATCGCCCGTTCAGATACACGATCACGTTCAGCACGGCATCGATCGCCATCACGAGCAGCAGGCCGCCGATCCACCACGGCCACAGTGTCGGATCGAGCAGTGAGATCCAGCGGCCGTCGAGATAGACGGCGCCGACCAGCTGGTCCCACACCAGCGCGGCGGCGGCGATCAGCAGGAACACGACGTTCACGATCATGTCGACGAAGCGCGCCCCGCTGTACGGGTTCTCGGGAGGGAGTCTTTCCAGGCTCCATGGCTGGAGAGTCCCTCTCGCGGTGCCAGCCGACTCGGCCCGCTCGATCAGGGCGAAGACGAGAGCGGTCCAGAAGAAGAGGTGCACCGCGATGGAGATCGCCCCGCCGACCGTGGACCCGATGATCGCCCCGAGGCCGGCTCCCGCGAGCGACTGTCCGAGCGCGATTCCGAAGGCTCCGAGCGGGACGACGATCCACAGCAGCAGCTTCACGAGCCGCCACCATTCCAGGTAGTAGCGCGGGCCGATGAGATAGAGCTGACGCCCGATGTAGTCGGCGGCGAGCTTGTCGGGGTCGCCGAGCGCCAAGAGTACGGCGCGCTCGGCAGCACCCGGCTCCTCGCCCTGCTCGATGCGGGCGTCGATCTGATCGGCGACCGACGCACGAAGCTCGGCGCCGACGTCACCCCGCTGATCTTCGGGAACGGTGCGGACGACGGCGTCGATGTAGCGGTCGGTGAGTGTCGTGGTCATGATCAGTCCTCGGCGGGGAGAGCGGCAAGCGCGGCGGCGATCGCCTGGAAGTCATCGGTGAGCGAAGCGGCCAGGCGCCGCCCCGCAGCGGAGGTGCGGTAGAACTTGCGAGGTCTGGCCTCGTCGGTGTTCCACTCGCTCGTGAGGTGCCCCTGCTTCTCGAGGCGCCGCAGCAGCGGATAGAGCGTGTTGGCGTCGGTGTCGAACCCGCGTTCCTGCAGCTGCTCGAGCAGTCCGTAGCCGTAACCGGGCTCGGCGAGCAGGCGCAGACAGGCCAGCACGACGGTCCCCCGCCGCAGTTCCTGCAGGTGCGTCTCCAGAAAATCCGTCTCGCTCACGGCTCACACGTTACTGTGTGTCACACACTATTGTCAATCACGCACTTCAGCACCGCCGGCAATCGCGCGCGACGTGCGACACTGGGGCCAGGAGGTGGCCATGACCGTGGATCTGCCCGAGCTGCGCGACCTGCGCACCGGCGCGCACGTCGTCTCCCTGCCCCTCGCCACCCGCTTCCGCGGCGTCGATCATCGCGAGGCGCTGCTGTTCGAAGGCCCCGAGGGCTGGACCGAGTTCTCCCCCTTCGTCGAGTACGACGACGTGGAGGCATCCACCTGGCTCGCCGGCGCGCTCGATTTCGGATGGCGACCGCAGCCTTCGCCGGTGCGCGCGTCGGTGCCGGTCAACGCGACCGTGCCGGCCATACCGGCGACCGACGTGCCGGCCCTGCTCGACCGCTTCGCCGGCTGCCGCACCGCGAAGGTGAAAGTAGCCGAGGCCGGCCAGCGCCTCACCGACGACATCGCCCGCGTGCGGGCCGTGCGCGCCGCAATGGGCCCGGAGGGCCGCGTGCGCCTCGACGCGAACGGCGGCTGGAACGTCGACGAGGCCGAGCACGCCGTGCACGCCCTCGCCGAGTTCGATCTGGAGTACCTCGAGCAGCCGTGCGCGAGCATCGACGAGCTCGCCGAGCTGCGTGAGCGCATCGCCGACTGGGACATCCCGATCGCCGCCGACGAGAGCGTCCGCAAGGCATCCGACCCTCTCGCGGTCGCCCGCGCCGGGGCCGCCGACCTCATCGTCGTCAAGGCGCAGCCGCTCGGCGGAGTGCACCGAGCCCTCGAGATCGTCGCCGAGGCGGGCCTGCCGGCCGTCGTCTCGAGCGCACTCGACACGAGCATCGGCCTGTCGATGGGGGTGGCGCTCGCGGCGGCCATGCCGACGCTCGAGTACGACTGCGGTCTCGGCACGGCGGCTCTGTTCGCGTCGGATGTGACCACCCCGCCGCTGCGCCCGCACGATGGCGCACTGCCGGTGGGGCGGGTGGTGCCGGATGCCGCGCTGCTGCGCACCCACAGCGCCTCGCCCGAGCGGCGCGCGTGGTGGCTGGCACGCCTCGAGCGCTGCTACGAGCTGCTCTGAGCAGCCCCGTCGCGTCGTTCTACTCGGGCGACGCGACCAGCACGCCGACGAGACGCTCGAGACGCTCGTTGAGGCGCTCGGTGACCTGCGCGCGCGTGCAGCCCTCGAGCTGCGCACGGGTGCAGGTGTCGTCCGAGACCTGCAGCAGCAGCAGCGCGGCCTCGTCGGCAGGCAGCCGCAGTCGGAGCCCGTACGTGTCGGCGAGCTGCGTGATGATCGCCTGCACGCGGGAGCGCATGGCATCCTGCCAGCCGAGGAACGCGACGGCCAGCCGCGGGTCGCGCAGCGCCTGAGCGCGCATCTCGCTGATCAGCTGCGAGTCCATCTGCCCGCCGAGCGACGCGCCGACGACCTGGCGCACGACGGATGCCGGATCGGGCACGGGAACCGGCTTCAGTGCGCGCACGCGGCCCGCGACCTGCTCGATCGTCTCGTCGGCCAGGTGCGTGATGAGCGCGAGGAAGAGCTCTTCCTTCGACTCGAAGTTCGAGTAGAAGGCGCCGCGGGTGAAGCCCGCGCGCTCGCAGATCGCCTCGACCGACGCGGCGTCCATGCCCACCTCGCCGAACAGCTCGTGAGCCGCATCGAGCAGCCGCGCACGCGTCTGCTCGCGCCGCCGGCTGGCGGGGCGAGCGGTCACATCCGTCACGTCCGCCTCCTCGAATCTCACACCCGGTCCCCAGACTTGTGAAGACCACGCGATCTAGGATACATCTATGTATCGGATACAGCGCTGTATCGAAACCCGCCCTCGCATCTGAACTCATTCGAACCGGAGCGCCCGTGTCCACACTGCTCTACTCGCTCGGCCGCTGGTCGTACCGTCACTCGTGGCGCGTGCTCGTGTCGTGGCTGCTCCTGCTCGCCGTCGTGGGCGGCACCGTCGGCGCCGGCATCGCGACGGGCGCCATCAAGGGGTTCGACAACTCGTTCTCGATCCCCGGCACGGAGGGCCAAGAGGGCATCCAGCTGCTGAACCGCACCTTCCCGCAGGCGAGCGGCACCAGCGCGCAGTACGTCGTCGTCGCGGCGGAGGGCGACCGCATCGACGAGCAGCCGTACACCGACGAGATCGCCGCGACGATCACCGAGCTGGGCGACCTCGACGGCGTGCTCGCCGTGACAGATCCGTTCGGCGACATGGTCACCGGCATGGTCTCGGACGACGATCAGGCCGCGCTCATCCGCCTGCAGTTCGAGGGCACCGTCACCGACGTCCCCGCGGCGACCAAGACCGCGCTGGAAGACATCTCGCAGAGCCTCGGGCAGGCATTGCCCGCCGGATCCCAGGTCGTCGTCGGCGGTGATCTCTTCTCGACATCCCTGCCCGCCCTCTCGCTCGTCGAGATCGTCGGCGTGCTCGTCGCGCTGTTCGTGCTCATCGTCACGTTCCGCTCGTTCGCCGTCGCGTGGTTCCCGCTCGTGAGCGCTCTGATCGGCGTCGCCCTGTCGATCGCGCTGATCTACGCTTCGACGGCGTTCGCGACGGTCTCGTCGACGACGCCGATGCTCGCCATCATGCTGGGGCTCGCCGTCGGCATCGACTATGCGCTGTTCATCGTGGCGCGACATCAGGATCAAGTGCGCGCCGGCACCGATCCCGAGGAGTCCGCCGCGCGGGCCACCGGCACGGCGGGCTCGGCCGTCGTGTTCGCGGGCGTCACGGTGCTCATCGCGCTGATCGGGCTCGGCTTCGCCGGCATCCCGTTCCTCACCACGATGGGCATCGCCGCAGCCGGCGGCGTCGCGGTCGCCGTGCTCGTCGCGGTGACCCTGACGCCTGCCCTCCTCGGCTTCGCGAAGGGGCGCGTCGCGGGCTGGGGCCACGGGCTCGGCCGCGGGGTGAAGCTGCCCCGCCGGCGCACGACCGGCGACACCGCCGCGGGCCGCGAGCCTGCTTCGGCCCCCGAGGCCACTTCGGTCACCGAAGTGGAGGAGTCGCCGATCGCTGCCGCGCCCACCGCCGCGCCCAAGCGCCCCAACCGCTGGGTGATGCTCGTCACCCGGCATCCGATCGTCACCACGGTCGCGGTCGTCCTCACGCTGGGGGTCATGGCGATCCCGGCCGCGAGCCTGCAGCTGGCCCTGCCCAACGCCGGCATGCAGCCGACCTCGAGCGAAGCCCGCCAGACGTACGACCTCACCGCGAAGCATTTCGGCCCGGGTTCGAACGGGCCGCTCATCCTCACCGGAACGATCGTCACCTCGACCGACCCGCTCGGGCTCATGGCCGACCTCAAGGCCGAGGTCGAACGGATCCCCGGCGTGAAGGAGGTCGCCCTCGCGACCCCGAACGAGACCGCCGATACCGGGCTCGTCCAGATCGTCCCCGAGACGGGGCCCGACGACCCGGCGACCGCCGACCTCGTGCGCGACCTGCGCGCGCATCACGACGAGTGGCTCGAGAAGTACGGCGTCGATCTCAAGGTCACCGGCTTCACGGCGATCGCGATCGACATCTCCGACCGCCTCGGCGCCGCGCTCGTGCCGTTCGGGCTGTTCGTGGTCGGCCTGTCGTTCATCCTGCTGATGATCGTGTTCCGCTCGATCTGGGTGCCGCTCAAGGCGACCGCCGGGTACCTGCTGTCGATCCTCGCCTCGTTCGGCGTGGTCGCCGCCGTCTTCGAGTGGGGCTGGCTGGCCGACGCTCTGCACGTCACGCGCACCGGCCCGGTCATCAGCTTCATGCCGATCATCCTCATGGGGGTGCTGTTCGGCCTCGCGATGGACTACGAGGTCTTCCTCGTCTCACGCATGCGCGAGGACTACGTGCACGCCCGGCGCGCGCGCAAGGGGCGCGCCGACCGCGCCACCGCGATCGGCGCCGTCCGCACCGGCTTCACAGCATCGGCCCGCGTCGTGAGCGCCGCGGCCGTCATCATGTTCGCCGTCTTCGCTGCGTTCGTGCCCGAGGGCGATACCTCGATCAAGCCGATCGCGCTCGGACTCGCCGCCGGCATCGCGATCGACGCGTTCCTCGTGCGGATGACGCTCGGGCCCGCGATCATGGCACTGCTGGGCGACAAGGCCTGGTGGATGCCGCGCTGGCTCGACCGCATCCTGCCGCACTTCGACATCGAGGGCGAAGCCGTCGAGCGCGAACTCGCCCTCGCCGACTGGCCTGAGCGCGACTCGCGCGCGACTCTGGCCGGCGATGGTGTCGCCGTGCGCGTGGACGGCGGGCGCGGCGCCGGCGAGATCGAACTGTTCTCCGGGGCCTCCTTCCGCCTCGACGAGGGCGGCACCCTGCTCGTCACCGCAGCAGACCCGCGCGCCGGGCGCGCGTTCGTGCTGATGGCGGCGGGGCGCATCGCACCGAGTGAAGGCAAGCTGCGCGTTGCGGGGCACCTGCTGCCCGGGCGCGCGGCGTGGGTGCGCGCGCACGTCGGCGTCGCGCTGCTCGACGGCGCCGCCGATCCCCTGCGCGAGCTGCGCCGCGCCCTGGCCGGCGGAACGACCCTCGTCGCGGTCGACGGCATCGACACCCTCGCCGGCCCCGATCGCGATCAGGCTGCCGCCCTGCTGCGCGATGCCGCGGACGCCGTGGACCTCACCGTGATCGCCTCGGCCCGGCGCGACGGCCCCGCCCTCGACCTGCTCTCCGACGCGCATCGGCCGAGCGTGACCGCGCTCGCGCTCACGCCGCTGACCGCCGCCACCTTCTCAGATGCCTCTCCCGACACCCAGGTGATCTCATGACACTCCCCCTCGAACGCGCCCGCTCCCGTCGGCCGGTCACGTGGCTGACCCTCATCGGCGTGCTGCTGCTGCCGGTCGTCATCGGCGGCATCCTCATCGCCGCGCTGTACAACCCGGTCGAGCGACTCGACGGCATGCACGCCGCGATCGTGAACGACGACGAGCCGGTGACGATCGGCGAACAGTACGTGCCTCTCGGGCGTCAGCTGTCGGCGGGACTGGTCGAGGGTTCGGACGAGCTCGCCAGCAACCTCACCTGGACGATCTCGAACGACGAGGATGCCGCGGCGGGGCTCGCCGACGGAACCTACGACGCCGTGATCACGATCCCGGCGAACTTCTCGGCCGCCGCGACCTCGACCGCCGGCGCCTCGGACGGCTCGGGCGGTGTGGCGGAACAGGCCACGATCTCCGTGCAGACCGCGCCCGACAGCCTCATCGTCGACGACGCGATCACGGCGCAGGTCGCCTCGGCCGCGACGAGCATCATGGGCGAGCAGCTGTCGAGCACCTACCTCGAGAACGTCTTCCTCGGGTTCACCACCCTCGGCGACCAGCTCGGCACCGCCGCCGACGGCGCCCACCAGCTCGCCGACGGCGCCGCGCAGGCATCCACCGGCGCGGTATCGCTCGCCGACGGCATCCGTCAGCTCGGCGACGGCGCGAGTGCCCTGTCGGGCGGTCTCGGTCAGCTCTCGTCGGGCACGACGCAGTACGCCGCGGGTGTGCAGGCGCACGCCTCCGGCGCACGACGCTCGGCGAACGGGCTGAATCAGCTCTCGTCGGGCCTGAATCAGCTCGTCGATCCGAGCGCACAGCTCGCCGCAGGACTGCAGCAGTTCGCCGCGCAGGCGCAGGGAATCAGCGTGCCGCAGCAGGTCATCGACGCGGCGCAGAACGTCGCCGACAACAGCGCGCAGATCCAGGCGGATGCCGAGGCGAGCGTGGCCCAGCTGCAGCAGCTCGCCGCAGACTGCGCGGCCGACGGCTACCCGGCCGACTTCTGCGCGGGGCTCACGCAGGCCGCCGACCGCGCCGAGGCCGCGCTGCCGCGGGTGACCGACCTGATCGGCAACTCGCAGCAGATCGCCGACGGACTCGGACAGATCAACCAGTTGCCGGCGGCGACTGCGCAGCTCGCGGCGGGCGCGGCAGGTATCTCACAGGGCATCTCGGGTCTCGCGGGTGGCTTGCAGCAGGCGGCCGGGGGCGCGACGGAACTCGCCGACGGCGCCGACGGACTCGCATCGGGGGCGCAGCAGCTCGCGTCGGGCGCCGCTCAGTCCGCCGCCGGCGCCGGGCAGCTCGCGACGGGCGCGACGGGCGCCGCCGACGGAGCCGACACGCTCGCGAGCGGCGTCGGTGAGCTCGCCGACGGCACCGGCTCCCTCGCCGACGGGCTCACGCAGGCATCCGACGCCCTGCCGTCCTACACCGACCAGCAGGCCACCGACCTCGCCTCGGTGGTCGCGAACCCCGTTGCGGCCGAAGGTGTCGGGGGCAACATCTTCGGCGCGTCGGCGATCCCGCTGCTCGCGATGCTCGCGCTGTGGTTCGGCGGTCTGGCATCGTTCGTCGCGCTGCAGGCCGTGCCGCGCCACGCGCTGAGTTCGCGTCGCCCGTCGGTGCTGCTCGCGCTGCGCGCGCTCGCCCCCGCCGCCGCGATCGGCGCTGCGCAAGGCCTGCTCGTCGCGGTCATCGTGCAGCTCGCGGCCGGGTACGACGCCGCGGCGTTCTGGGCATTCGCCGGGGTGGCAGTCGTGGCCGGGATCTCGTTCGCCGCGGTCAACCAGGCGCTCGTGGCCGTGTTCGGCGGCGCCGGCCGGTGGATCTCGGCGCTCATCGGCGTGCTCGCCGTCGCGACGGGCATCGTCTCGACCGTGCCCGGCGTCATGACGTCGATCGCGGCGCTCATGCCGACGACCCCCGCCTACACCGCGCTGCTGGCGGCGATCACCCCCGCGACGGGCGCGGCCGCGGGCGTGGTCGGGATGATCGTCTGGGCTGGTCTCGCCTTCGTCGCAACGATCATCGGCGTCGCGCGCCGCCGCACCGCGAAGGCCGCGATGCTGCTGCAGGCCTCACCCGCCCTCGCCTGACCCGGCGGGGCAGTGAGGCGACGCCACCACGAAGGCGTCACCAACCGTTGCTTCAGCTCAGGCCACTGTAGACGTGCAGCCCCTTGAAGAACATGTTCACGATCGTGAAGTTGAACATCACGGCCGCGAAGCCGATGATCGACAGCCAGGCCGACCGCGTGCCGCGCCAGCCGCGGGTCGCGCGGGCGTGGATGTAGCCCGCGTAGAGCACCCAGATGACGAAGGTCCACACTTCCTTCGTGTCGAAGCCCCAGTAACGGCCCCACGCATCGTTCGCCCAGATCGAGCCGGCGATGAGGGTGAAGGTCCAGAAGATGAAGCCGATGATCGCGAAGCGGTACGCGAGCGACTCGAGCGCGTCGGACGACGGCAGCGTCCGCAGGAAGCGCGGGCCGGACTTCGCCGAGGGGTCGTCGGCCGCGGCGGGGTCGTCCGCCGCGATCGCGAGGCGCTCGCGCCGCGCCTGCATGAGCTGCGTCACCGACAGTGCGAAGGCGAGGGCGAACAGGGCCGTCGCGAGTGAGGCGACGAAGACGTGGATGACGAGCCACACGCTCTTGAGCGGATCGGCCAGCGGCACCACGATCGTGTAGAACCAGATCGCCGTCCCGCCGAGCAGCACCGTGACGAGACCTGTGATGAACGTCCCGAGGAAGCGCAGGTCGTAGCGGATCAGCACGATCAGGTACACCGCGATGATGAGCATCGTGCCGGTCAGGGCGAACTCGTACATGTTCGACCACGGCACACGACCCGCGGCGATCCCCCGGGTGACGTCCGCCCCGACGTGGAAGAGGAACGCGAGCACCGTCAGCGCCGTGCCGATGCGCGCCCAGACATAGCGCGGGCGCGCCCCGGGCGCGGCGTCGAGTGCTTCCCCGGCGGCCTGTTCCTCGGCGCGCACCTGCGCGATGTGCGAGCCGGGCGACGCCAGGGATGTCGCCGATGTGGCGCCGACGAGTTCGCGTGCCGGTGCGGCATCCTTCAGCTTGACCGCGAGGTCGGAGCGACGGGCGAGGTCGACGGCGTAGGCGATGAACGCGAGCGCGTAGATCGCGATCGCCGTCCAGACCAGCAGCACCGAGACGGAATCGAGCGAGAAGTCGGCTTCGGGCATGCGCGTCAGTCTACGTGAGGGGTACGGGGCGACTCACGGTCGGCGTCGAGCGCCGCGCCGTGCGAACGGGCGAGGTCGGCGACGGCCACGGCGATCGCCGGATCCTCGCCGCGCGCGAGCCCCGCGTACTCGATGCGCACCCCGTCGCCTGCCGGGGTCGCCTTGACCCACATGCGCCGGCGCGGGACGAACAGCCCGGCGAGCAGACCCGCGAGCGCGATCAGCGCGAAGGCCAGCACGAACGGCGCCCCCACGTCGCGGTGGATCGACAGCGACACGTACCGCTTGACCTGTTCGGCGCCGCCATCGGCCGTCGCATCGTCGAAGGTGATCGTGCCCATGCCGCCGGGCAGGTCGACGGTCTCGCCGGGCTCGAGCTCGAGCGCATCCGTGCCGCTGTCACCGCCCGCCAGCTGCGTCATGTCGCTCGGGTCGAGCGCATAGACGTTGCGCGCCGTGCCGTCGTCGATCCCCAGATCGCCGGCGTACACCCACAGCGTCAGGACGGGGTTCGCGAGCGACGGGTACGCCGACGTCAGCGCGCCGGAGTGCAGCGTCGCGGCGGTCGGGTAGAAGAAGCCGATGAGGCCCAGCTGCTCGGGCAGCCCGTCCGCGACCTTGATGACGCCCTGCGAGGTCATGTTCGCGTCCTGCGGCAGGAACTCGACGTCCTCGCGGAAGACGACGTCGCCGTCGGCATCGCGGATCGTGATGGTCGGCGCGTACCCGTTGCCCATGAGGTAGATGCGGTCGCCGTCGACGTCGAGCGGGTGGTTGACGCGGATGACCCCGTCCTGCGCGCCGCCGCCCGGCCGGGTGACGGTCACGTTCGCGGCGAAGTCGCCCGCCTGCCCCTGCCCGGGCTCGCCGACCGGCACGTAATTGATGTCGAAGCTGTCGAGCGTGACGGCGTAGGGCGAGAGCGACTCGGTGTCGACGAATCGGCCCGGGTTGAACGAGGCGTATCCGCCGAGGCCGAGCGAGTTGACGAAGTTGGCGCCGGTGACGATGACGCCCTGACCGGTGTAGGTGAGCCCTCCCCCGACGCCGACCGACACGAGCACGCCGACGAGGGCAGCGTGGAACACGAGGTTGCCGGTCTCGCGCAGGTAGCCGCGCTCGGCGGAGACGGATGCCGAACCGGCCGCTCTGCCGGCGCCGCCGGGCGAGTCGTACCGCTGCACCCGATAACCGGCCTTGCGCAGGTGCGCCTCCGCGAGGTCGACAGCGCGGCCGGCGGCCGCCTCGGCATCCGCACCCTCCGGAAGCGGGCGGATGACCTCGGCGTGGTCGTCGAGGCGTGAGAGCCGCGCCGGGGTTCGCGGCGGCAGGGCCTTCAGCGCCTTGTAGTGATGCTTCGTGCGCGGGATCACGCAGCCGATCAGCGAGATGAACAGCAGGATGTAGATCGCCGAGAACCACGCCGACGAGTACACGTCGAACAGCTGCAGCCCGTCGAGGATCGGGTACAGATCGGGGTTGTTCGTCTTGTACTGCGCGACGCCGTTCGGGTCGGCCGTCCGCTGCGGCACGATCGAGCCCGGGATCGCGGCGATCGCGAGCAGCAGCAGCAGCACGAGTGCCGTGCGCATGCTCGTGAGCTGGCGCCATCCCCAGCGCAGCCAGCCGACGACACCGAGCTGCGGCTGCGCGATGGGCGCGCCGTCGGCGTGGTCGGACGGACGCAGCGGGTCGGATGCCGAAGGCACCGTCGCATCGAGGTCAGAGCGGGAGTTCGACACTGCCGATCACCCCCGTCAGCTGTGACATGAGCGCCGTCCAGACGCCCGTGACCATGAGCACGCCGAGCGCGATCAGCAGGATGCCGCCGATGACGTTCACGGCGCGGATATGCCGTCGCAGGAATGCGACCGAGCGCGTCGCCCAGCCGAATCCGATGGCGAGGAGCAGGAACGGGATGCCGAGGCCCAGCGAGTACGCGACGGCCAGCAGCACGGCCCGCCAGACGTCGCCGCCGGTGAGCGAGATCGACAGGATCGCCGTGTAGGTCGGTCCGATGCAGGGCGCCCACCCGATGCCCATCGCGATGCCGAGCAGCGGCGCGCCGACGAGGCCGAGCCCCTGGCGCACCTGCGGCTTCATCGTGCGCTGCGCGAACCCGAACGCGCCGAGGAAGATGAGCCCCATCACGATGACGACGACGCCCAGAACGCGCGTGAGCACGTCGCCGTATTCGAGGAAGAAGCGGCCGAGGGTGCCGGCGAGCACCCCCATCGCGACGAAGACGACCGTGAAGCCGGCGATGAACAGCGCCACGCCGAGCAGCAGGCGCCCGCGCCCCGTCACGGACTCCGCAGAATGCGACGAACTCCGCAGGGAATCTGTGGAATCGTGCGGAGTACGCGGCTTTCTGCGGGTCTCGACGCCCATCGCCCCGCCGAGGAAGCCGAGATACCCGGGCACGAGCGGCAGGACGCACGGCGAGAGGAACGAGACGAGACCGGCGATCACCGCGATGGGGATCGCGAGCCACAGCGCGCCGTCGAAGACGATCGACCCCGCGTTCACGACGACTCCGCCAGCACGTCGCTGACGATCGTCTGCAGGATCGAGCCGCTCTGCACCTGGCCGATGAAGCGCGCCGCCACCCGACCTTCGCGGTCGAGCACGAGCGTCGTCGGGGTGGCCTGCACGCTCGTCCAATCGGCGAAGGCGAGCTTGAGGTCGACGTCGCCCGAAGCGAGCAGCGAGGGGTAGGTGATGCCGTACTCCTGCTCGAACGCCGTCGCCTGCTCGGGCCCGTCGAAGATGTTAACACCGAGGAACTTCGCGCCGTCGGGCGCGACCGCCTGAGACGACTCTTCGAGCGTGCCGGCCTCCGCGCGGCACGGGCCGCACCCGGCGTACCAGAAGTTCAGCACCAGCACGGTGTCTTCGTAGTCGGCGCTCGTGATCGCGCTGCCGTCGATCGCCGTGCCGGCGAAGTCGACCGACGCGCCGCGCTCGTCGACGGGGATCTCCTGCACCCGGCCGTCGCCCGAGATGAACCCCTCGCCGCCGCCCTGCTCGTACTTCTCGATCAGACCGTCGTTGGCACCGGTGCACGCCGACAGCGTCAGCGTCAGCGTCGCCGCGAGGCCTATTGCGACCGCGGCGGCCGCGACCCGGCGCCTCACACCGCCCCCACGTCGACGGCGCCCGCAGTCGAGGCGGGTTCGGCGTAGGCGACCTCGCGCCAGAGGTCGCCGTCGCGCTCGAAGCTCGTGACGCTCGACAGTGCGCATCGGCGACGCCGCGGGTCGTGCCGCAGCGGCTTGCCGGTCACGGCGAGGTGGGTGATCCAGATGGGCAGCTGGTGCGAGACCATGACCACATCGCCGCTGTCTGCCGCGTTCCAGGCATCCGTCATCGCGGCATCCATCCGGGCCACGACCTCGACGTACGGCTCGCCCCAGCTCGGGATGGCGGGTTCACGCAGGTAGCGCCAGTTCCCGGGGTCGAAGACGGCGCGCTGCATCCGCTTGCCCTCGAAGACGTTGGTCGGCTCGATGATGCGCTCGTCGATGATCGGATCGAGCCCGAAGGCCGTCGTGAACGGCTCGGCCGACTCGCGCGTGCGCTGCAGCGGCGAGGCGTACAGCGCGCTGACGGGGCGATCCAGGCTCTGCACGTACCGCGCCGCGGCCCGCGTCATCTCGCGACCGTCGTCGCTGAGGCGGAAGTTCGGCAGCCGCCCGTACAGCACGCGCCCGGGGTTGTGGACCTCGCCGTGGCGCACGAGATGGAGGCGATCGGCGGGCACCCGGCAAGTCTACGGGGCCGGGTTCTGTGGGTGGGCTGAACGCGGGGCCGGTCAGGCCGCGTCGAGGTCGCGGCGCCGCCCACGCAGCTGCCGCACCCGCGTCACGGTGAACCAGGCGAGCGCGATCGCCGCCGCCGCGATGACGACGTACTGCAGGATGCCGGCGTACTCCTCCACGATGTGCCACTGCTCGCCCAGCAGGAACCCAGACAGCACGAACACCGAGTTCCAGACGAGCGACCCGGCGAGGGTCAGCAGACCGAACCGCCACAGCGGCATGCGGGTGACGCCCGCCGGGATCGAGATGAGACTGCGGAAGATCGGCAGCATCCGGCCGAAGAACACGGCCTTCCCGCCGTGGCGCGCGAACCAGGCGACCGTCCGGTCGACGTCGTCGACGTGCAGCAGCGGGGTGCGGGCGGCGATCGCGCGCAGGCGCGCCAGCCCCAGCCAGGCGCCGAGCCCGTAGAGCGCGAAGGCGCCGACGATCGAGCCGGCGGTCGTCCAGAACAGCGCCTCGAACAGGGTGAACGACCCGCGCGCGGCGGCCAGGCCCGCCATCGGCAGGATCACCTCGCTCGGCAGCGGCGGGAACACGTTCTCGAGGGCGATCGCGAGACCTGCTCCGGGCGCGCCGATGAGGTCCATGAGCCCGACGACCCCGTCGACGAGTGCGGTCAGCCAAGAGCCGTCGAGTGTCGCCATGCCTCCGACGGTACGGGGGCGAGGTGACGGGAACCTGAACAGCGGGTCAGAATGGCGGGATGGATGAGTTCCAGTTCCTTCCCGCCCAGGCAGCGACCGTCGGCGCCGACGCGATCCCTCCGGTGCGCCGGCTGACGTACTCACTGCCGGACGGGCGCGTCGTCAGCGCGCTGCAGTACGGCGACGCCGCGACGGGAGAGTTCGCGCCGCCGGTCGTCACATTCCTGCACGGGGCCGGCCTGAACGCGCACACGTGGGACACCACCGTCCTCGCCCTCGGCCTGCCGGCGCTCTCGGTCGACCTGCCGGGCCACGGCGACTCGTCGTGGCGGAGCGACGCGGCATACGCGGGGCGCCCCCTCGCGGTCGACATCGCGGGAGCGGTCGCCGAATGGACCGCCGGCCCCCAGGTTCTCGTCGGCCAGTCGCTCGGCGGCCTGACCGCTGCCGCCCTCGCCGCCACCGACCCCGAACTCGTGCGCGCGCTCGTCGTCGTCGACATCACCCCGGGCATCGACCCGAACGGCGACGCCGCGCAGATCGGCGCGTTCTTCGCGGGGCCGACCGACTGGGCGAGCCGCGACGAACTCGTCGACCGCGCCCTCGCGTTCGGCCTCGGAGGTACGCGTGAGGCGGCCACCCGCGGCGTCTTCCTCAACTCGCGCGTGCGCGAGGACGGCCGCGTCGAGTGGAAGCATCACTTCGCCCGCATCGCGAACGCCCTCGCCGCAGACCCGGCGGCCGCCGGCGCCGCCCAGGAGCAGCAGTCGGCCGTGCGCGGCGCGCTCAGCGCGTCGGGTTGGGACGACCTCGCAGGCGTGCAGGCGCCGATCACCCTCGTCCGCGGGGAGCGCGGGTTCGTGACCCCCGCGGATGCCGAGGTGTTCCGTTCGCGCGTGCCCGCGGCATCCATAGTCGACGTCGCGTCGGGGCACAACGTGCAGGAAGAGCTGCCCGCCGAGCTCGCGGCGATCGTCGCGGAAGTCGCCCGCGACGCCGCCTGAGCCACGGCGTGAGACGCAGTGTCATCCCAGATGACGCCCGATGACCGCGCCCGGGTGCCGAAAGCCTAGGCTGTTACCCGCACCCGAGATCGCGGGACGCGCACAGACCAGCAACGACGCGCGTCCGCCCCTGCGAAAGGACCCCTCCCCATGCTCCGCCGCACCACCGTCGCCGCTGCCGCACTCCTCGCGGCCGGCGCCCTGCTGCTCAGCGCCTGCACCGGCAACACGAGCCCGGCGCCCTCGACCTCGGCGGCCGCCGATCCCGACGCGTCGGTCGCCGTCCGCCTCGTATCCGAACCGAGCAACCTCGACATCCGCGAGACGGCCGGAGCCGCGCTCGACCAGATCCTGATCGACAACGTCTACCAGGGGCTCGTCTCGCGCACGCCCGATCAGGAGATCGTCGACACCCTCGCCTCGAGCCACGACGTCTCTGCCGACGGACTCACCTACACCTTCACGTTGCGCGAGGGCGTCACCTTCCACGACGGCCAGGAGCTCACCCCCGCGGACGTGGTGTGGTCGCTGCAGCAGGTCAAGGACAACGCCACGTATCGTGACTCGGCGCGCCTCGAGCGCGTCAGCAGCATCACGGCCTCGGGCCAGGACATCGTCCTGACGCTGAGCGAGCCCGATTCGAGCCTGCTCTGGAACCTCACCGGGCGCGCCGGACTCGTCCTGAAGGAAGGCGACACGGTCGACCGCAAGACCGCCGCCAACGGCACCGGCCCGTACGCGCTCACCGCCTGGAAGAAGGGCGACTCGATCACCCTCGAGCGCAACGACGCGTACTGGGGCGACGCTCCCCAGGTGGCCGAGATCGTGCTCGACTTCATCCCCGACACGCAGGCCGCGCTCAGCGGCGCGCTCGCGGGCGAGCTCGACGTCGTCACGGGCTTCGACGCGAACCTGACCGACCAGATCGAGGCGAACGGCGCCTTCGCCGTCGTGCTCGGCAAGTCGACCGACAAGGGCACCCTCGCGATGAACTCCACGTCGGGCCCGCTCGCCGACAAGCGGGTGCGGCAGGCGATCCGCCAGGCGATCGACCACGACGCGATCGTCACAGCGCTCGGTGCCGGTCAGACCCAGTACGGTCCGATCCCCGAACTCGACCCGGGCTACGAGGACCTCTCCGACACGGCTCCGTTCGATCCCGAGGCCGCCAAGAAGCTCCTGGCGGATGCCGGCGCCGAAGGCACCACGATCACGCTCACCATCCCCGCCTTCTACGGAACGACCGTCTCGCAGATCCTCGTCTCGAACCTGAACGACGTCGGCATCACGCTGAAGGTCGACCAGGTCGAGTTCCCGACGTGGCTCAACGACGTCTACATGAACAAGGACTACGAGCTGAGCTTCGTGCTGCACACCGAGGCGCGCGACTTCGAGAACTGGGCCAACCCCGACTACTACTTCGCGTACGACAACCCCGAGGTGCAGAAGCTGTACGAGCAGTCGCTCTCCGAGACCGACCCCGACGCGTCGGCCGACCTGCTCGCGCAGGCCGCGCGCCTCGTCGCCGAGGATCAGGCGGCAGACTGGCTGTACAACGGAGCCTCGGTCGTCGCCGTCTCGTCGAATGTGACCGGCTTCCCGTCGGTGAACGTCAACGAGCGACTGAACCTCGCCGACGTGGCCAAGAGCTGAGAGCGCCAGAGCACGGGTGACGCGCTACGCGCTGACACGACTGGCCCTGCTGCTGCTGGGTCTGTTCGTCGCCAGTGCGCTCATCTTCCTGACGCTGCGGGTTCTCCCCGGCGATGTCGCACAGCTCATCGCCGGGGTGAACTCCACGCCCGAGCAGGTCGAGGCGATCCGTGAAGGCCTCGGCTTGAACCAGCCGCTGCCGGTCCAGTACCTCACCTGGATCGGGGGCGTCCTGCGCGGCGACCTGGGCACGTCGCTGCTGACCGGCACGCCGGTCGTCGACGAGCTCGTGCAGAAGGGCGAGGTGACGATCCCGCTGGGCCTGCTGTCGATGACGGTGGCGCTCGTGATCGCGCTGCCCCTCGGGGTGCTCTCCGCGATGCGCCGCGGCCACCGCGACGGCACGGCGCTGAGCGTCGGCGCGCAGGCCGTCGCCGCCGTGCCCGTCGTCTGGGCCGGCATGATGCTCGTGCTCGTGTTCGCCGTCTGGCTGGGCATCCTGCCCGCACAGGGGTTCCCCCGCAGCGGTTGGGACGATCCGGCGGCGGCGCTGCGCGCCCTGCTTCTGCCGGCACTGACGATCGGCGTCGTCGAGGGCGCGATGCTGCTGCGCTTCGTCCGGTCGGCGACCCTGCAGGCGACCGGGGAGGACTTCGTCCGAACGGCCGCAGCGAAGGGTCTCACCCGCAACCAGGCGCTCATCCGGCATGGACTGCCGACCGTCGGCCTGTCGATCATCACCGTCCTGGGGCTGCAGGTGGCGGGCATCATCGTCGGCGCCGTCGTCATCGAGCAGCTGTTCAGCCTGCCCGGCATCGGTCGCATGCTCGTGACCGACGTGGGCAACCGCGACCTGCCGATGGTGCAGGGTGAACTGCTCGTGCTCACGGGCTTCGTGCTGATCGTCGGGTTCATCGTCGATCTCGTGCACCGCGTGCTCGACCCTCGGCAGCGGGAGGCGGAATGACGCGCCCGGGGTGGTTCCGCAGGCTGTGGGCCCTCTCGACGGGGCGCTTCGGCATCATCGTCGTGGCCGCCGTCGGGCTGACGGCGGTCGTCGCGATGTTCTGGACGCCGTTCGACCCGCAGCACGTCGACGTCGATGAGCGCTGGTTGCCGCCGAGCTGGCCGCACGTGCTCGGCACCGACGGGTCGGGGCGCGACATCCTGAGCCTGCTGATGGCGGGCGCGAAGACCACGGTGTGGGTCGCACTCGGCGCTGGCCTCGTGGCGACGGCTCTCGGGCTCGTCCTCGCGGCGCTCGGCGCGCTGACCACCCGGTGGGTGCGCGAGAGTGTCGCCGTGCTCGTCGACATCCTGATCGCCTTCCCCGTGCTGCTCATCGCGATGATGATCTCGTCGGTGTGGGGCGGGTCGCTGTGGGTCGTGATCGTGTCGGTCGGCATCGGGTTCGGCGTCAACATCGCGCGCGTGACCCGACCCGAGCTGCGCCGCGTGCTGCACAGCGACTTCGTGCTCGCGGGCCGCGCGGCGGGGCTCACCCCGTTCCAGAACCTGTGGCGGCACCTGCTGCCCGGCGTCGCCCCGGTGTTCATCGTGCAGCTGTCCTGGGGCATGGCGGTGGCCGTCCTCGCCGAAGCCGGCCTCAGCTACCTCGGCTTCGGCGCGCCGGTCACCGAGCCCAGCTGGGGTCTGCTGCTGAAAGACCTGCAGGCCTACATCTCGGTGCACCCGCTCACCGTCGTCTGGCCGGGACTCGCCATCACCGTCACGGTGCTGGGTCTGAACCTCCTGGGCGACGGGCTGCGCGAGGCGACCGACCCGACGCTGTCGCGCCGCACGGCCGCCGCGCGCATCCATCAGCCGGAGGTGATCGCGTGAGCCTCGTGGTGCGCGACCTGGTGGTCTCGATCGACGGCCGCCGCGTCGTCGACGGCGTCTCGTTCGACGTGCCCGACGGCGCGCGCGTGGGCCTCATCGGCGAGTCGGGGTCGGGCAAGTCGCTCACGGCGCTCGCGGTGCTCGGCCTGCTGCCCGCGGGCGCGACCGCGAGCGGCAGCATCCGCTGGAACGACGTCGAGCTGATCGGTCTGCCCGATCGCGCGCTCGCCCGCCTGCGCGGCGACGAGATCGGCATCGTCTTCCAAGAGCCCCGCACGGCGCTGAACCCGATCCGCACCGTCGGCCGGCAGATCGCCGAGTCGGTGCGCATCCACGAGGGGCTCAGCCGTAAGGATGCCGCCGCGCGCGCGATCGCCGAAGCCGAGCGCGTCCGGCTGCCCGACCCCGCCGCGCTCGTGCGCCGCTACCCGCACCAGCTCTCGGGCGGCCAGCGTCAGCGGGTCGCGATCGCGATGGCCCTCGCCTGCCGACCGCGGCTGCTGATCGCCGACGAACCGACCACGGCGCTCGACGTGACCATCCAGGCCGACGTTCTCGAGCTGCTGCGCTCGCTCGTGACCGAAGACGGCATGTCGCTCGTGTTCATCACGCACGACCTCGCCGTCCTCTCCCAGATCGCGACGCACGCGGTCGTGCTCGAAGACGGTCGCGTCGTCGAGAGCGGCCCGCTGACCCGGCTGCTGACCGCTCCCGCGTCCCCGGTCACGCGGGGGCTGCTGCGCGATGCCACCGCCACGCTGTGGCGGCCGGGGGGTGCGGGATGAGCCTGCTGCGCGGGCGCGGGCTCACCCGACGATTCCCGCAGCGCGGCACGCGGCTGTTCGAGCGCACGAGCTGGACGACGGCGCTCGACGATGCCGACGTCGACGTGCGCGAGGGGTCGGCGGTCGGCATCATCGGCGAGTCCGGGTCGGGCAAGTCGACGCTCGTGCGCCTCTTGCTCGGCCTCGACGCCCCGACGGCCGGCACCGTCGAGTTCGACGGCCGGCCGGTCGACGCGCGGGCGAGCGCGCGGTCGCTGCACTGGCTGCGCCGCGAGACCGGCATCGTCTTCCAAGACCCGTACTCGTCGCTCGACCCGCGGATGAGCGTCGGTCGTATCGTCGGCGAGCCCCTGTGGGCGCTCGAGATCCCCGGCGACCGCCGCGCGCGCGTCCGCGAGGTGCTCGAGGACGTGGGGCTCGATGCCGAGATGGCCTCGCGCTACCCGCACGAGTTCTCGGGCGGGCAGCGTCAGCGCATCGCGCTCGCGCGGGCGCTCGTGCACCGCCCGCGACTGCTCGTCGGCGACGAGCCGCTCTCGGCACTCGACGTCACGGTGCGTGCGCAGATCCTCGAGCTGCTGCGCGAGCTGCGCGCCGCGGCGAACCTCACCCTCGTGATGGTCTCGCACGACATCGGCGTCGTGCAGAACCTGTGCGACGAGGTGATCGTCATGAAAGACGGCCGCATCGTCGAGGAGGGCCCCACCGAGAAGGTGCTGCTCGCCCCGCAGGTCGCGTACACCCGTCGCCTGCTCGCGTCGATCCCGACGATCGACGCGCCGCGCGACTGACGCGCGTCGCGGCGGCGTCGGGGGTGCGGCGTAGGGTGTGCGCATGCACGCGATCGTCCCTCCGTACTTGCTGCGCCGTCTCGCCGCCACCGACGAGCCGCACCTCGCGGCGGCAGCCGAGGCCGCGCGCGCGACCCTCGCGACGCCCCGGGTCTACCATCCGTCGCCCGCGACGATCGACCTGTCGGTCGAGGGCGACGCCCTCGTCGTCGAGGGGTCGCCCGACCCCGACCGGGTGATCTCCGACGCCGCGCAGCGCGAGACGCTGCCCGGCACCCGCGTGCGCATCGAGGGCGAGCCGCCCACCGGCGACACCGCGGTCGACGAGGCGTACGACGGTCTCGGTGACACCTTCCACTTCCTGTGGGATGCCTTCGACCGCGCCTCGGTCGACGCGGCCGGCGGCACGCTCGCCGCGACCGTGCACTACGGCGAGCGCTACGACAACGCGTTCTGGAACGGCGAGCGCATGGTGTTCGGCGACGGCGACGGCGAGGTCTTCGAGGGGTTCACCGTGTCGCTCACCGTCATCGCGCATGAGCTCGGCCACGGGGTCGTGGAGTACAGCGGCGGTCTGGACTATCAGGGGCAGTCGGGCGCGCTGAACGAGTCGATCGCCGATGTCTTCGGCACGCTCACCGAGCAGCACGCACTCGGCCAGACCGCCGACGAGGCCTCGTGGCTGATCGGCGCCGGCATCTTCACCGCGGCCGTGCAGGGCACCGCGCTGCGCTCGATGAGTGCCCCGGGCACCGCCTACGACGACGACGTGCTGGGCCGCGATCCGCAGCCGGCGCACATGCGCGACTACGTCGACACCGCGGAAGACAACGGCGGCGTCCACATCAACTCCGGCATCCCCAACAAGGCGTTCCACCTCGTCGCGACGGCGCTCGGCGGTCGGGCGTGGGAGCGGGCCGGGCGCGTCTGGTATCTGACCCTCACGGGCGGCACAGTGTCGCACGACGCCGACTTCGCGGCCTTCGCGGCCGCTACGGCGGCGACCGCGGCGGCGGAGTACGGTGAAGACTCGGAGGAGGCCGTCGCCGTCCGCACCGCGTGGACCGCCGTCGGCGTCACGAACGGTGACCCACGAGACTGAACCCGAGCAGGCCGAGGCGACCGAGGCGACCGTCGTGGTGACCGTCGTGCGATCGGGCGGCTTCGCCGGGCTCACCCGCCGCTGGGGCGTGCAGGCGCCGCCGGCCGACGCGGCCCGATGGCGCACGCTCGTCGACGACTGCCCGTGGCACGACTACGACGACGCCTGCGCGGATCAGCGCGCCGACGACGCGTCGCGCGGTGCCGACCGATTCTCGTGGACGCTGCACGCGATGCTTCCGGATGCCACGCTCCGCGCCGATCTCACCGAGACGCAGGCCACCGGCCCCTGGCGCGCGCTGATCGACGCGGTCCGCGAGGTCAGCGGCGCAGCAGCGAACGCTTCTTCTTGACCGGCTTCAACTGCTTCTGCAGGTAGATCGTGCCGAGCCAGCGGCCGAACTTGAAGCCGACGCGGCCCATCCGGCCGACCTCGACGAAGCCCATCCGCTCGTGCAGCGCGATCGAGGCCTCGGCCCCTTTGTCGCTGATGACGGCGACCATCTGGTGGATGCCGGCGGCTTCACTGGCCGTGATGAGTGCCTCCAGCAGCGCCCGCCCGAGTCCCTTGCCGGTGGCGGCCTGCCCGAGGTAGATCGAGTTCTCGACGCTGTAGCGGAACGCCGACTTCGACGACATGGGCTGCACGAGCGCGTACCCGAGCACCTGACCGCTGGGCGACTGGGCGACGAGGAACGGCATGCCGTGCTTCTGCAGGAACTGCAGCTTGTCGCGCCACTGCTTCAGTGTCCACTTCTTCTCGTCGAAGGTCACGACCGAGTTCGTGACGTAGTGGTTGTAGATCTCGCGGATGTCGGGGATGTCGCTGTCGCGGGCGGGGCGGATCTCGAATGAGAACGGCGTCTCGACCTCGACGCGGCGCAGGTGCGCGGGGAGGCGACGTCGCGTCTTCTCGTACTCCTCTTCCAGCATGCGCACGAGCCTACGCGGAGAGCGCGGCAGCGGGCACGCGCCAGTCGACCGGCTCAGAACCCTGCTGGTGGAGCAGCGCGTTGGCCCGCGAGAACGGCTTCGACCCGAAGAAGCCCCGGCTCGCCGACAGCGGCGACGGGTGGGCCGACTCGATGACCGGGGTGCTGCCGAGCAAGGGCCGCAGGTTCGCGGCATCCCTCCCCCACAGGACCGCCACCAGCGGACGGTCGCGCGCGACGAGCGTGCGGATCGCGTGCTCGGTTACGCGCTCCCACCCCCAGCCCCGGTGCGACGCCGGAGCGCCCGGAGCGACCGTGAGCACGCGGTTCAGCAGCATGACGCCCTGGTCGCTCCACGCCGACAGGTCGCCGTGCGATGCCGGAGCGATGCCGAGGTCGTCGTGCAGCTCGCGGTAGATGTTCCCGAGGCTGCGCGGCAGCGGGCGCACGTGCGCGTCGACCGCGAACGAGAGACCGATCGGATGCCCCGGGGTCGGGTACGGGTCCTGCCCGACGATGAGCACCTTCACGCCCGGGAGCGGGCGGGCGAACGCCCGCAGCACCTGGTCACCGGCCGGCAGGTACCCGCGCCCGGCCGCCGTCTCGGCGCGCAGCCGATCGCCGAGCGCGGCGATGTCGCCCGCGACGGGGGCGAGCGCGGCCGCCCAGTCACCGTCGATCAGGCCGGCCGCGGCCAGTTCGTCGAGAGTCACCCCGCGTCCTCTTCCACGACCGTGCCGACTGCCGACCACGGGAAGTCGATCCAGCGATCCGTCTCGCGCCACGCGAAGTCGGGCGAGGCGACGCTGCCCGGCTTCGTGTAGATGCAGACCGAGCGCACGTCGGCATCCGCATCCTGCAGCATCCGGACCGCGAGCGCGAGCGTGCGCCCGCTGTCGGCGACATCGTCGACGAGCAGCACGCGCTTGCCGGGCAG
>Ga0160441_100153_pt1 | contig 74326 bp, 62 predicted proteins | sample HID1971K_E1MG_FD_108260 | JGI IMG/M metagenome (GOLD analysis project Ga0160441, IMG submission 108260) | Enriched millipede-associated microbial communities from UW Madison campus, WI, USA - HID1971K_E1 MG | ecosystem: Host-associated > Arthropoda: Insects > Digestive system > Unclassified ... | reverse complement strand
TTGAAGCCTTGGGCTATGGTCGCTCGTGTACACACGTGTACACCTTGCTGGGTAGTGCCATGCAAAAGTGAACTTATATTGAAGCCTTGGGCTATGGTCGCTCGTGTACACACGTGTACACCTTGCTGGGTAGTGCCATGCTTAAGAGAACTTCTATTTGAAGCTTCGTGCTAGGTCGCTCGTGTACACACTTGTTCACGTTGCTGGGTCATATGTCACGAAGTTATGATATAGAGTTGAAGTGTATTTGTAGTTTTATTCATTATCATCATGTTAGGTTAGTTTCGCTTTAGTTATAATTGTAATTAGTACTCAACGTTGAAGAAATGGATAGCATGAACTATTCATTAGATAAAAAAATTTACAAGATACGAATTCAGAAGTGAAGTATATATAATTAAGTAGTAATGAATCTTGAGAAATAATCATATGTAAGTTACATAGTTAGGATCACAGGAGGTGCGTCGCCGTTGGCGCGTAAACTAAAGATAGGTATTACATGTTACCCAACACTTGGCGGGTCAGGTGTTGTTGCAACTGAACTAGGAAAATTACTTGCTGAAAAAGGACATGAAATTCATTTTATTACACATAGTATCCCTTTTCGTTTAGGTAAATTTCATAAAAATATATTTTTCCATGAAGTAGAAGTAAATGATTACTATGTATTCCGTTACCCACCTTACGATCTAAGCCTGGCAAGTAAAATGGCTCAAGTAGCTAAAATGCAAAATCTTGATATATTGCATGTCCATTACGCTGTCCCACATGCTGTATGTGCCTTTCTTGCAAAGCAAATGCTTAATAACGGTATGAAGACAGTCACTACGTTACACGGAACTGATATTACTGTGTTAGCTCAAGATGAGTCGCTTAAAGATTTGATTCGATTAGCGATTCATCAAAGTGATGCGGTTACAGCTGTTTCTCAAGATCTTATTAAAGAGACGCGCCAATTGCTTGATATTACGACTCCGATTGAGTTAACTTATAATTTTGTAGATAAACGTATTTATTATCCTAGAGATGTATCTAATCTACGCAATGATTATGCAGATCCTAATGAAAAAATATTGATGCATATTTCAAATTTCCGTCCAGTGAAACGAGTTTCAGATGTAGTAGATATTTTCGCAAAAGTACAACAACAAGTACCTTCTAAACTATTATTAGTCGGAGAAGGTCCTGAGTTAACGAAAATTCAATGTAAAATAAATAACCTTGGACTTGAAGATAAAGTGCTATTTCTTGGAAAACAAGAGGATGTAGCTCAAATCATTTCTTTAGCTGATGTGTTATTATTACCATCTGAGAAAGAAAGCTTTGGACTTGTTGCGCTAGAAGCAATGGCTTGTGGAGTTCCGACAATTGGTTCGAATGCAGGGGGTATTCCAGAACTTGTTACTCATGGTGAAACTGGTTTTCTCTCTCCGATTGGCGATGTTGATTCAATGGCTGATCATGCATTACAGTTATTACGTGACGAGAAGTTACATGAGCAATTCAAAGCTGCTTGTATAAAGCGAGCTCGAGAAGATTTCTGTAATGATCGCATAACGTATGAATATGAAAGTATATATTATAAAGTGTTAGGTTTGGAGTCGGAAATTGAGCCGCTTCCTGCTGATATATGTCTCTCCTAACAAAATAGGTGGTTATAATGAAGAACCAACTTCAGAAAAAGAACATTCAACCTGCATTAGTTGAAGCTTGTCTTATATTAGATAAACTTCAACATGCAGGTTTTACTGCATACATCGTTGGTGGTGCCGTAAGAGATACACTGGTAAAGCGCAATATCTCCGACGTTGATATTGCTACAAGCGCTACCCCAGAGCAAGTGATGGAAGTATTCGAGCGCTGCATCCCTACAGGATTGCAACATGGCACAGTAACTGTCTTAGAATCTGGGCAAAGCTATGAAGTTACTACATATCGAGCTGAGGAGAAGTACGAGGATCACCGTCGACCGCAATCGATTAATTTTGTACAAGACATTTATGAAGATCTAGAGCGGCGTGATTTTACGATGAATGCTATGGCATTAGATCGTGATTTTGTGCTTCATGATCCCTTTGGGGGATTTTCAGATCTTTTGAATGGACAATTACGTTGTGTTGGTAGAAGTGATGATCGTTTTGATGAAGATGCATTGAGAATGCTCCGAGCGGTAAGGTTTAGTACAACATATGAACTAACTCCGGTACTCTCCTTATGGAGGGCTATTTCAAAACAAGCTTTATTGTTATCGTTTATTGCGATGGAAAGAGTTAGTTATGAAGTTAGTCGTATGCTTTTGCATCCATCATTTTATAGAGGTGTACAGTTACTTCAGCGAACGGGTTTGTTATTACATACAAAAGAACCATTATTGATTGCAAGAAGTTGGCAAACGGAAAATATAACACGAATTGTGACGCTAGATTTGAGCTCGCTAACCCATATTAACGCTAGATGGGCTGCGTTATTTCTTGAGTCTAATTTATCAATCGAACAGACTGCCAATGATTTACGAGCATTGAAATTCTCCAACGAGCAACGTTCTACAATAGTTGGCTGCATAGCCATCCAGGAATCGGTCATATCAATACGAGCTGAAGATGAACACATATTGCAAAGTGAGTGGGTAGATTTATTATTAACTCATCCAGTAAGTCTTCTTGAATTATGGCTTTATCAACTTGCACCGATCTTCGCACAATCTAGATATGAGAAGCTCTCAACAATCCATCAATCACTGCACATTCATTCTATTAAGGAACTTTGTATCAGAGGTAATGATCTGATGAAGTGGAGTGGACAACCTTCTGGTGCTTGGGTAAAGGAGCAATTGGCTTTTATTATGAAACAGGTAGCAATTGGAGACCTGGAAAATGAGCGGAGTAAGATACTGAATGATTTTAACAAAAGATTTGGGGTGAATAATCAATGAATGCGACAACACAGTCACCATTATTACAAATGTTATTAAACCATCCAGAGCAGTATGTATCAGGAGAAATGATTAGTCAGCAATTAGGCATTAGTCGAACGGCAGTTTGGAAGCAAATCAAGAAATTAGAAGCTTTAGGTTATGAGATAGAAGCAGTTACGAAACTTGGATATCGATTGATATATGAACCGGTCGCTATTGACCATGATATGTTACAACATCATTTTCAAGGAAAACGTTTTGGATCAATTATTCATCATTATGATGCAATCGATTCTACCCAAATTGTTGCAAAGCAATTAGCGGAGGATGGTGCCGATGAAGGGACTGTCGTCATTGCTGAACAACAAAATAAAGGAAAAGGCAGACTTGGTCGCCATTGGCATTCTCCATATGGTAAAGGGATATGGATGAGTGTAGTGTTACGTCCACAAATACCTATTCAATTAGCTCCGCAATTGACACTTCTAACAGCAGTTGCACTTTGTCGAGCGATTCGTTCTTACTCAGGCTTAGAAATAGGAATCAAATGGCCGAATGATTTATTATATCAAGGTAAAAAAATAAGTGGAATTTTGCTGGAGTCAAGTGCTGAAGATCAAATGTTGAAATATGTCATTGCAGGAATCGGTATAGATGCAAACCTTTCAGCACAAGACTATGATGAACAACTACAACTGAAAGCTACATCATTGCGCTTAATTATGGGCAAAGTCATTGATCGTACAGAACTTATTCAACTTTTTTTGTCAGAGTGGGAAACATTAATGGCAATATACGAACAGGATGGTTTTCGTACGATAGCGAATTTATGGGAAGCTAATGCTATTTCTATAGGTCATAAAGTAAGCCTTACGACACCTACAGAAACGTTTATGGGGACGCCTTTACGTTTGACTGATGCTGGTTCTATCGTTGTTCAACTTGAGGATGGGACAGAAAAAGAGATATACTCAGCAGAAATGGGAGAAGTAACTTCAAACAGCGGACTTTGATAACGATGGTTGACTTAGTAGTGTACTCGACATCGAATATGAAACGAACTTGGAAAGTACGGTTCGCGTGTACCAATACCGTACACTTGCGCTTCCGCCTTTCTCAAGTAGCGTTCCAACTTCTCGGTTCTGAAGGCCCGCTGTTTGAACTTTTATTTTAAGCCTCGTGCTGAACATTGCCCGCTTGTGCACTCGTACCGTACACGTTGCTGGGTTTTGCTTTGTTGCTTGATCGACAAGCATTTGAAAATCCAACGTATATTTACGTCAAAACATTTTTCTGATACACTATTTGTACTAGGCGGTATTCTTAGAAGCTGCACTAGAAATTGTGTTAAATTCTAATTTAGATTTTAGAATGCACACTCTGCTCAGAGCCTAAAGGACCGAGACAGAAGGAAGCATTACTATTGATGATTTCCTTTGTATGTTTGGGGACTTTTTAGCATGGCTAAAAGGTTTTTTTGCGTTTACCAACAATTAGAGGAGCTGAACTTCATGAAAAAGAGATTAACGATATCTGCTATGGCTAAGATGAAGCAGGAGGGTAATCCTATATCTGTTTTAACTGCATATGACTATCCTTCCGCTAAGCTTGCAGAGGAAGCATCAATCGATGTTATATTAGTAGGAGATTCATTAGGAAATGTAGTACTTGGATACGATACAACAATTCCAGTAACGATAGATGATATTGTATATCACTCAAAAGCTGTTGCAAGAGCAGCAACGAATACATTTATAGTCGCAGACATGCCGTTTATGACTTATGGTATTAGCAAAGAGCACACGCTCATTAATGCTGCGAAAATAATGCAAGAAGGACATGTTCAAGCTTTAAAACTTGAAGGTGGAACAGAAATTACTGAACATGTGAAGGCAATGGTTGGTGCAGGTATTCCTGTAATGGGTCATATCGGATTAACACCACAAGCGGTTCATCAACTAAGTGGTTATAAAGTACAAGGTAAACTAGAAGGTGAAGCGAAAAAATTGTTAGATGATGCGATCGCGCTGCAAGAAGCGGGTGCTTTTGCAATCGTGATTGAGCTAGTAACAGAGCAAATCGCAAATATTATTAGTGAACAGTTACATATTCCAACAATTGGAATTGGTGCAGGTCGAGGTTGTGATGGTCAAGTACTGGTATATCATGATATCCTGCAATATTCTTCACCTAATTATGCGAAGAAGTTTGTGAAAACATATGCTAATCTTGGAGAGATAATTCGTAACGCGATTGGGGAATATGTTACAGATGTGAAATCTCGACAATTTCCACAAGAGGAGCATTCTTTCCAATCACCAAATCATGATATAGATAATTTATATGGGAATAAGGATAGATAGTTCAATAAGTGAACTTTCAAATTAAAAGCAGCAACCAGACAGAGGAGAATAATCAATATGAATATTTGTCGCACGAAACAACAACTAAGATTAGCGATTAGAGACGCCCAGAAGCGTCAACAAACGATAGGATTCGTTCCGACGATGGGTTTCTTACATGAAGGACATGCTAGCTTGTTGCGTGAAGCTAGATCCGACAATGATGTTGTTGTACTGAGTATATTCGTGAATCCGATGCAATTTGGGCCGAATGAAGATTTAGATCGCTATCCTCGTGATGAAGAAAGAGATCTGGCACTAGCTGCATCATGTGGTGTTGATATTGTTTTCATGCCTTCTGTAGAAGAGATGTATCCGAAAAAACCATTAACAACAATTAAAGTAGAAGAAGTGACGAGTCGCTTATGCGGAGCTTCTCGACCAGGACATTTTGATGGTGTTGGTTTAGTTGTTAGCAAGCTTTTCAATATTGTAAAACCACAAAAAGCATATTTTGGAATGAAAGATGCTCAACAAGTAGCTGTTATTGAACAAATGGTACAAGATCTTGATATAAATGTAAATATTGTTCCTTGTCCAATTATTAGAGAACCTGATGGTCTTGCATTAAGTTCACGGAATGTATATTTATCTGCGAAACATCGAATGGAAGCAACAGCTTTAAGTTTGTCGCTTAATAACCTTCATCATAAATTAAAATCCAACACTCGAATGACATCAGATGAGTGTATTGCTTTCATTAAAGATGAGATTATGACGAATACTACTGGTGAAATTGATTATGTAGAATTATTACATTATCCATCGTTAACAGTAGTAGCGGGGCAACTTACTATTGCGGAAAGTCTTGAAAATCAAAGATTTATAGTAGCGGTTGCCGTGAAGTTTGGTACTACCCGCTTAATAGATAATGCGTTATTCCAAGTAGGAGAGGTGATTGAGCGTGTATAGAACAATGATGAAATCTAAGTTGCATCGCGCTACGGTAACAGAAGCAAATCTGAACTATGTAGGCAGTATAACGATAGACGAAGATCTTATGGATGCAGCAGACTTATTAGAAAATGAAAAAGTACAAATCGTTAACAACAATAATGGTGCTCGTTTAGAAACTTATGTTATTAAAGGTGGACGTGGTACTGGAGTAATATGCCTTAATGGCGCTGCTGCAAGACTTGTTCAGCCTGGTGATAATGTTATTATTATTTCATATAGCTTAATGACGGAAGAACAAGCAACTTCTTACAAGCCAACTATCGTTGTACTTGATAGTAATAATAAGGCAACACAATTTATGAATGGTGAAATTCACTCGACCATACTATAATCAAGTTAATCCCTTGTTTATGTAACGAATCCCATGCTGAATGAAAAGATCAATTTCAACAAAAAATGACCGTAGACTCCTACATTCAAAAGAAGGCGGGATACGGTATGATAAGTGAAATGTTTACTTCGATGCATGAGCTACTCGATTACATTATTCAGCATTATGAAGAAGCTGATGATGAAGAAAGACAAGAGTACTGTTTTCGAATTCAAGAATTGAAGGATACGAATGACTTATTTATGGATCATTGGGTGTCATTCGAAGAGAAGCTTGCAGTATTTTTTGAATCTTATCGTGAGCGAGAGCATGAGGCAATAAGTGCAAAGTCAGAGCAATCAACTGCATTAGATGAATTAACCATTGCAGAAGGGTTAAATGCTAAGGGGTTGTTAATAGGGCAAGAGCAACCGCAACCTCAACCATGCAATGAATGTGATCTTTTCACACCTGTTGAAGATGAACGAATACTTGATCGAGCTCAAGGTTATTATAAACTTTTTATGTTTCCTGAAGCAGCAGATTTATTTGGTCGAATTATAACAACAACTCCAGAATGTAACATGGCAAGACTATTTTATGGTATGACTTTGATGCATATGCGTAACTGGAACGAAGCACAAAGACAATTTCAACTGTTAACTGTGTTAAGCGATTTCCCTAAATGGTTAGCATTAAGTTTTAATGCACTCGGTTGTATTCAAGCCATTAAATTGAATATGAACCAGGCTGAGCACTTATTTCGTAAAGCTTATTCTATTTATCCAGAGTTTGAGGATTCACTTAAAAATTTACAATGCTGCTTGGAGACGCCAAAGCAGTTATCATTATATTTTGGTAGCACAGAGTTGATCTGTACGTGAGAGGAACGGTCATTGAATGAAGTATGCCATTTTGGATTTGGAGACAACTGGACATAGTGCCTTGGATGAAATTATACAAATTGGACTAGTCGTTGTATCGGATGACTTAGAGGTCATCGATACTTATAGTACATTTGTTAAGCCAACTGTTGAGATTCCTGCTTTTATTACTGGGCTTACAGGAATCCAATATAGTGATGTTCAAGATGCTCCTGATTTGAATGATGCTTTAGTTGGACTTATACCACATCTTGATGATGCTGTTCTTGTTGCTCATAACGTGGGCTTTGATGCTAATTTTCTGAATCATGCCCTTGACCAATGTGGATATCTTCCATTCAATGGAAGAAGACTAGATACAATGGACTTTTTACGTATTTTATACCCGTCCATCACTTCGTATCAGTTAGGAACGGTAGCCCAGCAATTAGGAGTAGAACATGAAATGCAGCACCGTGCTGATAGTGATGCACTTGCTACAGCTCATATCTTCATTGATTGTGTATCAAAGCTCCGTTCTATGCCGCTGCTTACATTGCAGCGGCTATCTTCATTTTTTGATGAGTCACGAGATATTGGATGGTATTTGAATTACACTGAGAAACTAATTGAGCAGCAATCTGTATTTGATTCTGCCGAGTATGATTATTACCGTCAGTTCGCATTAAAGGCTACGCCATGGGCTGATGAAACATCTGCTAGAGAAAAAGAAAATGCGAATGAGTATTTTGAACGCGTAACCAGCTTTGAACAATATATTGAAGATGTGCAAAATCGATTTAAGGAAATGTTTGAGAATTATGAAGAACGAAAACCACAAATTCAAATGTATCAAGAAGTTTATGAAGCACTGAATGATGATAAGCATCTTCTGATCGAAGCAGGAACAGGAACAGGTAAATCATTAGGATATCTAATTCCAGCGTTATATTACGGTATACAAACAGAAGAAAAAGTTGTTGTCAGCACTCATACTATAAATTTACAAGAACAGCTTCGCAACAGAGATATCCCTTTACTTAATGAAATATTACCATTTCCTTTTAGAGCGTCATTGTTGAAAGGTAGAGGCAATTATCTTTGTATGCGGAAATTCGAACATAAATTGAATACAAAGGACTTCGTTGCACCTGTTGATGACCCTGTAACGGCAGCACAGATGGTTGTTTGGTTGTCAGAAACTGAAACGGGAGATCAAGAAGAACTTAATCTTGGGTTACGTGGTGCAGACTTTTGGGGGACAGTATCAAGTGATGCTGATTCATGTTTGAATCGAGCCTGTCCTTGGTTCAAGCGATGTTATTATCATCGTGCTAAGCATGAATCAAATATCTCTGACGTTTGTATTACGAATCATTCGATGATCTTTACTGACATTCAAGCAGATCATCGACTTTTACCGGGTTATAAAAATCTTATCCTAGATGAGGCACATCATCTCGAGGAAGTCGCTGGCAAACATCTAGGTAACCAAATGACTTACACTTCGTATATATATGCGATGAATATGTTATTCAAAGATATGAGAACGGGAGTTCTTCCGTCTCTTCGTATTCGTGTTCAAGAAGATAATGACGACCATACAGCAGCTTGGAATGAAGTTATCGATAGTACATATCCACAACTTCAAGATGTTAAAGAGCATTGGGATAAGTTATTTGAATGGCTTTACAGTATCGTCAGTACGGAAGCAACACAAAGTAATGAAGTCGGTTCTGAGGGTACAGCAAGTATGGTATTCCGCTTAGATCGAAATAAGTTACCGAGCGAGTGGAACGAAGCTATGGAAGTCGAAAATAACTTCCATGTACAATTATCGCGCGTAGTTAAGTCACTGGAAAAACTTTCGACAGATGTGAAAGATCGACTTGAGGAAGATACTGGATTGCAAAGTATTCTGATTGATTTAAATGGAATATTACGAGATTTGAACCGGATTAAAGATGAATTGCGGATGTTTATGAAACTTGAGCAGGAAGACTATGTATACTGGATGGAAGGCACACAAGCGTATAAGTTCAGATCACTACAATTGTTATCTGCCCCTGTTGATGTGAGTGGATTATTGAAGAAGTATTTATTTGAAGTTAAAGATACGGTTGTTATGACTTCAGCTACGTTATCTATTCAGAAAAATTTCGAATACGTCGAAGAGCAACTTGGGTTATCAACTTATGAAAATTCCAATCGAATGAAAGCGGTCATGCTTGATTCACCGTTTAATTATCGAGAACAAGCTTTAGTCATCATCCCCCGTGATTTCCCTGTGTTGAAGGGTGCCAATGTAGATGCAGCCTATTTGGATAAATTAGTAGGATCATTAACAGAAAGTGCTCAAACACTTGGCGGTAAAATGCTTATATTATTTACTTCCTATCGATTGTTAAAACATGTATATGATCCATTAAAAGCTGCGCTTCAAAGTAGCAATATTCAAGTACTTGGTCAAGGTATTGACAGTAATAATCGAACGAAATTAACGAGAAGATTTTTGCAAAACGAAGCATCGGTGTTACTTGGAACAAGTAGTTTTTGGGAAGGGGTCGACATTCCTGGAGAAGCACTGCAATGTCTTGCCATTGTGCGATTACCATTCCAACCTCCTAATCATCCGTTAGTTGAGGCGAAATCGGAGTTACTACAAAGGCAAAAGAAAAATCCATTTATGAAATTATCGATCCCGCAAGCCGTTATCAGGTTCAAACAAGGCTTTGGAAGATTAGTTCGTACGGCTACAGACAAAGGGATTGTAATCATTTATGATACTAGAGTAATTGAAGCTTATTATGGTAAGCATTTTTTATATTCATTACCTGGTCCGAAAATCGAAACGATGCATACGAGTCAAATGCCGAGTCGAATGGAAGAGTGGTTAAAGGAGGAGCAAACGGATGAAACAAACTAAAATTTCTGAAGCAGTTGTCAGAAGATTACCTATTTATTTGCAAGTACTTCATGAATTGAAAAGTCGTGAAATTGGGACAGTCTCCTCACAAGATCTGGGTAATCGATTAGACCTTAATCCAGCACAAATTCGAAAAGATCTCGCATATTTTGGAGACTTTGGTCGTAAAGGAATTGGATATGAAGTCGATTATCTTATTGATAAAATACGTCATATTCTGAAAATAAATCAAACGATCAACGTTGCGTTAATTGGTGCTGGTAACCTTGGACATGCATTATGTAATTATAATAAATACAGTAATGATAACATGCAAATTGTTGCTGTATTTGACAATGTGGAAAATAAAGTAGGTACAAAAATTAATAACTTAACAGTACAACCGATGGCCCAGTTAGCGAAGCAGATTACTGACTTGAATATTCGCATTGGTATCGTAACTGTTCCTGCTTCTGAGGCACAAAATGTTGCGAATCAATTAATTGATTCTGGTATTGAAGGTATTCTTAACTTTGCACCTACAATACTACGTGCTCCTGATAGTGTACGTATACAATATGCTGATTTTACGAAAGAATTATTGAGCTTAGCTTATTATTTGAATAACAAAGAGGAGGCAAACGATGAGTAAGATTTGGATTGAAAATGGCTTGTTCGTTACTATGGCAGGAGCTACACCAAATGTGTTAACTGGTCATATGGTCGTTATTGATGATATCATCACATATATTGGTGAAGCTACTCCAGCGGATGTAGAAGGATTTGATCGTTTTAATGGTAAAGGCTTGGTGTTCATGCCAGGTTTAGTTAATACACATGGTCATGCTGCAATGACACTACTTCGTGGATTTTCAGATGATTTGAATTTGCAAGTATGGCTTCAAGAAAAAATGTGGCCAATGGAAGAGAAATATATTGATCAAGATACACGTGCGGGAAGTAATTTAGCCATTGCTGAAATGCTACTAAGCGGTACGACAACATTTGTTGATATGTACGATCGTATGGAGCAAGTAGCTGAAGCTTCGGTTGAAGCAGGCATTCGTGCTTTTCTTACAAGAGGAGTAATCGGGCTTTGTCCTCCTGAGATACAAACTGCCAAATTAGAAGATGCGATTTCATTTGCGAAACAATGGAATGGTCAAGGTAATGGAAGAATATCTACAATGCTATCTCCACATTCACCTTATACATGTCCACCAGACTATATCGCTCGCATTGTTCAAGCTGCTCATGATCTGAATTTGCCGTTACATACTCATATGTCTGAGACAAAAGCAGAAGTACAGCAAAACGTAGAGGAGTATGGTAAGCGTCCAGTTGCGCATCTAGATGATCTAGAATTCTTTAGTCGTCCAGCTTTGTTAGCACATGCTGTTCATCTTACGGATGATGAGATTGAATTGTTAGCTACAAGAGGCGCTTCTATTTCGCATAATCCGATAAGTAACTTGAAGCTTGCAAGTGGTGTAGCAAGAGTACCTGACTTGTTGAAAGCTGGCGTGAAACTTTCTTTAGGAACTGATGGTGTTGCAAGTAATAATAACTTAGATCTGTTCCAAGAGATTAGAGCAGCGGCACTGCTTCATAAAGGAGTTACAGGAGATCCGACAGTAGTTCCAGCATACACAGCATTGCAACTGGGGACTTCAATGGGAGCTGAAGCGATTTGGAAATCTGAAATCGGTACTCTTGAAGTTGGCAAGAAAGCTGACTTTATTGCTATTAATATTGATCAACCTCATTTCTTCCCAAGAACTGACCTTATTTCTCATCTAGTATATGCTGCTAATGGTCGAGATGTAGCTCATGTATGGGTTGATGGCAAGCAAGTTGTGAGTAATAGAACGTTACTTACTATGGATGAGGAGAAAGTCCGCTATGAAGCGCAAGCTAGCTTTGAGCGTCTGTTGAACTAAGATGAGAGCAATAGAAAAGAAACGTACCAAATGGATGACTCCACGCAAATGGATAACTTTCATCTTTTTGTTCCTCATTCTCATAACTGTTCTGCTTGTCATGTTCTACCGTAACATTCAGATGGATCGTTGGACTGAAAAAGATGCGGTACGCATGAGTCTTCAAGAACAATTTGACTTATCCACTGAAAGTTACCTAGAGAAATATATATGGGAAGATCAGTATTGGATATTGTTAGCGAAAACTTGGGAAGGTCAAGAACAGTATGCAGTTTGGCAAGACAACAATGTTCTAGCATCTATGGATTCGAATGATATTGTTGCTTCAGAAGTCATATTACAAAGGTTGCAATCATCCAAACCTGCAGCGCAAAATATTACTATAGAAGAGGCATATTTGTCTGGAAAACTAGCATGGGAAGTGCATTATAGTGAGAATACAAGTGACTATCTTATCTATGCATTTTACGCCATGAGTGATGGTAGTTTAATAAATGAATATACAATTCCTAAGGAAACGAGATCGTAAAGATCTCGTTTCCTTTATTTATGCAATCAATTCGTATAGCAAAGATGATATACTATTTGATATACAAAATAACAATATGAATTGATATATTGATAATTGAGGTGGACTAATTGCAAAATTTTAAGCTAAAGCCAATGATTATCGCATTTATTATTACGATTATAGTTACAGTGTCTGGTGGATTTACTTATCAGTATGTAGCACAGCAAAAACCGCTAGAAACAGAGTTGAAGCAGGCTCAATATTCAGAAGTAACTTTACCGATTGTGCAAGAAGAAGATGGTATTACAATCGGCATTTCTCCAATTGCTACTGCTAATCTTGAGGATGCAGTAAATGAAATAGAAGCAATCATGTCTAAACATGCAAAAGAATCTGATCATATTAATATAACTCTCGTCAATCAAGAAAAGAGTGATCTTCTAGATTCATTATGGGAGAAACAGTTGTTCACTGTTGCAGAGGCGATGTCCTCAAAACAGTATAGTAAACTACCTACATTAATGGATTCATTGCAGAAACAGGTAAAGGGTCTGCAAGCAGTCGCTTCAATTGATCAAAACTATGTTTACGTAACGCTAAATAAAGACAATTTGGTCAAACATATATTACTTCCGATCAACAATCAGGAGATGGGGGTATGGAATAATGCGTAACTATGCAAAGGAAATTGCAATCGGTATATTTGTCGCAATATTAAGTGTGTCTATCGGTTATTTCGTCAATATTGGTGCGGGAATATTTAGCGTTGCATTATTTGTAGTCATCTATATGATGGCTACGCAACCGAATAAACAACTAGGGTTAGCTAGTCTGAAGAAACAAAATAAGTCAATGATAGAACCGATTACATTTGAACAAGTTGGTGGCCAATCACATGTAAAACAAGAATTAAGAGAAGCGCTAGACTTTCTAGTACAACGAGAGCAAATAGCAGAGCGTGGTATTCGTCTAATGAAAGGTATTCTACTAACAGGTCCTCCAGGTACAGGTAAAACAATGCTAGCTAAAGCAGCAGCTAATTACACGGACAGTGTGTTTGTCGCAGCATCAGGTAGCGAATTTGTTGAAAAGTATGTAGGGACAGGTGCTAATCGGGTTCGTGAATTATTTAGTAAAGCTCGTAAACAAGCGAAGGATCAGAACAAGAAAAATGCGATAGTTTTTATCGATGAAATAGATGTGATCGGTGGTAAACGTGACGGTGGACAGCATCGTGAGTATGATCAAACATTAAATCAACTTTTAACTGAATTAGACGGTATATATCATAATGCAGAAGTGAACATATTGTTAATTGCTGCTACAAATCGAAAAGATATTCTAGATGAAGCTCTTGTGAGACCAGGTCGTTTCGATCGACATATCGAAGTATCCCTTCCTGATAAAAAGGGTCGACTTCATATTTTAGAATTGCATGCTGAGAATAAACAACTTCATAAAGATGTTGATTTTGAGCAAATTGCAAAAGACACGTTTCAATTTTCAGGTGCTCAACTTGAAGCTGTTATGAATGAGGCAGCAATTTATTCATTGCGTGAAGGTGATGAGCAAATTACGAGAGAACATATTCAAGCAGCAATCGATAAAGTATTATTAGGTGAAAAAAATAATCGTGAAGCAACATATGAAGACAAACTAAGAGTAGCACGTCATGAACTAGGTCATGCTATTATGGCAGAAGTTACGGCTCCTGGTTCAGTAGCGCAAGTGGTACTTACTCCACGTGGCGGTGCACTGGGATTTGTTCGACATACACCAACAACAGATAAATATTTATATACAAAGACTGAGATCGAAGGAAAAATTATGGTTACTTTAGGTGGCTCAGTTGCTGAAGAAATATTTTATGGTGAACGCAGCACAGGATCAAAAGGTGATTTTGATCAAGCATTGCAGTTAGTTAAGACTATGGTAGAGTCAGGATTAACATCAGTTGGAATTATTGATAGTAGTATGATGACCCCAGATCGCTGGAATTCTATTACAAATCAAGTGTTAGATGAATTATTGATGAAGACAAAGCAAAAATTAGAAGAGCATTATGTGATTTTTGATAACACCTTGCCACAATTAATGGAAGATGAATTTGTTAGTGGTGACAATTTTAGAAATTTATTGTTAAATAACCAGACATTTTAGAAAAATTTATGACAAAATGCATAAGAGCGCTTACTGAGCCTACAAAGTTTTTGAAAAAGAGGTATAATAATAAGGACAAAATGTAGTAAGGGAGAAACGACAAACCTATGATTAAGAAAGTTGGAGTTGTTGGAGTAGGTACAATGGGTCAAGGAATAGCTGAGATGCTAGCTAAAAATAGCTTAGATGTCTATATGCTTGAAGTTTCTAAAGACCGACTAGAACATGCTTTGCATATGATTGAGGTTAGCCTAGATAAACAAATAGAGAAATGGGCTATAACATCGTCAGAAAAAAAATTGATCTTATCTCGTATTAATGCCATCACAGAAATGGAAGAATTAGCTGATTGTGAGTTAATTATTGAATCCATTACGGAAGATTTGGATAAGAAGAAAGAAATATTCAAACAACTTGATCAAGTAACAAGTTCTGATACAATTCTTGCAAGTAATACATCTTCATTAAGCTTAACTGAAATTGCTAGCGTTACGCGTTCACCTGAACGTGTTATTGGTTTGCACTTTATTCATCCCGTTGCAACGATTGATATGGTTGAAATCGTTCGTGGTTTGAAAACATCAGAGGCTACAGTAGACGCAACAAAACTATTTGCAGAAGATGTTATTCAGAAAAAGGGAGTTATGGTATTTGAATCTCCAGGATTCGTTACGACTCGCTTAATCTGTCTGTTAATTAATGAGGCACTTCATGTACTCGAAGAAGGCGTTGCTACAGCAGAAGATATCGATAACGCGATGCGCGTTGGTTATTCATTCAAGTACGGTCCATTCCAAATGGCTGATCATTTTGGATTAGATTCGATTCAAGCTGCGCTTGAAAATATGTTCCGTGAAAATGGTGAGTTGAAATATAGACCATCATTCGTGCTTAAGAAAATGGTACGTGCTGGACATTTAGGAGTAAAAGCTGGAGAAGGATTTTTCAAATATGATACGGATGGAGATCGAATCTAATGAAAGTACTTGTTATTAATGCTGGTAGCTCATCGTTGAAATATCAATTATTCGATATGACGAATGAATCTGTACTAGCTAGTGGTCGTGTAGAGCGTATTGGTATGGATTCTTCCATAGTTACACATGAACCAGTTGGTAAAGAAGAAGTTGTAGAAGTTAGAGAAATATTGGATCATGTAGCAGGTGTTAAGCGTGTAATTGATATGTTAACACATGCTGAACATGGCGTAGTCAAGTCTATGACAGAAATAGATGCTGTAGGGCATCGTATTGTCCATGGTGGCGAAATTTTCAAAAATTCCGTTGTTGTAACAGATGAAGTGAAGAGCGAGATCAAACGTTTGTTCGAACTTGCGCCACTTCATAATCCAGCTCATATGATGGGAATTGTAGCTGTTGAAATGAACTTGCCAAATGTGCCGCAAGTTGTTGTGTTTGATACAGCTTTCCATCAAACGATGCCAAAAACGTCTTATCTATATGCAATTCCCAAATCATTGTACAAACGTCATAAAGTACGTCGTTACGGATTCCATGGTACTTCTCATGCATACGTAAGTGATGTTGCTGCAAACGTGCTTGGGGAAGATTTAGCTTCTTTGAAAATGATTACTTGCCATATCGGTAACGGTGGTAGTCTTACTGCAATACTTGATGGTAAATCATTCGATACAAGTATGGGTATGACTCCGCTTGAAGGTCTTATGATGGGTACTCGTAGTGGTGATTTGGATCCTGCTATCGTTCCTTTCGTTATGAACAAAGAAGATTTAACTCTGAATGAAGTGAATTCTATGTTGAATAAGCATAGTGGACTTCTAGCAGTATCAGGGCTAAGCTCTGATATGCGTGAGATCACTGATTCAATGGGTGAGAACGAAGATGCTAAGCTAGCATTCGATATGTATGTATACCGTGTGAGAAAATATGTTGGTAGCTATGCTGCAGCTATGAACGGTCTTGATGTGATGGTATTCACAGCTGGTGTTGGTGAAAACTCCGTTGTTCTTCGTAAAGCAGTATGTGATGGACTTACTTTCTTAGGTATTGAGATTGATGAGGAATTGAATGCAAAACGCAGCAAAGAGCCGCGCGTAATTTCAACTCCAAATTCCCGTGTGAAAATCATGGTTGTGCCGACGAATGAAGAACTATTAATCGCTCGCGATACTTATAACCTTGTAAAATAGAGGCAGAGGTAGTTCAAAGTGACTGCCTGTGATCACGATGTATTTTCATGTCATTTTCTTGGTGCTGACAGTCAATCACTTTGAACATATATTTTAAGTTTTTTGAACTTCGTCTTATAATAAAGGTTCAAGAAGCGGGATTTCAAAACCGAGAAGATGAGGTGCTACTTGTGGGAGGAGGAAACGCAAGTGTACGTAATTGTTACACGCGTACCGGACTTCCCAAGTTCGCTTCATATTCGATGTCGAATAAACTTCAAAGCATCACTTCGTTATCAAGTTCCGCTTTTTGAACTACCTTAGGAAGGGGGATTTTATGAGTGATCATATCTGGAAAGCTTACGCCCACGGTATGAATCTGATACTGCAAGAGGGTGGAATTCAAGTTTCCTCTCTGTTACTTCGTAGTTATCGTGCACTTGGTTTAGAGGATTCGGAAGCTATGCTATTACTTCATATTATTCAGTTTGCAGAGGTTGAACATAATCCTTTCCCAACTCCTGAGGAACTTTCTGAGCGGATGGGTGTCCATAGTCATGTTATTACTGGGTGGCTACAGAAGCTTTTTAATAGCGGCTTCCTTACGATAGAGCAGGAAACAATCCATAATATTATAGGTGAAACGTATAATTGGTCTGGTTGGTACATGCTTGCTACGAATTGGTATGCCAAAGAACTGCGTGCTACGAAGAAAGCTGAACGACAGAAAGTACATAAAGTGGTTCATCAAGAACAGTCTGCTGATCTATTTTCATTATTTGAACAAGAGTTTGGTAGACCGTTATCACCAATGGAATATGAAACGATTGGCGCTTGGATCGATCAAGATCGATATTCGGACGAAATTATTCGTTTTGCACTGAAAGAATCAGTATTTTCTGGTAAGTTGAGTTTAAGATATATAGATCGAATATTAATTGAATGGGCAAGAAATCGTGTGACTACAGCAGAAGAAGCTAAGCTACATTCCCAGAAATTTTATACCAAAAACTTATAAGTCATTTGTGAGATTGTGATGCAAACTTCTGCATTATGCTCACATGACTTATAGGTTTTTTTTTATGCTATGATATATTGTATTACTAATTACTGAAATAAAACTTTAAAGTGAGAATAGTTGGAATTGTAATATACCATATGAAAAATGTGAAACTTGATGTAGAATGAGAAAATTATATAAACATTCGCTACGAAGTATTTGCTACCGATGCTAATTTTCATTAGGTATGTAGATCGATAAGATAATGAAACGTTTTGGGAGGAAATAATGATGAACCCAACCTGTCAAATTCTAATTGTTGACGATGAAGTATTAGTAAGGCAAGGCATCAAGCATTTATTGAACTGGGAAAGTGAAGGGTTCAGTATCGTTGGTGAAGCATCGAATGGTAAAGAAGCGTTAGAGTTAGTAGAAAAATTATCACCGCATATCGTTATTACCGATATCGTCATGCCATTGATGGATGGTGTTGAATTTACAAGTATTCTTAAAAATACTTATCCACATATTGAAGTTGTTGTATTAAGTAGCTTCGGTGAATTCAACTATGTACGCTCAACTTTTCAAAGTGGCGTAGCAGACTACATTCTAAAACCGAAATTAGAAGCAACTCAATTACTAACTATTTTGAAGCGCGCAGCAAAAAAAATCCCATCGTTACAGCTAATGGAGAGTGGGAAAGATGAACTACTTAGCGTTAAGATGACACTTGATAAATTAATGTCAGGTTATGAACTTGATGCCTCGATGGAAAGCATTCATGAAGTTTTTCCACATAATAGTTTTCGCTTCTTTGGAGCGGAGATGAAATACATTGCAAACGCTAATAAAGATTGTTGGCTTGAACAATTAAGTACGATGTTCCAATCATATGAGGACAAAATCGTAGCAATGCCATTGCCTACGGATAATAAAATGGCTGTGTACATTTTGAATATGAATGATCGTGATTGGGAGCAGATCATGCCAGAGATCCGTAGTTTCGCTATTCACTCCACTGCAAATGTGACAGGTCTGTGTTGGACATTAGGAGATCCATTTACAAAGATCAGTAAATTATATGAGGAATATCATCAAAGTTTTTTGAAAATGTGCTCGTACCGTTTCTATTTACCGCAGAACACCACACTTATTACGCGTAATGAATTACCAAAACTTCATCCTGAATCTGTTGAATTTAATATGAGTAAATTTACTGAGTTGATGCAAGCACGTAATTTTAATAATGCGTTAGAGATTTTATTTGATTATATCAAATACGCATCTACTGATTATGAGAAAGATGTGTTTGCATTCAAAACGGTATTAGGCAACATTGTATTTAATATTACAATTATTTTGGGAAAACTAGAAATGGATACTGAGCTTATTGAAAGCAAGAAATATAATTATTTTAGATTGATAAATGAGGCTTCACATGTAACAGAAGCATTAAAAGAATTACATGCCTTCATTGATGAAATGAATGTAACATTAGCTATGAGTAAACAAACATCAGTAAATCCCAATATGTCAATGATCCTTAGTTATATTCGTCAACATTATATGGAACCGATTAATCTAACAGATATCGCGAATCATTTCCACTTTAATCCATCGTATCTATCTAGTTTTTTCTCGTCACATAATGATGAAGGTTTTAGTGAATATTTGAATCGTGTTCGTGTTAATAAGGCTGCTGAATACCTACAAAAGGGAGAATTATCTATTTCTGATATTAGTGAGAAAGTCGGCTATTCTGATCATAGTTATTTTACGAAGGTGTTCAAGAAAATTAAAGGGGTTTCACCGAGCCAATATCGTAAAGGTAATCACACATAGAAAGGAGATTTACGATGAAATGGCTAAAGGAAAAATTTCAGTTTAGAGGTTTATTTATTAAGATGTTCTCTGTGACATTAATTAGTGTCATTACTGTGGCGTTATTTACATGGCTAGTTATGTTGCAAATGTCTGAAAAAGTATATATGGATACTTTTAGTATAACAAATAGTAAAATTATGACTCAAATTCAAACAAGTTTAGAAAATATGAATTATGCGATTTCCATGACTGCTAGTAATACGAATAGCAGTGGAGAGATAAAAAGATTTTTGACTGTAAACAATGAAACGACAATCCAGGCGCTGCGTAGTCATTTTCTCGTTACAAAAGAGATGACAAGTTTACAGTCAGCTGTAGCTACTTATCCAATTACAATGATGATAACTGGAATGAACGGTTATCGTCATTCGACGGATAGTACATTTTGGCCGCTAACTTATATGGATATGAATGATGATCCAATAACGATTGATACACTTAAAGAACCTAAAAAGCTGCAATATCATCTAGACCCCCTTTCATTAACGGATCAAAATGATAAAGCTGTCATAGTAACTACAAAAACTTTAATGGATCGCACAAGTGGGCTTATATATGGCATGCTTTATTTTGCGATTCAAGAATCTGAATTCAAAAAAAGTTATACCGGTTTCACTAGTGTAGGCAATGATGTGTTGTTGCTAGATCAAAATGGACTAGTTATTTCATCAAATCGTGATGCTTTAATTGGGACAACAGAAAGACAATTATTATCTGAAGTTGTTGCAATGAATACAAATGGAACTAGTATGATGGAAGTGGAATGGGAAGGTACGCAACATCTATTAATAGCAAAATATTTACCCACCTATGATTTATTTATTGTAAATACGGTGGATAAAAGTGCTGCATTAAGTCAGATGATGAATTTTAAGACAGTAGCAATTATATGTGCTTTAATCGTTTGCATCGCGCTATTCATTGTATTCATTATTACTTCTCGAATTACAAGGTCTTTAACTTTACTAGCAAGGCAAATGTCAAGAATTACGAAACGTAATTTCGGGAATTATTTTACTGTTTCAGGCAGTTACGAAGTTAGAGAACTAGGAAATGCGTATAACTATATGTTAGACGAACTTAATGACTACATTAGACAACTGATAAAGACGCAGAAAGATCAACGAAATGCTGAATTATCTGCTTTACAAATGCAGATTAATCCACATTTTCTCTATAACACATTAGCTTCAGTAAAAATATTAGTTCAGCAAGGAAATAAAGAGAAAGCTACACTGACAATTAACGCGCTAATTGAATTACTGCAAAACACAATCGGTAATGCAAGTGAAACCATTTCTGTAGAAGAGGAACTTGTTAACTTGAAAAATTACGTGTTAATCAATCATATTCGATATGGTGAGCAAATTAATGTAAGTTATTTCATTGATGATAAATGTAGAGAATATCAGCTTCCAAAATTAATTATACAACCATTTATTGAAAATGCATTTTTCCATGCATTCCGCGGAAGAAACGATGGATATATCTACGTTATGATTTCTCGAGAAGGTAGTAATCTTGTTTGCGAGATCGTTGATAATGGGATTGGAATGGAACTGAAACAGAATAATGAACAGAAGAGTACGCGACTATCTAGTCATTTCTTCTCTGGAATTGGTATTAGAAACGTCAATGATCGACTTGAATTATTATATGGGGACAATTATGGAGTCAAAATTATTAGCTCTCCGGATCAAGGAACTAGAATTATTATTACAATGCCGTTATTGATGCCTCAAAAAAATACCAATATATAAAAAAAATCATAATTCATAAAATTAGCCCCAATAGGAACAATAGATATGACCAATCCAAACAAATATATTGCTAACGAGGGCATAATTGTAGTTGATATAATGTAATCGTTAGCCGGCAAACGCTTTCAAGTAAATGCAGAAAAAGACAAAGGGGCGAAAATCAAAGTGAAGAAATTATTAACAGTAATGTTAGCAAGTTTTATGCTTCTTACAGCATGTTCTAGCAACACGAACACTGGAAACAATGGAAATACGGGTGCAGACACAACAGGCAAACAAGAAATTACAGTGTGGGCTTGGGATAAAGCGTTCAATATTGCAGCAATGGAAAAAGCAAAAGAAGCTTATGCTGCAACTAACCCTGATCTAACAGTAAACATTATTGAGAATGCTCAAGCAGATATCATTCAAAAATTGAATGCAGGTTTCAACTCTGGAACTACGAAAAGTCTTCCAACAATTGTACTAATTGAAGATTATCGTGCACAAAGCTTCCTTCAAGCTTATCCAGAATCATTCTTCGCACTAGATGAATTCATTAACACTGCAGATTTCGCAGATTACAAAATCGGTTCTACTAGCTTCGATGGTAAACAATATGGAGTGCCATTCGATAGTGGTGTAACTGGACTATATGTAAGAACAGATTACTTAGAAGAAGCTGGATACACTGTAGCTGATCTACAAGATATTACTTGGGATCAATACATTGAAATCGGTAAAGCAGTAAAAGCAAAAACAGGTAAAGATATGCTTACGCAAGACCCTAATGACTTAGGATTAATTCGTATGATGATCCAATCTGCTGGTTCTTGGTATATGAAAGAGGATGGAACAACTCCTGATCTTGCAAATAATGCAGCTTTAGCACAAGCTTTTGAAACGTACAAAAACATTATGGATGCTGGTTTTGTTAAAGTTATTTCTGACTGGAGCCAATTCGTTGGTGCATTCAATAGTGGTGATGTTGCTACTATCCCTACAGGTAACTGGATCACTGCATCAGTTAAAGCAGAAGCTGAACAATCTGGTAAATGGGCAATTGTTCCATTCCCAACACTTCCTAATGTAGCTGAATCTGTACATGCATCTAACCTTGGTGGTAGCTCTTGGTATGTATTGAATGTTGATGGTAAAGAAGCTGCTGCTGAATTCCTGAAAGCAACATTCGCTTCTAATGTTGATCTATACCAATCACTAGTAACTGATATCGGTGTAATTGGTACATTCAAAGCTGCTGCTACTGGTGAAGCTTATACTAAAGAAGATGAGTTCTTCGGTGGTCAAAAAGCTATCTCTGATCTTGCAGCTTGGACAGAGCAAATTCCAAATGTAAACTACGGTATGCATACTTATGCGATCGAAGATTTACTAGTTGTAGAAATGCAAAATTACTTGAACGGAACTGATCTTGCAAAAGCATTAGGTAACGCTCAAACACAAGCTGAGTCACAAATTAAATAATGAATTTGTAGCTCGAAGTTAAGATTATTAATTAGGATCCTTTGTTCTACTGCTGCTGGAATGTAGCGGTGGAACAAGGGACCAAAGTTAATATGGCCATAAAGAAAGGGGCTATTATAGTGAAAACAGCTAAGAAAGGCATGAGTATACAAACAAAGTCAAACTTAACAGGTTGGGCTTTCATAAGTATTGCATGCATCATGATTGTTATTTTTTACTTTTATCCAATGATTCAAGCCTTGCTTCTTTCTTTCAAATCAGGAAAAGGTATGAACTTGGAATTTGTTGGTTTTGACAACTACTTACGATTATTCAGTGATACTACATTTATTGCAGCACTGACTAATACATTGTTGTACTTAGTCATTCAAGTACCGGTTATGATTTTATTTGCACTATTTTTATCGGTACTACTTAATAGTAGCAATTTGAAATTCAAAGGTTTTTTCCGTACTGCAATCTTCTTACCTGCAGTTACATCATTAGTAGCATACGCAATAATTTTCAAATACTTGTTTGCAACAGATGGTTTAATTAACCAATTCCTTATGAAGTTAAATCTAATGAATACACCAATTGAATGGATTACAGATCCTTTCTGGGCAAAAGTAACAATTATTATTGCAATTACATGGCGTTGGACAGGTTACAACATGATTTTCTATCTATCCTCATTGCAAAATATTGATAACTCAATCTATGAAGCTGCACGAATTGATGGTGCATCTGCTACTCGACAATTTTTCGGAATTACAATTCCGTTACTTAAACCGATTATCTTATTTACGTCTATAACATCGACTATCGGGACATTACAACTATTTGATGAGGTCGTTAATATTACTAAAGGCGGACCAGGAAATAGTACTCTGTCGATTTCTCAATACATTTATAACTTATCATTCAAATATTCATCAGATTTTGGTTATGCAGCGACGGTATCTTATTCCATCGTAATAATCATCATTATATTAGCATTCTTGCAGTTCAAATTGGCAGGTGACGACAAATGAGTAAGTTAAAAAGCATTTTCATCTACTTGTTCCTAATCGGTGCAGCAATTGTCTCAATTTTCCCTTTCTTATGGATGATTGTTAGTGCAACGAATACATCAGCTGATGTAACAAAAGGAACAATACTACCAGGTAGCCATCTTATTGAAAACATTAAAAACTTATTCGCTACTGTTGATATTGGACCAGCATTATGGAACTCAGCGAAAATTTCGATTTCAACAACTGTATTATCACTACTGATTGCTTCATTAGCTGGTTACGGCTTTGAAATTTATCGTAGTAAGGTCAAAGATAGAGTATTCTCCATATTGCTGTTATCAATGATGATTCCTTTTGCAGCAATTATGGTTCCTTTGTTCCAAATGTTTGCAAAGGTATCATCAACAGCACCAGGTATCGGTGTTGATACTTTAGCAGGGGTAATTCTACCTACGGTAACAACTGCATTCTTAATTTTCTTCTTCCGTCAAAACTCGAAAATGTTCCCGAAAGATCTTTTGGAAGCAGGTCGAATTGATGGATTGACTGAGCTTGGATTATTTTTCAAAGTATTCATGCCAACAATGAAAACAACTTATGCAGCAGCAGGTATTATTACGTTCATGTCAAGTTGGAACAACTATTTGTGGCCACTTATCATTCTTCAATCTCCAGAAAAGAGAACTGTGCCAATGTTAATATCAAATCTAGGTTCAAGTTACACTCCTGATTATGGTATTATTATGACAGCAATCGTTATTTCTACGATTCCTACAGCGCTGGTATTCTTCTTCATGCAGAAGCATTTCGTGGCAGGTATGACAGGGTCTGTGAAATAACATCAACTACCTTAGCCAGACAATGCTCCGTGTGGGCATTATCTGGCTTTTACATTATGTATTGGAGGATTTATTAATGACAACAACTACACCGAAACTAGATTGGTTAACGGATACAGAAGTATTTGCCGTGAATCGCGTGCAAGCACATTCAGATCACAAATATTATGAGACGTTTGATGAAGCCATTCAAAGAGCTCCAATGGCATTACGTCATTCATTAAATGGTAACTGGAAATTTCAATATTCTCCTAATCCAATAGATCGTCCTACTACTTTCTTTGAAGGTAATCATGATAGTTCAAGCTGGGGATATATCGAAGTTCCTGGTCATATTCAACTACAAGGACATGGTAAGCCGCAATATGTGAATACGATGTATCCTTGGGATGGTCAACATGAACTTAGACCACCAGCAGTTGCAATGAATGATAACCCAGTGGGAAGTTATATTACTTACTTTAATATGCCTTCGACGATGAAAGATAAAAAGACATATATCTCATTCCAAGGTGTTGAATCAGCATTTTACGTGTGGCTTAATGGTCAATTTGTTGGTTATAGTGAAGATAGCTTCACACCATCTGAGTTTGAACTAAGTCCGTTCTTAATCGACGGTGAAAACAAATTAGCAGTAGAAGTGTATCAACGTAGTACAGGTAGCTGGCTAGAAGATCAAGATTTCTGGCGTTTCTCAGGTATTTTCCGCGATGTATACTTGTATGCTGTACCGGAAATTCATGTACAAGATATGTTTATCCATGCTGATCTAGATGATACTTATACAAAAGGTGCTCTTTCTGTAGACTTTACTATGCAAACAGATAAAGGTTACAGCATTGCCATGCAACTATATGATGCTAGTGGAGCTCCAGTTGCTGAAACGAACGCTATATTAAGTTCTTCTAATAAAGTTACGGTTAGTCTAGATGCTGGTGAAGTTAATCCTTGGAGTGCAGAATCCCCTTATCTATATGAACTTTTCGTTATGGTTTCAGATGAAAATGGGGAATTGATTGAAGTTATTCCTTATCGTGTTGGATTCCGCCGCTTTGAAATGATTAATAAAGTGATGCATATCAATGGTCAACGTATTGTGTTCAAAGGTGTGAACCGTCATGAATTCAATAGCCGCCGTGGCCGTGCTATTACGGATGAAGATATGCTATGGGATATCAAGACAATAAAACAGAACAACTTGAATGCGGTTCGTACATCACATTATCCTAACCAATCACTATGGTACGAACTTTGTGATGAGTATGGTATCTACCTAATTGATGAGATGAACCTAGAGACTCATGGTTCATGGCAAAAGATGGGGGCAGTAGAGCCATCTTGGAACGTTCCGGAGAACAAGGAAGAATGGCAAAATATCGTTATGGACCGTGCGATCTCTATGGTTGAACGTGATAAGAATCATCCTTCTATTCTAATTTGGTCTGTAGGTAATGAAGCATATGCAGGACAAGTATTATTAAATGTTGCTAACTATTTCCGCAGTAGCGACCCATCTCGTCTTGTACATTATGAAGGAGTATTCCATAACCGTAAGTACAATGATACAAGTGATATGGAAAGTCGTATGTATGCAAAACCTGCAGACATTGAAGAGTATTTGAATGATAATCCAGACAAGCCATATATTAGCTGTGAATATATGCACGCGATGGGTAACTCTGTCGGAGGAATGCATAAATACACTGAGCTTGAAAATAAATATGCAATGTATCAAGGTGGATTCATCTGGGATTACATCGACCAAGTGATCGTGAAAGAAGATCGCTATGGTAAGGAATTCCTTGCTTACGGTGGAGATTTTGATGATCGTTCAACAGACTACAATTTCTGTACAAATGGTATAGTCTATGCTGATCGCCAAGTATCACCGAAAATGCAAGAAGTGAAATTCCTCTATCAGAATATGAAGTTAACGCCTGATGCGAACGGTGTTAATATCGTGAATGAGAATTTGTTCATTGGGACAGAAGGATATGAACTTGTTATTGCACTACATCATAACGGTGAATTAGTTGAAGATATTGCCATGGATATCGATGTACCAGCAGGTAATGAATCTTATATCCCTGTAGATTTCTATACAGAATTCGAAGCGGGTGAGTACACAGTTACAGCTTCATTGAATCTGAAAGAGGAAACGTTGTGGGCAGAAGCTGGACATGAAGTTGCTTTCGGTCAACATATCTTTGTTGTTGAAGCAGAGGAAGAAGTCGCACCTATGAAACGTACATTCCGCGTAGCTGAAGGTGATGTCAATATTGGTGTCCATGGTAGAGACTTTAGCATTATGTTCTCAAAGCAAGCAGGTACTTTAATTTCTGTGAACTATGCTGGTCGTGAGATGATTGCTGGCCAACCAGCACCATTGTTCTGGAGAGCAATGACGGATAATGATAAAGGGTTTGCTCAAGGTTTTGAATCAGGTGCATGGTTTGCAGCGAGCTTAACTCGTAAATGCGTTAACCTCGAACTAATCGAAACAGATTCTTCTGTAACTGTGAAATACACATACAAATTAAACATCAGTGATGCTGTAACAGTAACTGTTGCATATACAGTGTTAGAAGGTGGAGCCATCCATGTGAAATCAGAATACTTTGGTGCAGAGAATTTACCAAAACTTCCGATTTTCGCACTATCCTTCAAAGTTCCAGCAGATTACGATCAATTAGATTGGTATGCCATGGGACCAGATGAGAACTACATCGATCGTGCTTTCGGCGCACGTCTAATGACATTCAGCAATGAAGCGAAAGACAATGTGTCAGCATATGTTGTACCACAGGAATCAGGTAACCGTACTGGTGTACGTCGTGTAGCAGTTACGAATAAGCTTGGTCAAGGTATCAAGTTGTCTTCACCTGCAACAGCACCAGTGGAATGTAATATTTCACCTTACACTGCATTCGAGCTTGAAAGTGCAATGCATCATTATGAATTGCCGAATGTTCACTATACTGTTGTAACGGTAGCTGGTAAGCAAATGGGTGTTGGTGGTGACGATAGCTGGGGTGCTCCAGTTCATGATGAATACCTCATTCCAGCAAATCAAAGCTTAAGCTTCGAGTTCACGATTGAACGAGCTTAAAGGAAAGCTTGATCAATCTAATATCATAGAAATAGCTAGGGGAGAGGATCAACTCCCTTAGCCTCAAAAAGCCTAGTCCTTAAGCGGACTGGGCTTTTTGTTGTAAAAAGCTACAAGGAAATAATAGTAAGTTAGATTATAATTAGCATTAAAAAAAATTACGCAAAATTTTACTTGACAAAGTAACGTCTTGTCATTCACAATACAGACAGAGCAAGACTCTGTCAGGAGCAGGAGGTGATTTCAAGTGGTAAGAGTGGTCAAACAACCTGAGGAAAGAAAAGAAGAGTTAATAGGTGTTGCAATCAAGTTATTTATGGAAAAAGGGTACGTCCATACATCGGTCAAGGACATTTACACTGCTGTCAATGGCTCATTCGGTATGTTTTATCACCATTTTAAATCGAAGGAAGAAATTTTTGAAGCAGCAATGGCTAAGTATACTGACCAGTTTGTAAAGGGGATATCCGATATTTTACAAAACAGAGAGATTCCTTTTGAGCATCGATATCAACTTGTTTTCTCACATTGGCTAGAGTTAATTCGTGGACGAGATAAAGTACGTGGTACGCAGCACGATGTGGAAGTCTTTCGAATACTATCTGGGAAAATGCTAAGTGGAGCAATTGATCCTGTGACACTATATATAGACGAAGGTGTAAAATTGGGATTGATGACTACGGGAAATAGCCGTCAGTCCGCTATTGTATTGGTCTATGGCATATTCGGGTTAACCGAGGAAGAAAGAAACCGCCTTGCATCCAATGAAAATGCACCTCACATATTTGCACAAGCATCAGGACTAGTTTCTCTATTGCTTGGAGCAGATGAAAATAGCTTTCGCTTGTAAAAATGAGAAATAGGAAGGATGTTACGTATGCACAATGACTTAATAACCATCGGTCCGTTCACGATTCATGGGTATGGCTTGATGATTGCGCTGGGAATAGCTGTAGCGTATTCGGTAGCCTTATATTGGGCTAAGCGTTATCACTTACAGAGTGATCATATTGATTCATTGATACTTTGGTGTTTGGTGGGCGGAATCATAGGTGCAAAACTATTGTACTGGATGACACAAATTAAAAGCATTGTACATAACCCGATGATTTTACTAAACTTTGCTGATGGTTTCGTAGTATATGGAGGTATTATTGGGGGGATCTTTGCAGGGTATTTGTATAGCAGAAAGGCAAAGCTTGATTTCATGCAATATTTCGATTTGATAATCCCATCTGTAGCGTTGGCGCAGGGATTTGGTCGAATTGGATGTTTTCTCGCAGGTTGCTGCTATGGTCTAGAAACTACTAGTTGGTTTGGTGTCGTATTTCCTGAATCTTCTATTGCACCTAGTGACGTCGCATTACTCCCTATACAATTGATTTCAAGCGGACTTGATTTTCTTCTCTTTTTCATATTAGTATTTTTTGCTAAAAAGAAAAAAACTCATGGGCAAGTAGCCGCATTATATCTGATTTTATATAGTTTTGGAAGATTTGTACTTGAATTTTACAGAGGCGATGTCATTCGCGGCAATGTTAGCATACTCTCCACATCTCAATTTATAGCGATAATCATATTGATGATCAGTATCGGGATGATGATTTTATCGTTGAAAAAACTGAAGCTGAGGTCAGCTAACTGAGTCTTGAAGGCAAACAAGGAATCTATAGAAATGTTATTTCAATCTCTAGTGAGTTAGAATAGTGATTTGGCAACTAGTATGTAGTCCAAAAAAAACGGACTCGCCTTAATAGAAGGTGAGTCCGTTTTGAATTTAAATTGAAAGGAAACTAAAGTAAGTTCACTTAATATTTGCGTACTGCGTACTGTCGATAATTAGTAGTAACAGCAACAGGCTTGCCGCCGTGGAGGAATTCATTATCGCTCACTTGCCATGTGTGCGTGCTTTTATTTTTTCGACGAATATAGACGTAGTTGGTAGGAGTAGTAGCATAAATAGTATAGCCTTTCTTCGCGCAATCTTTTAAAAATTTGACGTCCTCGCCAACCGAAAGGTCAGAGAAACGCACTTTTTTGATGATACTTTTGCGAAATAAGATAGTGCCACCTTGTACGAAATCCACAGATTTATTCTTTTCATAAGGAGACCGAATGACAAGCTTTTTGCTCGCAGTCAAATAGACCAAACATGCGTGCTTGCCTACTACTGGGCTTCCTGTACGCAGGAGCGCCTTGACTTGCTCTCGTAAATAATACGGAGAATAAAAATCATCGTTGTCAAATTTGGCGATAAGGGGGTACTTGGCCTTGCTAATGCCAGCATTTAAGCATTGGCCCAACGATACTCGCTCTGCTATTTTATACACGGTGACATTGGGATAACTGGCAGCCTTTTTCTTCCACTCATTTAAATTGATGCTGTCTTTATTAATAATGATAATCAATTCTTTACGCGAATAAAGCTGGTTCTTGTAATTGTTCAAAATGTTCATGAGAAAATCGGGATGATTTGTGCATGTGATAATCGATACTCCAAGTTCGGACAAGTATTTCCCCTCCACTTAAAATTTATTCAAATTCTATATTGTATAATATTCAAATCTATGAAAATCTGATTGGACTAAACATAAGTTAATAGATGGCTAGATATCTCTGATCGGAGAATGCTTAATCTTCCAATATTTCATCGATGTATTATCTTTCATTCCTTGATACAATTTCTATATTAGTATTCTAGGAGGAATCTCGTGAAATATAAATCAAGTAGAATAATAGCGACAATCGTAATCATATGCGCAACAAGTATTTTTATGCAATACATATCGGCGGAAGAAAGGCTACCTTTTGATGATATAAGAACTAGCTATGCCAAAAATGAAATTATACACTTACATAGTAAAGGGATCGTTTCGGGTACATCAGAGAATAGCTTTTCACCTGCCCAATCTATTACTAGAGCTGAGTTTATAACAGTATTAGGTCGACTGTTGAAGCTGAATCCCGCTGAAAGTCCGGTAACTTCTTTCACTGATGTACCGAAGAATACATGGTATTATGGTTGGATACAGGCAGCAGTGCAACTTGAACTTGCGAGTGGTAGATCAGGGACGACATTCGCCCCAAAGGAAGCAGTTACGAGACAAGAAGCGGCGGTAATGATTGCTAGAGTGTTAAAACAAACAAATAGAACAACTAATAATCAAGCAGCCTATAAAGATGTTTTTCAAATTGCGAATTGGGCAAGTCATTCTGTTGCTGTTCTTAATAAACTGGGATTAATGAAAGGTGATGAGACGGGAAATTTCCGTCCAACTGACCCAATATCAAGGCAGGAAATGGCGGTGCTCATTGATCGAGTATTGCAAAATGATGACTGGGCTGCAGAGTTAGCGGCTAAGCCGAGAGAACATATTATAATAGGCTGGCAGTATGGGCAAACAAGAGCAGAGTATGAGCGTAATGTTCTGAAATCTAATGTAAATACGTTATCCCCGCGTTGGTACTTTGTTGAGGAAACAGGTTATTTAACGGATAAGACAGAAACTTCGCTTGTGTCGTGGGCGAAGAACAATGACAAGCAGATTTGGGCGATGGTAGGTAATCGATCCGATCAAGAAGCTACACATCGTATGTTATCTAGTGTAACTGCAAGAAATACTGCGGTTGATCAGTTAGTAAAAGTAGTAACTAAATATGGACTAGATGGACTTAATCTAGATTTTGAAAATGTACATTCAGATGATCGGGCATATTTGACGACTTTTGTAACTTTATTAGCCCAAAAATTACATGAGGTAAACGCAGTACTATCGATGGACGTATCTCCAGATCTTGGAACGGATTGGACAGAGGCTTTCGATTATACTTCACTTGGCAAACAAGTGGATTACATGGTGATGATGGGGTATGATCAACATTATGATGGAAGCAAGTATCCAGGTCCGAATGCTTCGCTCCCATACATTCAAAATGCTATTAATAGGTTATTAAAAGTCGTACCAAGTAATAAAGTGATATTGGCTATGCCCTTATATAATCGTGACTGGACATTGAAACAAGATGGAACGGTAGCATCCAGTGAGTATATTTCACTAAGTAAGCAGAATCAGGTGATTGATACCTACTCTTTGAGCCCTGTATGGAATAAATCATTGGGGCAATATACTGCGAGTTATAAGGTGAATAATGTAAATCATTCGATTTGGTTTGAGGATGCACGTTCACTAATTACAAAATATAAATTTGTTGTGAGTAAGAACTTAGCTGGTGTCGCCTATTGGTATATAGGTGGAGAAAGTTCAGATTTATGGACTAGTATGAGAAATGCAGAAAGATATTTTAATTATTCATTCGAAACATATGATTGATATAATATGAAGTATAGTATCCCATTAAGTAGGAACTCTATTTCGATGGGTAGTTTCTAGGGAGTTAGTTCGGTTTAATATTGAACTAACTCCCTTTTGGTTTAGAAGTATATTTGAGTTGTAATATGAAAAAACATCTATACTAAGATTACCTATATCGTATAGACTATAATTAAAAGAAATTATTGATAAAACTGAAAATATTCACGATCTTCTTTCTCGTATGAAAATTCAGAAAAAAAGTAGGATGAAGGAGAATAATTATGGTATTGATTATCTTAGTGGCAATACTTACTATTTCCAGTTTCATTATTATTAAATGGAATAAGAAGAAAGTACAACTAGTTGCTATACTTGAATACTTTAAAGAACTTGCAGATGAAAAGCTAATTGAAAGCAGAACACAAGTCTTAAATAAGAAAAATGAAAACATAAATTATGAATTGCAAAATTGTAAAGATGAGACAACTGTATGTGACTTTTTAAACAAATGGGGATACATGGTGAAATATAATTATTTGCCATTCAATATGTTTAAAGGTTCTACAGGAACAGAAGTAATGCAACTTTACATTAGCTTAAGCGGATATATTGAATATCGAAAAAAAGATAATACGGAGTATTGTAAAGAATTTGTATATCTATATTATAGAATAAAAAACAATACATCTGATTAGTAGAAGTTCATTAAATGATAAACAGATTTGAAACTTTAAGAGGATATGCTCCGTCTAAGTCTAGGGAAGACTATTGGAATGGAGGATATTTTATATGAAGAAAATTATGTTTCTTGTTCTATTATTAGCCTTTATGTCGGCAATGCTAGTAGGTTGTCAATCGAAAGGTAATACTATCGTAAATACTGACAAAACGAATACCGAACAGCAGTCTATAGTTGCAGATACTAATCAGAATGACATCGAGCAGCAACTAGAAGTTAATGAAACAAATATATTAGATGGAGAAGTTGCATATATTAGCATCACAAATTTAAAGGGGAATAGTGAAACTATTTTTGATGATGATGATTCAATTGAAACAATGAAAAGTGTCATTACAAGTGCGGAAAGAGAAGCGGGAATTGTAAACATGCTTGATCCACATTATAAAATGATGGTTGTGTATGAGAATGAAGAAAAACAAATCTTTAATTTATATATAGCAAAAAAAGATGGGAATAGCGCTTTAATGAACACTAATGATACACATACTATATATACGATTTCAGAAGAAATGAATATCAAGTTACTTGAATTAATTGAATAGAAGTTGCAAATTCAAATTAGTTCACTTGAATATGTTATGTATACAAATAGGGTAGGATTCCTTGGAATCCTACCCTATTTGTATAGCAATATAAAGAGCAGGAGATAAATTAAATCAGTATCAATCAAAGTGAATGGAGGTTAGTTAGTCGATAAAGTATAATTTGAACTTTTAAGGTAACAATAACCACAAATCCTTAGTAGAATGGGCTGAGCAACGATGTGGTCATCTGTTATTTCGTTTATACCTAGCTTTTCAGTCTTTTTTCAAGCAATTACGATTCTGTTAATTCCTCAGTTGTTTTTTCTAGTTACAAAATTATATCGTAACCGTATGAACATGGTTGAAAATAACTCGCAGTATCAATCCAATAAAAACAATAGTGATGAGAACCAAGATGGTCCAAAAATCGGAGGTCACTTAAATAATGATTTAGAGTTGCTTAAAGAAAAGATAGGGCACAATAGCGACGTGCATTTTAGAAATTTCAACATTAAACTGTTGAATCGTAAAGCTACTCTTATTTTTGTAGAAGGTATGCAGCAAAGTGATTTCATTAATAAGCATATTCTGAATCCACTTATGATCGAGGGATATTCGCATTACAACCCTTTTCAGGTCGATATTGCTAAATATGTAAAAGAACACTTGTTACCTGTTATTCATGTTAATGAGATGGAGAGTATAAATACTCTTTCAAAGATGATTTTATATGGGTATACCGTGTTACTTATAGAAGGGATGAGTACGGCTCTTATGGTAGGTATACCAGATGCGCCCTCGCGTTCCGTTGATGAACCTATTTCAGATGCATTGATAAGAGGGCCACGTGTTGGATTCACTGAAGTACTAAGTGAAAATACAGCGCTGCTTCGCAGACATGGTCTAAATGATAACTTGGTTATGAATGCTAATTATGTAGGAAACAAATCTCAAAAAACATTGGTCATAGCTTATATGAAGGATATTGCGAATGATGAACTTGTAAGTGAGGTTAAGGAAAGAATAGCTAAGTTGGATTTTGATTATTTTGCAGAGTCGGGCTATGTAGAACAACTAATGGAAGATAATATATTTAGTCCATTCCAGCAATTTCAAAATACAGAAAGACCAGATAAGGTCATTGCCGCTTTATTAGAGGGAAGAATAGCTATCTTGCTTGATGGAACCCCTTTCGCATTAATAGCACCTGCAAGTTTTATGATGCTGTTTCAGTCACCTGAGGATTATTATCAACGCTGGATATCTGGAACGTTTACAAGACTTTTGCGTATAGGAGTTGCTTTTTTATCGCTCTTCGCACCTGCGCTATACATCTCATTTATTTCATTTAATCCAGGTCTGATACCAACACAGCTGGCAATGACCATTATCGAATCAAGACAAGGAGTACCATTCTCTTCTATATTAGAGGTTTTGATTCTTGAAATTTCGATTGAAATTTTAAGAGAGTCGGGAATTAGACTACCTAAGCCAATTGGACCTGCAATGGGAATTGTTGGAGGTCTGGTTGTAGGTGAGGCGGCAGTACGAGCGGGTTTAGTAACCCCTTTTCTTGTGATTGTTGTTGCTTTAACTGCGATCTCCTCATTTACAATACCAGAATATAGCTTAGGGATATCCATACGATTACTCCGATTTGTAGCGATGTTTTTCGCCGCTATTTTAGGGTTATACGGAACGATTATTTTCTTTTTACTACTAAGTACACATTTGATACATCTACGAAGTTTCGGTTTGCCGTACTTATCGCCAATTTCACCTTTGCAGGCAGGGGATAATAAGGATGTATTTCTGCGGAGTCCGCTTAAATTTATGAGAGATCGACCTAAAAGTCTCAAAACAAAAAATAAAAAGCGCATATAAGATGTCGTTAGCTAAGGAGGATTATGAGGATGTTTATTACAAAAGACGATCGCATTACAGCTAATCAAGCAATGGCTAGTATGACTTGTACAACTCTTGGCGCAGGACTATTAGTGATGCCAAGAGTACTTGTCCAAGACGTTGGTACACCTGATGTGTGGTTAACGTTACTGCTTACTGGCATACTTGTTGTGCTTGCCTTAATATTTTTCATCAAATTATCTGAAAAATTCCCAAAACAAACGTTATATCAATATTCTTCAAGGATTATAGGAAAGCCACTAGGTAATTTGGTTTGTTTATTATTTTGTTTATATTTACTACTAACGTCTGCTTATGAATTGAGAATACTATCTGAAGTAATTGTCTTTTATTTACTGGAGGGTACACCTAAGTGGGCGATAGTAATACCGATCATGCTAGTAAGTTATTATTTGCTTTTAGGTGGTGTCAATGCAATGATGCGATTATTTCAAATTGTGCTTCCAATAACCATAATTATTATTATTATTGTATATGGCTTAAGTTTTTCGATGTTCCATATCGACAACCTAAAACCCGTTTTCGGGAGTGGTATTGCTCCGGTATTTAACGGCTCTTTACATAGCTTCAACAGTTTTGCTGGGTATGAGCTTGTTGCAATATATTATGCCTATATGAATGAACCCAAAAAAGCAATAAAGTCTTTTGCAATTGGTTTAGGATTGGTCGTAGTTATTTATTTGATTGCGCTAATTCTAGTTATAGGCTCGTTATCATTGGAGGCAGGGATGCTAAGCACTTGGCCGACAATTGATCTCGTGCGTAATTATGAACTAAAAGGCTTCTTCTTCGAGCGAATTGAAATCTTATTTCTTGTCATCTGGGTGATGCAACTATTTTGTGCATTTACTAGCATGTACTATGGTGCTTCACTGGGTTTAAGCCATGTATTACGTTATAAGAAGCGTCCTATTATTTTGAGCCTGTTACCGATATGCTACATTATTACGATGTTACCTAGAAACATTAATGATATAACAGTACTGGGTGATGTGAATAGCTACTTCTGTATAATTATGTTTATCATTGCAGTATTATTATATATCGTGTATCACATTAGAAAAAAGGTGATCGTGCATGCGTAATATTAGAAAATTAACCATAAAGATAGTAAGCACAGTTATTATATTGCTTCTAGTTAGCGGCTGCTGGAGTAGCAATGAAATAGAGGATTTAAGCCTATACCTCGGTATGGCATTAGACAAAGGAAAGAGCTCAAGGGAAGAAGAAAAAATGAATGAAAAGGGTAGCGATTTTCCCAATAAACACTTAATAACCATAACGGTTCAAATCGCTCCTCCACAATCTTTCAAAGCAGCTAACGAACCAAATTCAAGTGAAATATACAACAATGTTACTCAAACCGGTGATTCCATACTTGAAATTCTTCGAGAATTTTCTATTAGACAGAATAGGCCAGTCATTGCTCATCATCTGAAGGTCATCATCATTTCAAGTGAGTTGGCGAAAGAACAGCAGCTTAATGAATATATTGATTTTATGTGGAAAGACAATGATATTCGCCCAAATTGTTTGGTCTTTATCTCTACAGGCAAAGCAGCAGAAACATTGAGTTTAAAGAATTCAGGTATAATACCTGCTATGTATATAAAAAATCTCATCGATAATCACACTAGATCAAATAAAATAATGATACCAGTAACTTTAAACCACATGAATACTTATTTGCATAATAAGCAGAGTTTCATGTTGCAAAACATTATAGCTACAGCTGATGAAATGAAATTTAGCGGTAGTGGAATTATAAAGGGAACCTCCGGCAAATGGGTCGGATATTTAACAGAGCAAGATGTCAGTGCGATTAATTGGATCACTGATAATGTTAAGGGTGGACTTATTAAGAGCTACAACATGCATGATGAGGTTATTACCTATGAAGTTAAAGAAGCAAAGAGCAAAATTAAATCAATCATTGAAAATGGTAAGATTAGTTTTAAGGTCAGCATCAAAACAGAAGGAAGAATAATTGAAAATTGGGATGTGAACACATACGCATCTGACCCTACTTATATTAAAGAGGTTGAGCAAATATTTACTGAGACTTTAAATAAACAGCTTGAGCAAGCAATGAAGAAATTACAGGAAACCTACGTCGTAGATGTCGCAAATTTCGGAAAAACATTAAAGCAACAACATCCTGATACTTGGAAAAAAGTAAGTGACCAATGGGATGAAGAATTTAGTGAGTGCAATGTAGATTTTGATATTAAGTTGGAAATTACGGACTTTGGTGCCACTACACAATAAAAAACAGGATATCCATCCGATATTATGGGGGAGGATATCCTGTTTTTTTGTAATAGAACTTTAACCACTTTCTAAGAGCAACTATAAACTATGCTTGTACTGTGCAGGAGTCATCCCAGTAAGCGATTTGAATTTACGATGAAAATGTGGGATACTTCCAAACCCACAAGCTTCTGCAATCTGAGCAATATTTCGATCATTCAGCTTTAACATTTCTTTTGCCCTCATAACGCGTTTTGCAGTAACATAGTCGGTGATATTCATCCCTGTTAACCGCTTGAACACACGTGAAAAATGAGAGGGTGTAATAGCTACATGACGAGCCAGATGTGCTAATCCGAGATCTTCTTCTAAATGTGAATCAATGTAAGTTAATGTTTGCTCTATCCATTGCGGTAATGTTGCTGCCTGATAGCGATGAAGCGGCTTGCCCCAAGTTTTCTCTGCATAGCGACTAAGCAGTAATAAAATATACTGAATATGCATTCTAATCGCCTGTCTATAACCAGCTTTTTCCTCACTATACTCATGATGAACTTGTTCTATGAGATCAACGATCTGTTCTCGATATGTCTCGGGTACAGTAAAACGGAAGGATTGTTTTGACTGTGCTGTTTCAAAAGGCTGCAAATAATGAAAAGGGTCACCCATAGACGACTTATCAAGTACAAATGCAGCACTAAAATAAAAAGCAGTTGCTCGCTTGGGGTCCTCCTCAACGGGAAAGGAACTATGAATCGTATTGCCAGGTATTAAATAAATATCTCCAGCCTCTGCATCATAAAAGGAATGATCGATAAAAAAAGTACCTCTCCCAGAATAAACATATACAAATTCATACCAATCATGCACATGATTAGGCAATTCAACTTGAGCGCTTTTGGCATCACGATATACATATTCAAATGGAAATTCAGCGTCAAAACTAAACGTTCTACGATACGGATTCATATGGGCCTCCTAATTTATATGTAAAAGTACGATTCACAATTTAGAAATATCAGTATAGAGTACAAATAAGCAAAAATTAGATATATATCTGTTTATATTTGTTGTCTATAATTAAGGAAATAATATATGATTCTCTCGAATAAGGAAAGCTTTTTTCATAATATTAAGGAATTTAATAATAGCTTAAAGGGGATTGAGTTGTTATGAAGTCAACCATATTAGATAGCGAGACACTATCTACAGAAAAAAAACGAGTATACAACCAAATGATACATTCAACGATTAAGGTGTTACAAATTGGTGAGGGCAATTTTCTTAGAGGTTTTTTTGATTGGATGTTATATGAAACTAGAAAGCAAGGTTTATTTGATGGGAGTATAGCAGTAGTTCAGCCGCGTCCGAGTGGAAAGGCTAAGATAGAAGCATTAGCCTCTCAAGATGGAGTATACACTTTGGTAACTCGAGGCTTAGAAAATAATGTTCCAATTGAGCGTATGGATCAGATTACGGTGTTTGGTACAGTTTTTGATCCGTATGAGCATTGGAATGAGTTTTTGGCACTTGCCGAACTTCCAGAGCTAAGAATTGTAGTCTCGAATACAACAGAGGCAGGTTTGGCTTATCAACCAGAGCAGTGGAAAGAAGGCCAACCGATTGTTTCATATCCAGGTAAATTGACGATGTTGTTGTACCATAGATTTAAAGCTTTTCAAGGAGATCCGGAGCGTGGGTTCATCTGCTTACCATGTGAATTACTAGAACGTAACGGAGACACTTTACGTGATTGTATATTGCGATATTGTGAAGATTGGCAGCTTCCAGCTGATTTTAGAAACTGGGTTGTTAATCATAATTTATTTTTGAATTCACTCGTAGATCGAATTGTGACAGGATATCCAAAACAAGATCAGGCCGAAGCTTGGTTCAATGAATGGGGATATCGAGATCCTATGCTTACAACAGCTGAACCATACCATTTATGGGCAATTGAAGGTGATCCTTCACTAGATCAGGAGTTACCGCTTGCTTCTGCTGGATTAAATGTGCTGTGGGTAGAAGATCTAAAGCCATATCAAGTGCGAAAAGTAAGCATTCTAAATGGAGCACATACGTTTATGGCACTGTATGGTACGTTACATGGAATAAAAGAAGTGAGATTAGCGATGGAAGATACTCATATCGGTGATCTGATTAAGCGTACGATTCAAAGTGAAATCATTCCAGCATTACCATATGATTCAGTGGACCTACAACATTATGCATCTCAAGTATACCAGCGATTTTTGAATCCTTTTATCCAGCATCGTTTAGCCGATATTGCGATGAATAGTTTAAGCAAATTTAGAACGAGGCTTTTACCTGCGATTCAACATTATTTAGCAGATGAGCAAGTGACTGAACTTCCTAAAGGCTTAGCTACAGCATTTGCTGCATTAATCCGATACTATCAAGCTTGTAAAGTTGAAGCGGGATATGAAGGGAAATCATTTGATGGTGAATCGTATATTTTGCATGACGATCCAGTCTTATTAGATCAAATCGCTAACATATGGGGGAGCTACTATTCTGGAGAAAGTGGATATTCCTCTATAAATCAAGTAGTATCTCATATACTCCAATTAGAAGCGTTATGGGGCGTTAATCTTCATCTCAGCAATGCCAATCTAGCAACGCAAATATCTGCTGTCTTGATACAATGGGAGGGATACGGGAATGAATGAGTGGATTAAATTACATGAAAAAGATACGGTAGCCATTGCACTTCGGCCGTTTATCCAAGGTGAGAAGATTCAGTTAGACAATAATTTATCGATTGAATTACTGAATGATGTACCTTTTGGTCATAAAATTTCACTCCATTCCATGCAAGCAGGGGAACATATTATTAAGTTTGGCAATTCAATTGGAATAGCGACTACTGATATTGCACCTGGTCATTGGGTTCATTCACAAAATATCAAATCGGGCTTAAGCGGAATTTTAAGCTATGATTACACTCCAAATGTTGAAGCTTTTGCCCAAGCAGCTGCAGCAAAGCAACAATCAAAAGATGCTTCTCGCGTTTTTCAAGGTTATGTTAGACCCGATGGAGAGGTAGGAATTCGCAATGAAATATGGATTATTAATACAGTAGGTTGTATTAATAAAACGTGTGAGATCGTCGCCCGTCGCGCATCATCGTTATATGGAGACCGAGTAGACGGAGTCTATCATTTTGCGCATCCTTATGGTTGTTCGCAATTAGGTGATGATTTGTCCTATACACAAAAATTGCTAGCTTCATTAGTTCGTCATCCTAATGCTGCTGGCGTATTAATCATCGGTTTAGGCTGCGAAAACAATCAGATTGAGTTATTCCAGCAAGTTATTGGAGATTATGATCCTCGTCGTATTAAATTTGTTAAAGCACAACAAGCGGAGGACGAAATTGAAGAATCATTAACATTAATAGAGCAATTGGTTGGGTATGCAGAAAGCTTTTCAAGAGAGCCAGTAGCAGTTTCTCGCTTAAAACTAGGTTTAAAGTGTGGCGGGTCAGATGGACTATCGGGCATTACAGCCAATCCTCTAGTAGGTAAGATGGCTGATCGAGTTATTGCTGCAGGAGGCACAGCCATTTTAACAGAGGTACCTGAAATGTTTGGTGCTGAAAAGATATTAATGGAACGAACGGCTACAGCAGAGATTTTTCAAGACGTAGTTGGGCTAATTAATGATTTTAAAGAATATTTTATTCGTCATGGACAAGAGATATATGAAAATCCATCTCCAGGTAATGTTGCTGGCGGTATAAGTACGTTAGAAGAGAAATCATTAGGTTGTACCCAAAAAGGTGGTCACGCCATAGTTACAGACGTCATTGCATATGGCGAGCGTGTACTGCAAGATGGGTTAACATTACTTGAAGCACCAGGAAATGATCTTGTTTCAGTAACTGCGCTAAGTGCGGCTGGTGCGCATATCGTTTTGTTTACAACAGGAAGAGGTACGCCATTTGGTGGACCAGTACCGACAGTGAAAATTTCTACCAATTCCGATTTAGCCCAGCGAAAGAAAAATTGGATAGACTTTAACGCCGGACGGCTACTTGATGATACGTCAATGGAACAGTTAAGCGATGAATTTTGGGAACAGCTTATTGCGATTGCTTCTGGTGAAATTCAGACACATAACGAACGCAATGGATTTAAAGAAATCGCGATATTTAAAGATGGGGTTACGTTATAAGCTGAGACTATAATGTTTGAAATATAGTGGGTCTGCTGATTGTGATCAACAAATCACAATCAGCAGACCCTTTTAGGAATAGTTTCTTTGACATCTCATGCATATGTATTGCTCTATTAGCTTATGTTCGCTTCAATACTATAACTTCAGACTCTTAGTAAGAATGATTTCCAAAGGCTCATCTTCGAGTATTAAGCACCCTGAATCACGATAACCTAATTTTCTATAAAAATGCTGAGCTCCTTCATTAGCTAAAGTGGAGGTCATAACCAAGTTAAAACCGAGTTTCTTCATTTCATCTTCCCAAAAAAGAACTGCTTTCTTACCTAATCCTTTATTTCGATATGTATCATCGATCCAAATCATATTCATAAAAGGTGTATTGTCCCAAAAATAGCAGTGTCGCATCCAGCCAACGATACTATCTTCTTCATCCTGTAGAATGTAAATCTCATTACCTCTAATTTTCGGTAAGATTAAGTGTTCTAAGATATGACGGTCATGTTCTCTAATATATGCATAGTGCGAATCAGTTGCAGCTATAATCTTCATAATTTATTACTCCTCTACATTAATGAATTAAATGATGATAGACCTCGTATTCGATGTCAAAGAAGCCAATTATTCATCATGATAAAAGCTCGCTTTTTTAACTACCTCTACTTGTTTGTGGCACTTAGCTGTCTCTTCCGATACTGCAGGGGCGAACACCCATTGGTATGCTTGAATAGTTTGTAAAAATTTGCTACTGACTCCATACCAATATGTTCAGCAATTTCGATCATTTTTAGATTCGTTTCTCGAAGCAAGCGTTGAGCCTCTCTCACTCTTACTAATTGTACATACTCTGCAAAACCGAAGCCCGTACATTGCTTAAACTTTCTGCTTAAGTAATAGGGACTAATGAAAAATAGAGTAGCAACGTCATGAAGGCGAAGAGCTTCATCATAATGATTTCCTACATAAGTCGCAATTTCAAACATCGTTTGATGAACGGTAGAAGGTTGTGCATCTAATTTCGGCTGTTCTTTTTGTGAACGAAAAACTAGTAATAGCAGTTGACGTAGTAATGATTCAAGCATAATATCTCTACCATTTGCATTACCCTTTGCTTCCAATAATAAGTCTTGAAGGATGTTTTCACCTTTATATTGTACTTGAGGAGGTAAAGTAATAACCCCGCTCTGTGTATGAAATGGAAAATCAGTGAGAAATGAATCGTTGAAATTGATAACTAGTCTTTCGTGATCAGGAACGCCAGTATCAATCGTTCGATGTAATTCATCCTTGTCTATAAAGACAAAGCTTCCTTGCTTAACTCGATAAGTACGATCACGAATAAAATAATCTCTTTCGCCGGTATATAAATAATAGAGTTCAAATTCATCATGTGAATGTTGATCTTGCATTGTATAATAACCTTTACGCTTTGTGTGGTCGATCATCATTGTATGTTCACTATTGTAGTAGATATCCATTTTGACCTCCGTTGTTAAAGTGCAAGAATTGCGACTTTTTGATGAAATGAGCAATTATTATAGACGATTATAACGCATTATTACAGTACATTGGAAGAGAGAATTTACATTTATTTAAAGGAGAGCGTTTTCATATGAAAAAGAAATATGCACTTATTGGTACTGGTGGTCGAGCACAATTTTTTTATGGTTCTTTGGTAAGAGATTATGGCGAAACATCTGAACTCGTTGCATTTTGTGATACGAATCAAACTAGAATGGACTATGCTAATAAGCTCCTTATTGAAAGTTACGGTTACAAAGCGATACCTACTTATAAAGCACATGAATTTGAACAAATGATTCAAAGAGAAAAGCCTGATACAATTATCGTGACGACGATGGACCGTACTCATCATACTTATATTATTAAAGCAATGGAGCTAGGCTGTGATGTTATTACGGAAAAACCAATGACAGTAGACGAAGATAAGTGTCAAGATATCATCGATACAGTGAAACGTACAGGTCAAAAGGTTCGAGTGGCGTTTAACTATCGTTATGCACCACACAATACAAAGCTTAGAGAATTAATACTAAATGATACTATTGGTGATGTACACTCTGTCCATTTCGAATGGTTACTGAATACAGAGCACGGGGCGGATTATTTCCGTCGCTGGCATAGAGATAAACGTAATAGTGGAGGAATGCTTGTTCATAAATCAACACATCACTTTGATTTGGTTAATTTCTGGTTAGGTACACAACCCCAAACGGTATTTGCACAAGGTTCTTTGATGTTCTATGGTAAAGAAAATGCAGAAAAACGTGGAGTGACAGAGTTTTATAATCGTACACGTGGTAGTGAAGTTGCAAAAAATGATCCATTTGCACTTGATCTAGAGAAAAGTGAAGACTTAAAAGGTTTGTACGCAGATGCTGAGCATGAAGATGGATACTATCGTGATCAAAGTGTATTCGGTGATGGTATTTCGATCGAAGATACATTGGGCTTACTTGTTCGCTACAAAAATAATGCAATACTAACGTACTCTCTTAATTGTTACATGCCATGGGAAGGCTTCCAGGTCAATATCAATGGCTCAAAGGGACGTATCGAAATGAAAATAATAGAAAAATCTTATGTGAATTCTGGTGGCAAGAAAGAAGATGAAGGCGCACTTCAATCTAAAAGTATCAAAGTAATTCCTATGTTTGGCGAAGCCTATGATGCGAAGATTGAAGAAGGTGTAGGAGGTCATGGTGGTGGTGATCCAATTCTTCTAAATGATTTATTTGGAGTGCCAGTGGAAGATCCTTATCATCGTGCAGCGTCTCATGTAGATGGTGCAATGTCTATTCTTACAGGTGTTGCAGGTAACATTTCGATGAGAACAGGAATGCCTGTGCAAGTGGATAAACTTATTACGTTTTAAGAGTAGAGAAATCAGTTAGAGGTGAATGTATGTCATATAAATTTGACTTTGGACCAGCAGGAGTAGCCGTAGAAGGCTTTCAAAAGGTTACGAATGCTTCATTATATGAAGAGAATGTTTCCTACGGATTTACTACAGTTAATAAAGTATCGGCAAAGAAACGAACAGAAGAGCCACTAACTGGAGATTTCTGTATTCCTTTTGATTCAACCTTTGTTGCTGATGTACCTAATGGTAATTATATCGTAGCTTTAACGATGGGCGATGCTTATGCACCAAGTCATACTTCACTAAAGACGAATGGTGAACATCTTGTTTTGCAAGATTATGAAACGGTATCTGGTCAAATTGTAAGAGAACAGTTTGGAGTCAATGTACGGAATGGACAACTTAAATTAAGCTTTGGTGGACTTGCGCCACGCTTGAACACTGTTGAAATAGTTCCGACTTCACAACAAATTACGATATATTTGGCAGGTGATTCAACGGTTACCGATCCTTCAGTGGATGGTTTTCCGTTCTCTGGTTGGGGACAAATGCTAAACTATTATTTCAAGCATGATGTGGTCATCGCAAATCATGCTGTCGGTGGCCGAAGTTCAAAAAGTTTCATTTCAGAAGGTAGGCTAGACGGAATAATAGATGAGATAAAAGAAGGAGACTTCTTATTTATTCAGTTTGGTCATAACGATCAAAAATCGGATGAAGAAAGATTTACCGATCCGGATACAACTTATCTGGAACATTTGAAAAAATATATTGATGCTGCTCGTTCTAAAAAGGCGACTCCAGTATTGCTTACATCTGTTCACCGTCGTTATTATGATACCGATGGTCGTATCATCAACACGCACACAACGTATTTGGATGCAGTGAGAAAGCTTGCGGAAGAAGAAGATGTGGCACTGATTGATTTGGCAGACAGAAGCAAACAATTGTTTGAAGAAATCGGTGAGGAAGCGACCAAATCAATTTTTCTATGGGGAGAGCTTGGTGAGTGGAAAAGTTCATCCAATGGAGTTAAGGATAATACTCACTTCCAAGAACTTGGAAGTTTGCAAATTGCTCAATTAGTTGTTCAAGGTATTCGTGATCTCCATCTAATGCGACTTACGATGTTTTTGAAACCTAATGAATAACAAGTTGAAAACAAGATGATATTTTCAACGACTATGAATGTGGTTATTGTTACTTTCAACCTTTGAATTAAGTCAAGGAGATGAAAGGAAGAAGTTAGATGAGTATGAATTTCCTAAAGCAACGAACGTTGACAGTAGATCCTAGAACTAGAGCTTATGTTGAGCCTGTACGAATTGTGTGGACTACTGGAACTTTAGAGAGATCAGAAGTGCATAACGCTGCAGGATTGCTTTCTTCAAATGGAAGTCAAGTTACAAAAGAGGCACCTAACGCGTGTATTTTAACTCATAAAGGGGAAAATCCAGCTATTCTTCTTGATTTTGGCACGGAGCTACATGGTGGTGTAAAACTTTCTGTTGTAGAAGGTAACCAGTTTTCATCTAGAAGTATTCGACTTCGTATTCGTTTCGGTGAATCTGCAATGGAAGCTATGAGTGACCTCGGTGGTGCTACGAATGCTACGAATGATCATACCGCGCGAGATAGCATTGTCGAGGTGGGCTTACTTGGCTCAACTGAATTTGGTACGACTGGTTTTCGCTTTGTAAGAATAGATTTGCTAGATGAAGGCTCACTTCAATTACAAAGTGTTCAAGCAATATTTGTGTTTCGTGATATTGAGTATAAAGGTAGCTTCCAATCTAGTGACCCTCTTCTTAATCAGATATGGGAGACAGGTGCCTATACCGTTCATCTGAACATGCAAGAGTATTTATGGGATGGGATTAAGCGGGATAGAATGGTATGGACAGGTGATATGCATCCTGAAGTAGCAACGATAAGTGCGGTCTTTGGAGAACATGAAATTGTACCGTCTAGCCTGGACTTTAAACGAGATCGTTCACCGCTCCCGATGTTCATGGATATGCCTACCTATTCTATATGGTGGCTACTCGTTCAATATGATTGGTATATGCAGCACGGTAATAAGACCTATTTGCTTGAGCAACAACCATATATTATTTCATTACTGGGCGAGCTCATGACTAAAGTGGATACGAAAGGAACCATTGATGTATTCAGACCATTTTTGGATTGGCCAGCCTCTCCTAACCAAGAAGGTGTTGCCGCTGGTGTACATGCATTGTTCGTACTTGCTATGCAAGTAGGAGCTACATTATGTAATATGTTTCACGAAGACGAAATGGAAGCTTTATGTCAATCATTAGAACAAAGACTGAGTGAGCATGTGCCACATCATGCTTACAGTAAACAAGCTGCAGCTTTGCAAGCGATAGCAGGTTTAATTGATCCTATAATCGCCAATGAACAGGTTATCGCACCAGATGCTCCAAAAGGATATTCAACTTTTTACGGTTACTATATGTTGCGTGCAAGAGCTCTTTCTGGTGATGTAGAGGGTTGTATCGATAGTATTAGGGCTTATTGGGGTGGTATGTTATCACTTGGTGCAACTACTTTTTGGGAAGATTTCGAAATAAGTTGGCTAGAGAATGCAGCTAGAATAGATGAACTAACTCCAACCAACAAAATAGATGTTCATGGTTCGTACGGGGGTTACTGCTATAAGGGCTATCGACATAGCCTGTGTCATGGTTGGGCTTCTGGTCCTACGGCATGGCTATCCGAATTTGTATTAGGCATAACCCCGATAGAACCAGGTTTTCAAAAAGTGAAAATTGCAGCCAACTTGGGAGAGTTAAAGTGGGTAGAGGGGACGTATCCTACCCCATATGGTAATATCTATGTCCGCCATGAAAGAAAAGAAGATGGATCGATTCGTACGGAATATGAGCTGCCATCTGGAGTAGAATTGTGGAAGTAACCTATTTGCATCACTTCGTTATTAAAGTCTACTTTTTTAAAAATAGCTTCAATAGCACGTTATTATATGTGTAGTTGGTAAACAATTATATTCCATGAGGTGATAAATTAATGAAAGTATTTATGGATGAACAATTTTTGCTGACTAACGATACGGCAGTTAAGGTCTACGAGCAATTTGCAAGGCCAATGCCGATCATCGATTATCATTGTCATCTTGATCCACAAGCTATCTATGAAGATAAGACATTCGCCAATCTCACAGAAGTTTGGTTGTACGGGGATCATTACAAATGGAGAGCAATGAGAGCTAATGGCATTGAAGAACAATATGTAACTGGTGGCGAAGGTATATCTGATTATGATCGTTTTGTCGCATATGCAAAAACCGTTCCCATGTTGATTGGAAATCCATTATATCATTGGTCTCATCTAGAGCTTCGACGACTTTTTGATATAGATGAGATGATTAATGAGAAAAATGCACCAATCATCTGGAAAAAAGCTAATGATCGTTTACAGCAAGAAGGATTTTCACCACGTGGTTTAATTCGTAGCTCTAATGTTCGAGTCGTATGTACCACAGATGATCCAGCAGATTCATTACAATATCATCTTAATCTAAAAACAGAACAGAATCTTGGTTTTCAAGTTAGACCTACATTCCGACCAGATAAGGCGTTAGAAATTAACCGAGCAACATTTTATCCGTGGTTAATGCGCTTAGAAGAGTCGTGTGGATTTGAAGTGAAAGAGTATGGTTTACTGTTAAAGGCGTTAAGAGATCGTGTTCAATTTTTCCATGATGCGGATTGCTTATTATCTGACCATGCACTAGATAAAGTGATGTATGCAGATGCAACAATAGAGCAAGCATCAGAAATTTATGCAAAAGCTTTACGTGGTGAAGTTGTGACAATAGAGGAAGAGGCTGTATATAAAACGTATACCATAACATATTTAGCAAGTTTATATGAGGAATTTGGATGGACGATGCAGTTCCATATTAAAGCACATCGCAATAATAATACAGCTATGTTTAATAAACTCGGTGCTGATACGGGATTTGATTCTATTAATGATGGACCTCTAGCAGAACCACTTGTTAAACTACTAGATACAATTGAAAGAGGAAGTGGTTTGCCCCGCACTATTCTCTACTCATTAAATGCAACGGATAATGAAGTGCTTGCAACGATTATGGGTAGTTTCCAAGGTGGCGGGATTCCAGGGAAAATTCAATTGGGCTCTGCTTGGTGGTTTAACGATACAATCGATGGTATGCAAGCTCAGCTTAAGTCACTTGCTAATATGGGAGTACTCGGAAGATTCGTAGGTATGTTGACCGATTCTCGTAGTTTCCTTTCTTACCCACGCCATGAATATTTCCGCCGTATTCTATGTAATATGTTGGGCGATTGGGTTGAGTCGGGTCAGATACCGCAAGATATGGAGCTATTACAGTCAGTTATCGAAGGGATTTGTTATCGCAATGCGGAGGAATATTTCCGTTTTGGATCAGCAATCTAATTTAAGAGGTTGCATTGGATAGTAGAGACATTATAGAGTAAGAAAATATAATTCATATTTTGAAAATACACTGCCTAAGAACACATTGCATATCAAATTGTTAGTTCGTGTCTAACCATTTGAGAGCTGATTAATCTTGGGTGGTGTATTTTTTGTTTTGATGATATTAGATAAACGACAAAAACTGAGTTACGGGTTAATATACAGCTATATGTTACAATATTGCTAACGTTCTATTCATACCACCAATTTAACCTATAGGAGTTGTCACTAGCATGAAACAAAACAAATATGATGATTCGCAATTTTTCGATGCTTATAAACAAATGGCTCGTTCCATTAAAGGACTAGAAGCTGCTGGTGAATGGCATGTATTAAAAGCTTTATTTCCTGATCTAAGAAATAAAAATGTTCTCGATCTTGGTTGTGGGTTTGGTTGGCATTGTCGTTATGCTATAGAGCAGGGGGCTAGTTCAGTCATTGGAGTAGATATATCTGGGAATATGCTGCAACAGGCTCGTGAATTTTCAGATGGTTCTGCAATTACATATTTGCAAATGCCGATAGAGGACATCGCATTTGCTCCATCACAATTTGATGTTGTAATCAGCTCTTTGGCATTACACTATATCGAATCATTCGCAGATATTTGTAAGAAGGTCTATGCTTGTCTTAATCCAGGTGGGTCTTTCATCTTCTCAGTTGAACATCCTATCTTTACTTCAAGAGATGAGCAAGATTGGTATGTTGACGAACAAGGAAATAGACTTCATTGGCCAGTTGATCAATATCAATCAGAAGGAACACGGATAACCAATTTTTTAGCAGAGGGTGTTATTAAATATCATCGTACAGTTTCGACTTACATCAATGATGTCATTCAAGCTGGATTTACAATTAAAGCTGTCCAAGAACCTAAGCCATCCGATGAAATGTTCAATAATGATCCTATGATGAAAGATGAGAATCGACGTCCTATGTTCATCATTATGTCAGCTGAAAAGTAAGGTTTAAGTTATAAGAAGCTCAAAACCTACTTTTCAGATTTCTCAATGAGTTGCTTAATATAAATATCATGAGCAGTCTCTAACCTAAATGTTCAGATTATCAAGTAGGATGCGTAATATAACCTTCATACGAGCTCACTCGTAAAATACTCTGAATACAATATCTTGATTATAGTTACCAAAGCCTCTACCAAATAAAGTTAAGCCGCCTCGTCTACGACCAATGTCATCTGCTGTGAAGCGGAAGGACCATTGGTCGTTTTTCCAATGAACATCATTTAACGTAACATTTGATATTTGTTGACCATCAACAAATGTTCCTCCATCGTTAATTTTAAGCACTTTCAATAATCCATATTGATTAATATCTGAGTTCCACCAGTCAGGTGTTAAGCGACCTCTCAAATTACCGAAATCACCTGGGCTAGTCCATTTTCCAAGTTCTATTCCATTCATCGTAAACCCGATATCTGAGGGCCATTTTTCATTAATATTTGGTGCTTCTGATCCAATTTCCATTGAAATTTCAATTTCCTGTACAATTTGATCCATAAATAAATAATTAGGTACTTTATATTCTACGTAACCTTTTGCAAACCATAGTATTCCAGCATTAACACGCTCTTGGTCAAGAAAATATCTTGGGTCATCGTAATATCCAATTAGCTTCTCAGTCGTTGCAATCCCGCAAGTTGGATGAGCTTGTAAATCAGTATAATGCCCCACAGGTACAGAAAGCTCAACAACTTTTTTAGCACTGTCTGAAGAACTAGATAATTTAATTTGCATATAATTTGCTGAGAGTGAGCAGTATTTATAAGTGCCAGTACCGATTCTTTTCATCTGAGAGCTGACGATCCCAGCATTCTGAAGTTTAGCAACATGCGAACTTACGATGGCGCTACTAAGATATAGTTCCGCTGCTAATTCTTTAATATGCATTTCCTTCTTATCGAGTAGGTCAATAATTTTAAGCCTTACTTCACTACCTAGTGCTTCGTACACTCGAAGTGATTCCGAATTTGTTGTTAAATACATAATTATACCTCCAATATCAATAGAATAAGCAATTATATTAATCCTCAATAATTAAATTGTATAAATGATGTCATTGTACTTATAATCATAGTATAAACGAACACAACGATTAATAATATAATTAACCCTAATAAGCACATGCTTCTGAAATAGCTATTTATCACAAGAAGTTACTTCAGTTGGTTAATAAAAAGTTAGTCCATGCTTTTGAAGTTGCTTTTTGTTACAAAGAAGTTATCTGAGAGGTTACAAAAATTTAGGAGGAACAAATTTATGACATTGAAATCAACGATGATTGTTGACAAAGATTTTAAGCTAGCTGAGGTAGATCCTCGAGTATATGGTTCTTTTATTGAACATTTGGGGCGAGCAGTATATGGTGGTATCTATGAACCTGGTCATGCTACTGCGGACGAGCAAGGTTTTCGTCGTGATGCATTAGAAGCCATTCAATCGTTAAAAGTTCCTATTATTCGTTATCCCGGTGGAAATTTTGTATCTGGATACAACTGGGAAGATGGAGTTGGACCGAAAAATGAACGTAAGAATAAGCTGGATCTTGCTTGGTGGACAACTGAACCCAATCTTGTAGGTACGAATGAATTTGCAGAATGGGCAAAATTAGCGGGATCTGAGGTCATGATGGCAGTCAATCTAGGTACAAGAGGAATTGATGCAGCAAGAAATTTAGTAGAATATTGTAATCACCCTTCAGGATCGTATTGGAGTGACTTGCGTATATCTCACGGATATAAAGAGCCTCATGCGTTCAAAACATGGTGTCTAGGCAATGAAATGGACGGACCATGGCAAATTGGCGCGAAAACAGCTTATGAATATGGCAGACTCGCTAATGAATCAGCTAAAGCAATGCGCTGGGTAGATCCAACATTAGAATTCGTTGCTTGTGGTAGTTCTAGTAGTAGTATGAGTACATTTGCCGAATGGGAAGCTACTGTATTAGATCTGACGTATGATAACGTCGATTACTTATCACTTCACCAGTATTATAATAATAACGAAAAAGATTCTCCAAACTTCTTAGCGAAATCACTTGATTTGGATCAATTCATTAGCAGTGTAGCAGCTACTTGTGATTATATTAAAGCAAAGAAGAAAAGTAAGAAAAAAATATACTTATCCCTTGATGAATGGAATGTATGGAATACAATAGGAACAAGTACAGCAGAACAACGTTGGCAAATCGCGCCGCCAGAACTAGAAGATGTCTATAATCTAGAGGATGCACTTGTTGTAGGTTGCTTGTTAATAACGATATTGAAACATGCAGATCGCGTTAAGATGGCTTGTATGGCTCAACTTATTAATGTGATTGCTCCAATTATGACAGAGAATGGCGGACCAGTTTGGTTACAAACAACGTACTATCCATTCTTGCATACTTCTGTCTATGGTCGAGGAATAGTTCTTCATCCAATCGTTAATAGTCCGAAGTATGATTCGAAAGATTTTACTGATGTTCCTTACCTAGAATCAATTAGTGTGTATAATGAAGAATTAAACGAGGTAACAATTTTTGCTGTAAACAGACATTTGGAAGAGAGTCTTCAGCTTGATGTTGATCTTCGTAGCTTTAGTAATGTTCAAATGATCGAACATATTGTACTAGCCAATGATAATATTAAAGCAGTGAATACGAAGCTTAATCCGAACAATGTTGTCCCTCAAACTTGTGATACAACTACTGTAGAAGGTGGACATATTACAGCACAACTATCCAAAACTTCATGGAATGTTATCCGACTTAAAGTGAATGAAAAGTAATTGTTTGTTATGATGAATGATGTAAATTAGTTAAGTATGCTGTAGAAAGTTAAAAATGCGTGAGTTCGCTTTACAACGAACTCACGCATTTTTATAACAGTAAGATATCATCTGTGAATGGCATATTACACTTCAATAACTATAGGTAATATCATCGGTCTTCGCCTTGTTTCTAGATATAAAAATTTACCAATTGAATCTCTTATATTCGTTTTCAATTGCGACCATTTCCAATCATTTCCTGATTGCTGCAGTTGTTCAACTTCAACCAAAGCTAAGTCTCTAACTGCATTCAAAAGTTCCTCTGATTCTTTAACATAAACAAACCCTCTTGTAATGATTTCTGGTCCTGACAATAAAGCATTTTCTTGGCGGCTTAATGTAATGATAACAACAAGTATGCCATCTTCTGCTAAGTGTTTACGGTCACGTAGTACAATATCGCCCACATCTCCGATTCCAAAGCCATCTACAAGAGTATTGCCTGCTGTAACTTGCCGAGATAGTTCCGCTTGCTTGTTCGTAATATCTAACGTATCTCCGTTACGCAAGATGAAAATATTATTCCAATCTACTCCAACAGAATTAGCAAGTATGCGATGTTGATGAAGCATACGGTATTCCCCATGTATAGGAATGAAATATTGGGGTTTCATCAGTGTTAGCATTAGTTTTAATTCTTCTTGACTTCCGTGCCCTGACACATGCATTCCTGTTGTAGAGCCACTTCCATGAATGACGTCTGCTCCAAGCATATATAAATGATTGAGCGTACTAGCTACACTTCTTTCATTTCCAGGGATAGGGGAGGAAGCAAATATGACAGTATCTCCTTCTTCGATGGAGATCAAAGGATGAGTAGAACTAGCTAACCTCGCTAGGGCAGCTAATGGTTCCCCTTGACTCCCCGTGCAGAGTACAGTAATACGTTCCTTTGAAAAATTTTTAGCTTCTTTTGCATCAATAATCATGTCTTCAGGAACGTGTAAGTATCCCAATTCCATCGCAACTTTAACGACATTAACCATACTTCTACCGAGCAGAACGATTTTCCGATCAGTACTATGAGAAGCATCTACGACTTGTTGAAGTCTGTTAACATTTGATGCAAAAGTAGTGAGAAATATTTTGTTTTTTGCTCTTTGAAAAACTTCTTGGATTCGTTCACCGACAATTTTCTCGGAAGGAGTGAATCCTGGTCGTTCTGCATTGGTGCTCTCAGATAGCAGGAGTAGTACACCTCTCTCTCCGATGTTCGCCATCTTATGTATATCTGGGAATTGTTGATTGACGGGTGAAAGATCAAACTTGAAATCCCCAGTATGTACAACTCTGCCTTCTGGAGTGTCGATAACAATACCAAGACAGTCTGGAATACTATGGTTAGTACGGAAAAAAGACAGGTTCAGACTACCAAGCTCTAACAGTGAATCTCCATTAATTTCAAGCAATTCAGTTTGATTAAGGTGATGCTCTTTTAGTTTTCCTTTGATCAGACCCAAAGTTAATCGAGATCCATATACTTGCATATTCAACTGCTTGAGTATGTAAGGAATAGCTCCAATATGGTCCTCATGACCATGAGTCACAATCATTGCTCGTATCGATTCTTTATGCTCTAATAAGTAAGATATATCAGGGATAATAAGATCAACCCCTAATAAACTCTCATCAGGAAATTTTGAACCACAATCGATGATAACGATATCATCCTCATATTGAACGACATACATATTTTTTCCTATTTCGAACAAACCACCTAATGCAAAGACCGACAATTTTTTTTCAGACTGATTTTGTATAGCAATATTCATAAAGCAACCTCCAATGGCATTATATATATTTGGTTAATTAATGTAGCTTAAAGATTCAATAAATTGTTACGCTTTTCTGAAGTGTTTTTCGGGAGTCCAACATGAATTTGAAATATGTCACACCTATAATGTTTGTTTAATGATAGTAAATATACATAATAAAGTAATATCTACAATAGTTTATATTGCAACTTTATTTACACTTACCTAATTATGGGATAAGGATTGTCAAGCTAATGTTAGTGGACAATTAGAGAAGGTTGTGAATGAATATGATCTATGACAAAGTCATCCATGCATCAAAATATGAATTTTCATCACAAGCATTAATGAAGGCGTTAGGAAGTACAATGAACAAGAATTATGTAAAAAAAGTAGAATTATAGAAGGATTTTATATAATCTTGTCGAAATAACTGGAAAGAGTTGTATAACCATGTTAGTCGATAATAACATCAATTGTAACTAATAGTAGGGGGAATATCATTGAATCCAATCTTTACTCATACACAGTACGTCGTAAGAAAGAAAATATTAACCGTACTAGGAGCTAAGTTTCATATCTATGATAATAACGAACAGTTAGTTATGTTTTCTCAGATGAAAGCTTTCAAGTTGAAAGAAGATATTCGCTTGTATAGTGATGAATCCATGCAGCAAGAACTGATAACGATTCAAGCTCGTACTGCGATTGATTTCTCTGCAACTTATGATGTAGTAGATGCTGTTACAGGAGAAAATCTTGGTTCTCTTCGTCGTAAAGGTATGAAGTCTATTTTGAAAGATGAATGGATCATACTCAATTCTAATGAACAAGAAGTTGGACTTATTAAGGAAGATAGTGCAGTACTAGCATTGCTTAGAAGATTTTTAACAAATCTAGTTCCACAAAAATTTCATGGTGAAATAGATGGAAGAACGGTTGTGGAATACAATCAAAACTTCAATCCGATGGTTAGCAAATTAAATGTAGATTTTTCAGCTAATGTGAACAAACAATTAGATCCTCGATTAGGGTTAGCTGCAGCAGTATTATTACTCGCGATTGAGGGGAACCAAAGCTAGATGAGAGAAGAAAATATTTTTGAAATTGAGTGTGAGGACGTAATATTAAGAGAGTTTTTAATTTCTGATTTAGATAAGTTTCACGAACTTACGTGGCAACCCGAGATTCATGAATATTTACCAGGTTGGAACGTATCAAAGGAACAAAGGAAAGATTGGTTTATTAATTACGAAATTCCTGAAAATAAACAGTTTTTGAATGCTATATCGAATGATGAAGACATTGCTGAACTCCGACTTCGCTTGGGAATTATTTTGAAAGAGACAAGTGAGCTTATCGGCTGGTGCTGTACAGGAATAAAAGATGAATTGCCACCCCCTAATCGAGAGATTATGTACGCTATATCTAAGGATCATAGAGGTAAAGGCTACACAACTCAGGCTGCAAAAGGGATAGTCAAATTTTTATTTGAGAACTCAAATGTCGATGAGCTTAATGCTATTGCTCTATTAAGTAACTTGCCGTCGAATAGAGTTATAGAAAAGTGCGGATTTAACTTTGAGAGTATTATCGAGATTGATAGTGAAAGTTATAATTTGTACAAACTTAATAAACGGGGATAATTATTGAAAAAGGAATGTCTAGAAGTCACGCTCTGGTGAGCTGACGACTTGGACATTCCTTTTGTAGTATCTATTTATAAGACATTTATGAAAGATGAAAGACTACTGTTTGCACTATACGGAAGGCAATCCTTTTTTCAACATCTCTAGTCGATATACGTATTCAAAAATAAATTCAAATGATTCAAGATGACGTTTCGCTTCAAAAGCGTTAGCTCCCCATGCGTATACACCATGTTTACGCAATACAATCCCAGGTACTCTCGGATCTAGATTTTCTGTAATTTCAGGTATAATAGAAGGGATATGAGCAAAGTTATTCACAATAGGAATTTCCAACTGATATTCTTCTTCCCAAATATTCAATCCTTTGATTAATTCTACGCCATCAACTGGAATAGAACGGCGATGCCAGTAATATTCAGAGATAACATTGCTAAACACAGAATGAATATGAAAAATGGCTCCTGCACCTGTTTTGCGGTAAATTTCACAATGTACCAGTGTTTCAGCAGATGGCTTCAAATTAGTAGCTTCACAAGGAATAGCATCTTGATCTACAAATAGAAAGTCTTCTGAAGTATTAACATATTTATCTTTACCACTTGCAGTTATACCGAAATTGAAATTATCTGGTGTGTAGTCTCCGATACGGATGGATAGATTTCCCGCAGTACCTGGGAACCAATTGCGCGCAGCAAATGCTTCTTTTACTTCACGTAATTTCATTAATACTTCTTGTTTTTCGTGCAATGGAATTTGATCAAAACTCATAGTAGTAATTATCCTTTCTGTTTCATAGCTTCTATAATGTCAAAGAAGGTTTGGAATTCAGTATGTGCTATACTAAGCTCGTTACATTTTTCAGTAAGATGAGATCTTGAGTATACAGTATCAGCAATTTTTGCACCTTCGAAATCAGTCACACTATCACCAATAATAATTCTTTCATATTGCTCGGTACTGAATTTACGCATTATTGTAGGTTTACACATCCCACAGTGATTGTGACAATGTTCATCACAAGTATGGGGCCATAAAATCTCAATTTGCTCTCCAGTAAAATCACTCTTATTGCAGTATATATGATCTTCAGGAATACCAAAAGATTTAAGTAATGGGTATACGAAGAAATCGATACCACCACTGGTTACATAGAAATCTATGTTGCTATCCTTACAGAATTGCACAAAATCTTTAAATCCATCACGAATGATCGCGTTTTGAATGCCGAATTCAACAACTTCTTTTTCCATAGAAGCGGGAAGAAGGCGGAATAGTGCTCCTACACCTTCTTGTATAGAAATTTCGGTAGAAATAACTTTTTCAACTAATAGTTCCCAGCCATCAGGCTTGAAATGTTTAATTATTGCAACAATGTTGTCATTAACTGTAATTGTGCCGTCAAAATCACAAAATACAATTTTTTTCTTAGCTGTTGTCATTATTGTTTAATCCCCCAAGCTTCTATTGCTATTCGTAACTCTTCATGATTAGCTTGCGTAGCAGCATCTCGCAAATCAATTCCGTTCATACTTGCTTGAATCGCTTGATGGAATGCTCTTCCACCAGCTGCTGTACCCATAGCGTGACCATGAATACCGCCTCCTGCATTGACAACGACATCCATTCCAAAGTCTTTCAAAATTAGCGGAACAATACCCGGATGGATACCAGCTGATGGTACTGGTAAGCTAGTTTTTAAATGATGCATCTCATTAAGTAAAACCTCTTTAATTGCAAGGTTTTCTTCCTTGGGCATAACGACAGAACCATATGGAGAGGGGAAGAGTACTAGATCAGCCCCTGCTAAACGATTAAGTTTACCAAGTAACACTGCTGCGCTTATGCCGTAATGTGGTGATGGATACATCGCGCCTGCCATAGCTGGATGCGAAGCGATTGGTATGTTAATGTCTGGATCACTGCTTAATTCATGCAATACATCATAACCATAAGCTAATGTATTAAATAATAGTGCATTTGCACCTGCACTTATCGCTTTTTTGGCTTGAGACGCTAGTTTACTTGTTGGACCAGTAAGGTTGACGGCATAAAGCAGCTTTTGACCAGTGATTTGCTGGGCTTGGCTAGCAGCTTTCATACATACTTCAACACGTTTCTCAATCGGAGTTAATGGATTCTCAAAAAGAATCTCATCATCTTTAATAAGATCAACGCCACCCAAAGCTTGCTCATAAAATTGCTCGCGAAGTGTAGCTAGATCATGGCCAACAACAGATTTGAAAATACTCATTAGTAATGGACGATCATGCACACCAACAAGATTACGTACGCCTTCAATACCGAATTTCGGTCCAGGGAAGGCAGATGCGAATTGCTCTGAAACATCGATATCTATTAATTTAATTCGACCATCCATTGATAATTTCCCGAAGATTGTAACGAGTAGAGCAGGGATATCACGACTGAAATTAATATCTGGATAAGCAATTTTAATATCTGCATAACGTTCTCCAGAAACTGCATTTACCGGTTCGTGTACATCAATGGAGAGTACTTTACCAAGATGTTTTTCCATCGAAGCTTTTTTCGCTTCAGGTAGATCAGTCCAACTACCTACAGTTAACCCTATTGCAATTGAATTAGCTTTTTTATTAAAATCAGCAGTATCGTCATAAGCGCGATAAGTAGCAATACACATACTCATATTAGATGTCCTCCTCGATGCCTTTACCAATTTCTTGAGCACGCTGGGCACAACGGTTCATTCCGGCAATAATTGTTGTTTCCAAATTACCTTCAGCCATCTTTTCAAGAGCCGCTTGAGTTGTGCCATTAGGAGAGGTTACTTTGCGACGTAAATCGGCTGGAGCTTCTCCAGTAGTATTAACCATAGAAGCTGCTCCAAGTGCAGTTTGCACGACTAGTAGTTTTGCTTGTTCAGCAGTAAGTCCAGCTTGCTGTGCTCCTTTGATCATTGATTCCATCACATAGTAGAAATAAGCAGGACCACTACCCGACACACTGGTAACTGCATCTTGTAATTGTTCTTCTATAACAACATGTATACCTATTGATTCAAACATCATTTCAGTCATAAAACGTTGTTCTTCTGAAACAGATGATGAATAACTAATACCAGTTGCTCCAAGACCGATAGTGCTTGAAGTGTTTGGCATAGTACGGACAATAGCCATGTTACTTCCGATTAATTTTTCAAGAGCAGTAATGGACAAACCAGCGATAACCGAAATAATCAACTGATTAGAAGAAAGATTAGGCTTAAGTGCACGAATTGCTTCAACCGCATCTTTTGGCTTCATTGCAAGGAAAATGATATTTGCTTCTTGAAGATATTGCTCATTAGTTTTACCTTGCATTGTTGTTTGAACACCGTACTCTAGATGTAATTGTTGTTGACGATCTTTATTTGAACGATTAAGCATCGATACTTGTTTGCTTGGAATTAATTCTTGGTTGAGTAGTCCTCTAGCAATCGCCTCAGCCATCGAACCGGCTCCGTAGAAGCAAATAAGTTGATTTGAGATTGCGCTAGTTTCATGGTAGTTCTCACGTGTCATAACATTTTCCCTCCTAATACTTTTCATATACTTTCGAAGTAACTTCACTGATGATGAAAAGTTACTTCGAAAGCATGGTCTAAAACTTTTCATGTACTACTTTGAGTAATTTCACTTATTCTATGGACGAATTTGTCCGTTTCCTTGAATAATATATTTTGTGCTAGTTAATGCTGGTAATCCCATAGGTCCACGAGCATGTAACTTCTGTGTACTTATCCCGATTTCAGCTCCAAAGCCAAACTCAAATCCATCTGTAAATCGAGTGGAGGCGTTATGGTAGACAGCTGCTGCATCAATACTTTGTAAAAATAAAGCTGCATTATTCTCATCTTCTGTAACAATACATTCAGAATGCATCGTACCATACTTTGTAATATGAGCAATGGCTTCGTGAACATCCTTCACAATTTTTACATTCAAGATATAGTCATTGTACTCCGTTGCAAAATCTTCTTCTGTTGCTGCAGCGATGCTGCTTAATAGTTTTTGTGCATCTTTGCAGCCGCGAATTTCAACATTGGCTTCAGATAAAGGAGCAAGTAATTGCGCTAGATGAGTTTGAGCAAATTGCTCGTGAACGAGTAAAGTTTCCATTGAGTTACATACAGACGGACGTTGTGCTTTAGCATTTAATGCAATTTGTGCTGCCATTTCTAATTGAGCAGTTTCATCAACGAATGTATGGCATATTCCTGCACCTGTCTCGATAACAGGAACAGAAGCATTTTCCACAACTGTGCGGATTAATGATGCTCCTCCACGAGGAATGACAACATCGAGTAATCCATTGGCTTTAAGCATTTCATTCACCGATGCTCGATTAGAGTCTTCAATTAATTGAATCGCATCAGCAGGGACATCAGTAGCAACTAGTGCAGTGCGCATAACTTCAACAATTTTGCGATTAGATTGTAAAGCTGCAGAGCCTCCGCGCAATACTACAGTATTGCCTGTTTTCAAGCAAAGTCCTGTTGCATCAACAGTTACGTTTGGACGAGCTTCGTAGATCATCCCAATAACACCAAGTGGAACACGAATTTGCTTAATTTGTAGTCCATTAGGGCGAGAGAATTGAGAAAGTTGCTCACCAACCGGATCAGCAAGCTCAACGACTTGTTTTAAGCCATCAGCTATTCCAAGTATGCGATCGTCGTTCAAAGCTAGTCTGTCAAGCAATGATTCACTCGTGCCATTACTTCGGCCATTTTCAATATCAAGTGCATTAGCTTCTATGATCGCAGCACTTTCATGAACAAGTGCATCAGCCATAGCAAGCAAAGCAGTATTTTTTTGTGTAGTAGAAAGATTATTCATAACAGCAGCAGCTTGCTTTGCAAGCAATGCTTTAGTTTTTACTTCCGAGAAATTGGTCATCATAAACCCTCCTAAATTTTTTGTGTTTTCTTGATATATGTTCGCTTCATATTCGAAACCGATTGACCATCTTGCATTAGTTTGAGCTCACGCAATGTAACGGAACCCAGCTGTGTACGGTAAGAGTACACAAGCGTGCATTGCCCGAAACTTCTAATAAATGTTCAAAAACGGGCTTTCAGAACCAAGAAGATGGCCCACAGCGGAAACGAGTAGCACAGCGTACGTATTGTGTACGTGAGCACACGCAGGCTTTCGATGGGGGACAGCTTCGATGCCGAATACTCTCCGTTCGCATCCTCATCGTTATCAAAGTCCGCTTTTTGAACTTCCTCTAAAGGGTAATCCATTCATCTCTGTGTATGACTTCTATACGCTGTACCTCAACACGTCTCTCAACTTCATCGGAAGAAAGGCCTGCTGCAGCTTGTAATTGCCATGTAGCGTAGTTGACAACACCTCGACCAACAATAGCACCTTGGCTGTCGATTACTTCGACTACATCACCGGGATGAAATTCCCCCGACACTTGAACTACTCCTGCGGGCAATAAACTTTTATGTCCTTCGATAAGAGCTGTTACAGCTCCATTATCGATCGAGATTGAACCGACTGGAGAAGAGTGGAAGCCAAGCCATTGTTTCTTCATAGGTAAAGATGTTTTTTCCGTATCGAAGTAAGTGCCTCGACCATTGCCTAATATTGCGGAAGGTAACTCTCCAACATATTGGACTCGCCCGATGAACGTAGTGACACCACCACGCATAGCAATACGAGCAGCTTCAATTTTTGAACGCATACCGCCTGTACCAACAGCACTGCCTGCACCACCAGCGAGAGCAATAATAGCATCAGATATTTCTGCGACACGCTCGATTTTTGTAGCATCAGGATCTTTACGAGGATCTGCTGTATATAAGCCATCCATGTCAGTAATAATCGCTAACTTATTAGCTTTAGTCATTGTAGCTACAAGTGCAGATAGATGATCGTTATCACCGAATTTCAAAACGATTTCAGCTGTAGAAACTGTATCGTTTTCATTGATAATCGGAATAATACGTTGTGAAAGTAATTCTTCAATCGTCATTAAAGCATTACTAATCCGTTTACGATTGGAGAAATCATAACGAGTAAGTAATATTTGCGCTGCCACGATACCATATTGTGAGAAAGCTTCTTGATAAGCTTGCATTAATAAAGCTTGACCTACTGCAGCGGCAGCTTGTTTCTGATGAACCATTTTAGGACGAGACTCGTATCCGATTTCACGAAAACCAGCAGCGACCGCACCTGAAGTAACAAGAATAACATCATTACCTTGTCTATATAATTCAGCAAGTTCAGAAGCGAAAAATTGAATATTTTGTTTATGTAGTCCACCCTCATCAGATGTAAGGGAGCTACTACCGATTTTCACGACAATTCGTTCCATATATACCATCCTAGCTTAATGTAGTGAAGACAATAAAAAAGACCTCCGTCCTAAATAAAGGACGAAAGTCGTTAACTCCCGCGGTACCACCTTAGTTGACACAGTCATAGTGTCCAGCTTAAGCCTTATAACAGAGGCGCTGTCCGATTGATATCGGCCGTTCGGAGATTGGTTTCAGTAGTATGCTAATAATAAATTCTTTCAGCCCATGGAATTTACTCTCTGGATAAAGCAATTTCTACTTACTGGTCCCGTCAACACGTTAGTATGTAATTGTTAATAGAATATCACGAAATGGATGTAGCTGTAAAGAAAACAAGCCACAATACAGCCAATACCTAGACCCTCGAAGGGAATCCAATCAAGAAAAAAGCAGCGCATCGATCACAAAGTGAACGACAGCCAGACCCTTGAAGAGAACGCAATCAAGAAGCAATCAGCGCCTCGATCACAAAGAGAGCGACAGCCCAGACCCTCGAAAAGAACGCAATCAAGAAGCAATCAGCGCCTCGATCACAAAGTGAACGACAGCCCCAGACCCTCGAAGGGAAACCAACCAAGAAGCAATCAGCGCCTCGATCACAAAGAGAGCGACAGCCCCAGACCCTCGAAGAGAACGCAATCAAGAAGCAATCAGCGCCTCGATCACAAAGAGAGCGACAGCCCAGACCCTCGAAGGGAATCCAATCAAGAAGCAATCAGCGCCTCGATCACAAAGAGAGCGACAGCCCAGACCCTCGAAGGGAAACCATCCAAGAAGCAATCAGCGCCTCGATCACAAAGAGAGCGACAGCCCAGATCCTTGAAGAGAAGCCAAGATGTAAGCCTCCTCGAGAAGATCGCGCGTCAGCACCGAGAAAATGGGATGAAGCTAGTGACGCGAAGCACGGAATGTACGTTGTTGGTACATGAGTACTGGAGCTAACGATGAATACCATATTCGATGCCGACTAAGCTACACAGCTGTACATCGTGATCACGTGCGATCTAGATTAAAAGAGGTTGAGTTTGCCTATACGGTAGACAGCCTCCCTCAATCTCTCCTCAGATGTCAGAAGACCAAGACGTACATAACCTTCGCCTGATGTTCCGAATCCATGTCCAGGAGCGACAACTACTGCTGCTTCTTCTAATAATAGGTCAGCAAATGATGCAGAGGTGTAGCCTTCTGGAACAGGTAACCAACAGAAGAACGAGCCAGTAGGTTTTGTAGCTTTCCAGCCTATTTCATCTAATGCCGCGAAAAGTGCATCACGACGTCGCTCATATGTGGCTGTTAATTGCTCTACGCACTCTTGTGAACTGGTTAAGGCTACCGCAGCTGCTTCTTGGATGCCACCGAATAGAGAGCAATAATAATGATCTTGAATCAAATTAATTTGCTCAATAATTTGTGCATTCCCTAGAGCAAAGCCAACACGCCAACCAGCCATATTGTAGCTCTTCGATAATGTATAAAACTCAATGCCTACATCTTTAGCACCTTCTGATTGCAAGAAGCTAGTTGGCTTTTTACCGTCGAATCCAATCGTTCCATATGCGAAGTCACTTGTAACGATAATATTATGTTTACGAGCATATGCGATTGCTTCATCATAGAAGGCACTATCAGCCGTTGCTCCAGTAGGGTTGTTAGGATAATTTAAGAACATTAGTTTAGCTTTATCTGCAATAATAGGATCGATCGCAGCTAAATCAGGTAAGTATTGGTTGCGTTCAAGAAGTGGCATGAAATGCATACTAGCTCCTGCAAGCGCAACACCAGACCAATAATCTGGGTAGCCTGGGTCAGGAACAAGGCAAATATCATCTGGGTTAAGGAAACACTGACTAATTTCAACTAATCCAGTTTTACCGCCAAATAGAATAGCAACTTCTGTTTGCGGATCAAGAACAACATCATAATCCTCTTTATAGCGAGCAACAATAGCTTCCTTCAAGAAGTTATAGCCACTAAATGGTGGATACTTATGATACTGCGGATTTGCAGCAGCTTGTTGAAGTGAACTCACAATATGTGGTGGTGTCGGCTGATCTGGATTACCTTGACCTAAATTAATTACATCTTTACCTAATTCAACTTGTTTGTTTGCTTTCGCAACTAGGGTAGAAAAAAATTGAGTTGGCAGACCAGTCATTCTAGTTGCCGGCTCGATTTTAATTGTTTGTTTTGTCGTCATTAACTCTCCACCATCCATGATTCGAAATTACTTATCTAATTTACAATAAACTTAATGTAGCATGAATGGCGAGAGAAATGAAGTAGATGAGGAAAAATCCAAGCCTGTTAATCGGGAATAGATAAATATTGAATGAATGGTTTTACATCATTATGAATGTTGAAAATATAAGGTTTCTTTGCTTCATCAAAAATGAGCAACATTGGTTCTTTATCTACATAGTAGAAAAGAAATACTTCCATGACTTTAAGTTTGGTTGTTCCAACTTGCAAAGTTGCGGATGGTTTAACTGGTACACGTACAATATACTTTGCCTTTAAGTCTGGAGAGACTTCAGGTGCCAAGCCTGTAATGCCTGATAACCATTGATGAACATTTTTCTGGAAAAAATCATTATTTTCTGTTGTTTGAACGACTTGCCCTTTTTTGACGTCGAATACTTGAACGCGATTGGCAAGTTCACTTTGTTCTGGGAGCATTAATTGCGTTGGCATTGCTACTTCTTCACCTATAAATGCAGCTTCGGCATTAACTTCATAATGATTAGGCGCACCGTAGGAATAATCATTAGGTAATAATGAAGAAAAGCAAAAACATATTGCAAGTGAAATGATTGAGAGGATTTTCATTGAATATTCTCCTTCTAAATAAGATGCAATGTAGCTCTTTTCAATGGTGAGCGAATGATGATAAGCAATGGATTTGACTAGTACCCAGCTTATAAAAGCAAGCTCAAATTATGAAGGCAACATGCTGTTATGAGTTTAGCTTGCCCATCTTGACATGTAACCATGACAAGGTATGATTAGGGAAATGGTTCTAATCAAGCAGTTCATGAAAAGTTAGGTGAATACATTCGAAGCTACTTTTCATTTAGAAAAGACATCTCAAGAAGTTAATGAAAAGTTGGGTTAATGCTTCCGGAGTTACTTTTCATTTAGAAAAAGCATCTCAAGAAGATGAAAAGTTTTAGGAGGAGTCATCATGAGTCAGTCGTTGAAATTCGCAGTCATTCAAATGCATGTTGAGGTTGGTAATGTAGAAGCGAATACTTTGAAATTAAAAAATATGTTACATCAGGCAGTATCTGCAGAACAAAAACCTGATGTTATTCTATTTCCAGAAATGTGGAATACAGGTTATGCCTTAACTGAAATTACAACATTAGCTGATCGTAACGGTGAAACAACTAAATTATGGTTATCACAGTTCGCAGCGGAACATCAAGTGAACATTGTTGCTGGTTCAATTGCGGAATCCAAAGAAGATGGTGTATACAATACGATTTATGCATTTGATCGTAATGGTGAATTAATTAGCGATTATTCTAAGCTGCATTTGTTCCGTCTTATGGATGAAGAGAAGTATTTGCAAGCAGGGGACAAATTAGGGCAATTACAAATTGATGGAATCGATGCTGGGATGATGATTTGTTATGATATTCGTTTTCCAGAATTATTCCGTCGTCTTGCACTAGAAGGGGCAAAAGTAATGTTTGTGCCTGCACAATGGCCATATCCTCGTCTGCATCATTGGAGAACATTGTTAATGGCTCGAGCGATTGAAAATCAAATGTATGTTGTTGCATGTAATCGCATGGGTACAAGTGGCGAGAGCACATTCTTCGGTCATTCTATCGTTATCGACCCTTGGGGAGAAATCGTTGCTGAAGCGGGAGATGAGCAGACAATATTGACTGGAGAGATTGATATGAGCGTTGTTGATAAAGTCCGCTCTACGATTCCAGTATTTAAAGATCGAAGACCAGAGCAATATTAGGTTGGATGACTTATTCTTATCAAAGGCTATCGATCAATTGAAATTAACTATGTACAACTATATAGTAAAGACAGGGTTGCTCTACATGCTGTAGGGCAACCTTGTCTTGGTTTTTTTAACTTGATTAGTCAATATTAGTTTGATTGAGTACAATTAACCTAATTTAATGCCAAATGCTATCCATCTTCCATCTATGTCTTCAATTACAAATTCTTTATTATTGTAATCAGTATTTTCTAATCTACGAATTATTTTAACATTAGAGTTAACGAACTCATCTTGAAGTTCTTCTTGATTCTTTGTAATAAAATAAGCGTCATAACCGTAGCCGTATAACTCCCTGTTAGGGATGACTTTTTGTCCGTTGGTTCTAGTTAATATGATTTCTGTTGTATCTCTATACAAACAAATATGAGGTTCGTTTGCTTCTAGAAATTGAATAGCTTTGAAACCCATTTTCTGTTCATAAAAATCGGAAGTTTTTATTATTTCTGGTGTTGGGAATATACAGTGCGACTCTAATAAAAGGTTTTTCATTTTAATCTCTCCATATAACATTTAGATATGTCTGTTAATGCTCATTGATCGTTTCTCTTAAAGTTGCGATAAATGCTTGGGCAGCCTTTGATAAATATCTTCCTTTCCGACTAGCGATTACAAGCGTTCGTGTTGGATGTGATTTCAACTTAAGATATATCGGAGTGTAATCAGACAGAGAATTGCGAGTCAACATATTCGGAACAAATGCGATGCCCATCTCACCAGCAACAAGTGATTGCACGGTATCGATATTGGTGCTTTCAAATACTACTCTTGGAGTAAAGCCAGCTGCTTCGCAAAGCTCTAACGTTATTTGACGAAATCCTTGTCCACGTTTCAATGCTATGAACGGTTCATCTCTCAACTCAAGGATATCGATAGGATCTGTGCAACCTGCTAGTCGATGGTTTTTCGGAACTGCGACGCAGATCTCTTCTTCCATATAAGGTTCACAGGCTAGAGTTGCATCAATAAGCGGTAATGTAAGTAAACTCAGATCTGTACCTCCACTAGCAGTTAATTGCTCGAGCTTCGCCGTTGTCTCCTCGACAAGAACAACCTCGATCTGAGGATACTGTGCACCAAAGCGAGGAAGGACAAGTGGCAGGATATGTGCTCCTGTAATAGGTAATGTTCCAACTACAAGTTTACCTTTACGCATTTGAGCCATATCATCCATCTCTTGGCGAAGCTGCTCAACAGCATCAAGGATGTCTTGTGCTTTATCTACAAATACTTGACCAGCCTCTGTTGGTTCCACAGAATTAGTCGTTCTTCGAAATAACATCACATTCAGTTCTTGCTCAAGCTTAGATAGTTGCTGGCTAAGAGAAGGCTGTGCAATATGAAGCTTCTCCGCAGCTCGAGAAAAGTTCTTATCTTTTGCGATTTGTATGACGTAACTTAATTGTCTTAATTCCATATAATTACCTACCTTTGAAATTTTTTAGTGCGAAACTAGTAAATGAAACGTTTAATTATGATCTATTTCGTACATATCTGTATGAAGAAACGATTAAGTCGCAGTAATACTTAAAATCACTTGCTTACTACCCCACCCCAGCGGAGAGAACGAATAGCTAGTGTAAACTCCCCAACGAGAAAACGACTCGCTAATGTAAATACCCCAACAGAGAGAACTTATCGTTAATGTAAATTCCCAGCGGAGAGAACGGATTGCTAGTGGAAAAGCGAAGCGGTCGTTTTTGTCCTCGGATTTATACCACTATTACTATTACAATAAATCCGAGGACAACGGCGATTGGAACAGCAATTTGTGCTCGTAGCGGTCTCCTACACCAGCATCGATCAGCTCTCAAAATGCTCCCAAGCAATCAGTTCTCGGAGCATCTCTAATTGAGAAGGATTATCAAAATCAATAAAGTTATTCTATTCTATAGGTTTTAACTATAAAGGCTATAGATATTATATCTTAGAATAATGAAAAAAGACATGTTATAGTTAATTTAATAAAAATATGCGTTGCACGGCAATGCTACAGAATCGATAGAGGTGAGTTTAATGGCGAAAAAAACAATGTTCGAGAAAATTTGGGAAAATCACGTCATTCATCAAGAAGAAGGCAAACCAAGTGTAATTTATATTGACCTACATCTTGTACATGAAGTAACTTCTCCGCAAGCATTTGAGGGTCTTCGTATGTCTGGTCGTAAAGTTCGTCGTCCTGAGCGCACGTTTGCTACAATGGACCACAACGTTCCAACACAAGATCGTTTTAACATTAAAGATCCAATTTCTAAGCAACAAATCGATACACTTACTCAAAACTGTAAAGATTTCGGTGTCACATTGTACGATCTTGATACAATTGACCAAGGTGTTGTTCACGTTATGGGTCCTGAACTAGGACTAACTGCTCCAGGTAAAACTATCGTTTGTGGTGATTCTCATACTTCTACTCACGGTGCTTTCGGTGCTCTTGCATTCGGTATCGGTACTTCAGAAGTTGAGCATGTTATGGCAACACAATGTTTGCAACAATCTAAAGCTAAAACGATGGAAATTCGTTTCAATGGTAAACGTAAGCCAGGCGTAACTGCTAAAGATTTAATTCTAGGTGTTATTGCTCAGTATGGTACTGACTTTGCAACTGGTTATGTTGTTGAGTACACGGGTGAAGCTATTAGTAGCTTAACGATGGAAGAACGTATGACTGTATGTAATATGTCCATTGAAGCCGGTGCGCGTGCAGGTATGATCGCTCCAGATGAAACTACTTTCAACTACTTACGCGGTCGTCAGCATGTTCCTGCTGATTACGATGCAGCAGTAGAAATTTGGAAAGAGCTTGTAACTGATGAAGGCGCTGAATTCGATACAGTTGTTGATTTTGATGTTGATTCACTAATTCCACAAGTAACTTGGGGAACTAGCCCGGGTATGGGTACTAACATTGAAGCTAATGTTCCTAACCCAGCTGAAATGGCTACTGAAAATGAGCGTAAAGCTGCTGAAGCTGCGCTTGAATATATGGATCTAAAACCAGGTACACCAATGACTGAAATTGAAATCGATTATGTATTTATCGGTTCTTGCACAAATGGTCGTATCGAAGATTTACGTGCTGCTGCTGAAATCGCTCGTGGTTACAAAGTATCTGATAGAGTTACAGCTATCGTTGTTCCAGGTTCAGGTCGCGTTAAGATTCAAGCAGAGCAAGAAGGTCTTGATAAAATCTTTACTGAAGCTGGATTTGAATGGCGTGAAGCTGGTTGCTCTATGTGTCTAGCAATGAATCCAGACGTATTGAAACCAGGTCAACGTTGTGCTTCAACTTCAAACCGTAACTTCGAGGGTCGTCAAGGTCGTGGTGGTAGAACACATCTAGTGTCTCCTGCAATGGCAGCTGCGGCAGCTATCGAAGGACGTTTTACAGATGTTCGTAACTGGGAAGTTAAACAACCAGTAGCAAACTAATTGGAGATAAGAAAGGGGTAACCATCATGGATAAATTTATTCAACATACAGGTATTGTAGCTCCAGTTGACCGCGTCAACGTTGATACGGATGCTATCATTCCTAAACAATTTTTGAAACGTATTGAGCGTAGTGGTTTTGGTCAATTCTTATTCTACGAATGGCGTTTTGACGAAGAAGGGAATGTGAATCCTGAATTCGAACCGAACAAACCACGTTATGAAGGTGCATCTGTACTTATTTCTCGTGCTAACTTCGGTTGTGGATCTTCACGTGAACATGCTCCTTGGGCAATTCTTGACTATGGTTATAAAGTTGTAATCGCACCTTCTTATGCAGATATCTTCTTTAATAACTGTTTCAAAAATGGTATTCTTCCTATTAAACTTAGCGAAGAACAAGTGGAAGATTTATTCCAACGTACTGCTAAGTATGATGGCTACCAATTAAGTGTTGATCTTGAGAACAAGAAGTTGACTGATAACTATGGTCTTGATATTACTATCGATATCGATGAGCACCGTCGTCAATTTTTACTTCAAGGTCTTGATGATATCGGTTTAACACTTCAACATGCAGATGCAATTACTGCATATGAAGAAAAACGCGCGCAAGGCATCGTATAATATACGATTTCAAGGCACCGATTGGCAATTTATTGCTGGTCGGTGTTTTTGTTTCAATTTCCTTTACATACATATGGATAAATAATAGATATAATGATACATAGAGATATTTTTATAGTTTATTATTTTTTACCTTGCGCAACTTTTTTGGACAAAATACGTCTAAATTGTTGATAGGTTGACAACATGTGAGATTGAAGAAATGATCATCGAGGTGGGAAATGAGAAAAAGTATCAGTAGTTTCATAATTGTACTATGTTTTAGTTTAGTATTTGGATTAGTAGGTAGTGTATCGGCAGCAGTTGTTCCGAAAATTTTTGTTGATGGAAACAATTTACAAAGTGATGTGGATCCGGTCATTATACAAGGTACAACACTTGTCCCACTAGCTGTACTTTCAACTGGACTCGGATATGGCGTGAAATGGAGTCAAGCATTACAACAAGTTACTGTAACAGATGATGATATTACTATCGTACTAACGATAGGTCAGAAAATTGGACTTGTTAATAATGAAAGCTATGAGTTAGCTTTAGCACCGATTGTAGTTAAAGGACGCACAATGGTACCTCTGCGGTTTGTCACAGAAATTCTAGGATTTAAACTTGATTGGAAACAAGCTGAGAAAGAAATTTATTTGACCAGTCCGGTGAAAGTACCTGTAATTACTGAACCGACAGTACCTTCTGTGCAAACAGGTACAGTTACTGGTGTAACGGTAGATGCAGATTCTACTATTCATATAAACTTTACAGGTTCCATGAATGAACCGACAACGATGTTGTTAACTTCACCGAACAGGCTTGTCGTTGATCTACCAGATACAAGTTATACATATGACTTATCTAATAGTTTTATTAAAGGGCAGACGGAAGTAACATTAGATGGTTATGCGAATATTACCGGATATCGCTATTCTATTTTCAGTAATAATCCATTAAAAGCTAGATTTGTGATTCTGTTAAATGAAGTTCCAAAATACCAAATTATCAAAACAGACACTGAAGTGAAAATCTTATTTGGTGATAGTGTTGGTACGGAAACACCTACGCCATCTCCTTCACCAGCGCCTACACCGACACCTACGCCTCCTCCGGTAACTGACCCTGGGAAAGATGTCTATCATGTTGTGCTTGATGCAGGTCACGGTAAACAGGATCCAGGATACGTTCATAATAAATTAGGGCTTTTTGAGAAAACATTTAATCTAAGCGCGGTATTGAAAATAAAGACTGAGCTTGAAAAAAATCCGAAAATAGTTGTACATCTTACTAGATCTGATGACACGTTTTTGGAATTAAATGAACGTGTTGCATTTGCTGAAAAGATACCAGGAATTGGGAAAAAAGCGGATATATTTATATCTGTTCATGCGAATGGCTTTACAACTAGTGCTCCTAGTGGTACGGAAACTTATTACAGTCGTGCGGATAGTAAGAAGTTAGCTGAAACGATCCATCCACGTGTGTTGGCTGCTGTTGGTTTGAAAGACCGTGGTGTGAAAACTGCTGGCTTCAAAGTAATCAAAGCTACAACAATGCCTGCAATTTTATTAGAAGTTGGTTTTATGAGTAATGACAATGATGTTAAAGTTCTGTTTAATGAAGCAACTCAAAAAAAATTAGCAGTGGAAGTTGCTGCTGGTGTGAAGGAATATTTTAATTTGAAATAGTGGTCGTTATTTTTGCTGAAACAATATCGGTTGCTATTTAAATCTATGATCCAATAATGGTATGATAGATTAGTAGATTTTTGATATAAACTGTACTTTACTTTGAAGGAGGATATGAAGTTATTCATATCCTCCTATAACTTTACTATTATACAAATTACAGTTTCTATTCAATGGAAGTAAGTTTTGTGTACGTAATTCAATAAGATAAATAAGGTGGGAATATATTATGCCAAAACATTTTTCATGGAAAAAGATTATGTCGGGCGCGATTGCCTTTACTCTAATTACTGGGAGCGCTATTCCAGTACTAACATCAAATGCTGCTGTAGTACAAGCAGCAACAACTGGAATTACACCATTTGTAGATATCCCAGCAGGTCTATACGCTGAGAAACATATTTATCGCTTATCATTACAACAAATTGTAAAAGGTTATCAAGATAAAAAAACAGGTACATTTACATTCCAATATAATAATACAATTTCACAAGAAGAAGCTGTTATTATGGCGATTCGTTTTGCAGGGTTAACGAATGAACTGAATACGACGGATATGATTATTTTTAACGAAGGTTTTGTAGTGAAAGATGATTATAAACCATACATAGAGTTAGCTTTCGAAAAAGGTTTACTGGATCGAGATCTTGAATATAAGCTTGCAGCTGAGGATACTGTTAACAAATGGGGTTCAAAAGCAGCAAGTCGTGAGTGGGTTACAAAGCTAATTATTAAAGCTCTAGGTGCAGAGAAAAAGGCAAATGAACTAGCTAATACTGCTACAACATTTACCGATAATAGCAATATCGATAGTAAATATTTGGGGTATGTAAATGCGGCAGTAGAATTAGGTTTAATTAAAGGATTAACTTCAACAACGTTTGGTCCTACATCACCAATAAACCGTGCGAGTTTTGCTACAATACTAAGTCGTGCGCAAAAAGATTTCCCAATTGCAGTGGAAGGTCAGCATTACGGAATTGTAACTGCTATAACTGACAAATCTATTACTCTATATGAGAATAATGTTGAGACAACATATGCAACAGACGCTACAACAGGATATTACGAGACGGATAATGATTTCGCGATTGACCGTAGCAAGCTTACACAATATGGTAAAGTTGCTGTTTTCGTATCAGGTGGAGTTGCTAAATTCATCGAAGCACAAGGATATGAAAAACATGTGGAGAGTGTTACGTATACCGTAGGTAATGTCAATATTGCAAAAAAAATTATATATGTTTGGATAGATAATGAACCTGTTGAAATTTCATACAATGAAAACGTGAAAATATTGAATGCCAAAGGTGAAACTATTCCAGTAACAACAATTAAACAAAATGATAATATTACCATATTGCGAGATACTTTCAGAGAAAATTCGATTCCGATTTCGATTACGTTGAATGATGCTGAAAATGTGTCTTCTACTGTATCAGGGTCAATCCATGGTTTAGATAAAACATCGATTACTGTGAAAACTGATAAAGGTCT
>Ga0160441_100149_pt1 | contig 75675 bp, 72 predicted proteins | sample HID1971K_E1MG_FD_108260 | JGI IMG/M metagenome (GOLD analysis project Ga0160441, IMG submission 108260) | Enriched millipede-associated microbial communities from UW Madison campus, WI, USA - HID1971K_E1 MG | ecosystem: Host-associated > Arthropoda: Insects > Digestive system > Unclassified ... | reverse complement strand
TGTCTTCGCACACCTCGGCGTGCACGACGAGGCCCGGCACATCGGTCGCCTCGAACAGCAGGTCGGTGCCGACCGGCACCTCCGCACCGCCGAGCACGACGGTGGCGGGCGCTTCCTCGCCGCGTGCGTACCACCGCGCCTCGTAGAACTCGCGGTACGTCGGCAGATACGACTTCGGCGCGATCCCCAGGACGACGCCGCGGTGGATCACGACGGCGCAGTTGTACAGCCGCGCTCCCAGCAGCAGAGGGGCGCCCACGACGATCAGGGGGCGCAGAGCCGTCGAGGCCGCGGCGACCGTGTCGATCGCCAGACGGACGGCGTCGAGCACGGCATCCTGCATCACGAGGTCGTCGATCGCATAGCCGGTGAGGCACAGCTCGGGCAGCACCGCGACGGCCGCACCTTCGTCGTGCGCCGCGCGCACCGCGTCGATGACGGACTGCGCGTTGCGGGCGGGATCGGCGATCGCGACGGGGATCGTGCACGCGGCGACGCGCGCGAAACCGTGGCGGTAGACGCTCTCGAACGGAAGGGGATCGCTCACACGCCCAGTCTGGCACTCCGGCCCGTCGAGCGCCGATGGGCACGGTCCGAGCCCACGTCTGTGGCCACGGCTAGGGTCGATCGCGGAAGGGTGACATGCGATACATCGACAGCGAAGGTGACGGCGGTCCTCGCGTCGTCTGGAGCGCGAGCGACCTCAAGTCGGCCGCGGAGTGCGAGTTCGCGTGGCTGCGCGCCATCGACGCCAAACTCGGCCGAGTGTCTGCCGTCGTCGAACCCGAAGACGCCACACTCGCCCGTGCCGGCCGGCTGGGCACGCAGCACGAGCTGCGCCAGCTCGACGCGTACCGCGCCGCCTACCCCGGGCAGGTCGTCGAGCTGCCCGAGACGCGCTCAACGGATGCCGGGGGCATCGCCTCGGCCGTCGCCGCGACGAACGCGGCGCTCGCCGACCCCGATGTGGCCGTCATCTACCAGGCCGTCTTCCGCACCGACGAGTTCGTCGGATTCGCCGACTTCCTCGTTCGCGACCTGTCGGCAGGGGCGGGGGCGGGGGGCCCCTGGATCGTGCAGGACACGAAACTCGCGCGGCACGCGCGGGTCACCGCACTCATGCAGCTCGCGGCATACGTCGATCAGCTCGACCGGCTCGGCGCCCCGCGCAGTGATCGCGTCGAGCTGCTGTTGGGCGACGGCACGACGTCGACGCACGAGGTCCGGGATCTCATGCCCGTGTTCCGTCTGCGCCGCCGGCGCCTGCGCGCGCTCATCGACGACCGCGATCTGGGCGCCGGAGCCGCCGGCGAGGCGATCGCCTGGGGCGATGACCGCGGAGCGCTCCGCATCGTCGCGTGCGGGCGGTGCGCGACCTGCGACTCCGAGGTGGTCGCCCACCGAGACCTGCTGCTCGTCGCTGGAATGCGGCCCGTGCAGCGCACGAGGCTGCGCGCGGCCGGCATCCGCACGATCGACACCCTCGCCGCGGCCCGCGAGGCACCCGAGCGCATGTCGTGGGACACGTTCACCGGCCTACGCACGCAGGCGCGGCTGCAGCTCGAGAGTCCGGCGGGCGGCGTCGCGCTGCTCGCCGGTCACAGCGACGGAGGCGTCACCGAATCGGCATCCGACCCGGCACCGGCCGTCCCCACTTACCGCGTCGTGTTCCCGAAGGCGATCGGCGCGCTGCCGCGCCCCGATGCGGGGGATCTGTTCTTCGACTTCGAGGGCGACCCCCTGTTCACCGAGACGCCGCATCCGGGGGATGCCCCCCAGTGGGGGATCGACTACCTGTTCGGGTGGGTCGACGACAGTGAGCAGTACTCCGCGCTGTGGGCGCACACATTCGCCGATGAGAGGCGCGCACTCGAGGACTTCCTCGACTTCGTCGCCCTCCGACGGCGCGCGCACCCGGGAATGCACATCTACCACTACGCGCCCTACGAGCCGACGCACCTGTTGGCGATGGCGGGGAGGTACGGCGTGCGCGAGGCTGAAGTCGACACGCTCCTGCGGGCGGGCGTCTTCGTCGACCTGTACCCGATCGTGCGGCGCGCGCTGCGCGTCGGATCGCGGTCGTACTCGATCAAGAAGCTCGAACCGCTGTACATGGGCGACGAGGTGCGTACCAGCGACGTGCAGAAGGGCGACGACTCGATCGTCCGCTATGTCGAGGCCCGTGCGCTGGCAGAGGGCGGCGACGAGGCTGCGGGCGAGCGGATCCTGGCCGACCTGGCCGATTACAACCGCTACGACTGCGTGTCGACCCGGCGTCTGCGCAACTGGCTCGTCGAGCGGGCGCGCGAGGCGAATCTGTTGCCGTCGAACGACATCGACGCCGACGAGCGTCCGTACGAGCCGTCGCCCCGTGCTGAGGCGCTCACCCGGCTGGCAGGCTCGGCGGCCGACGGAGAGGCGCCCGATGCGGCGGCGGTGGCAGCCCTCAGACTCGGCGCGGCGGCCATCGACTACTACCCGCGCGAGTCGAAGACGTTCTGGGCGACGCATTTCCTGCGGTTGCGCGAACCGGTCTCGATCTGGGAAGACACGCGTGATGTCATCGTCTTCGACCACGACCGCTGCCGGGTGCTGACCGACTGGCACATCCCCGAAGGTGCACGCGTGCAGCGCCGTGTGCTCGAACTGCGCGGCGACCTCGCACCCGGCACCAAGCTGACCGCGGGCGGCTCGGTCTTCGTGCTCTACGACCTGCCCGCCCCGTTCCCCCTCGACGCGATCAGCCCGCGCTGGATCCACGCGCCCCGCTCCGTGCGGGTGCTCGACGTCCTCGATGACGGTGCGATCGTCGAAGAGAACTCCATCGGCGGGTTCACCTGGCAAGAGCTTCCGCTGGCTCTCACCCCGCCCGCGCCGCCGATGGCAGGCAGTCAGCAGGCGGCGATCGACCAGTGGGCCGCCCGGGTCATCGCCGCGGCTCCCACGGCATCCGCCGATTTCCCGCACGACGCGGCCACTGATCTGCTGCTCCGACGCCCGCCGCGCACGCGCAGCGGTGCGATCTCGCGCGGGCGCGAGGTCGGCGCCGGCGGTGCGGATGCCGTCGCCGACATCGTCGCGACGGTGCACGACCTCGATCACAGCTACCTGGCCGTGCAGGGCCCGCCCGGCACCGGCAAAACCTACGTCGGCTCGCACGCGATCGCGCAGCTCGTCGCCGAGAAGGGGTACCGCGTCGGCGTCGTCGCGCAGTCGCACGCGGTCGTCGAGAACCTTCTGACGCGCATCGTCGACGCGGGTCTGCCGGCTGCGCAGGTCGGCAAAGCGACGAAGGGGGCGGCGGCGGGCACCGAGGCGTTCACCCCCATCGCGAAAGACGGCTACGCCGCATTCGCCGACGCGCACCCCGCAGGCTTCGTGATCGGCGGCACCGCGTGGGACCTCAGTCATCCGGGGCGCGTGCCGCGCGACAGCCTCGACCTGCTCGTGATCGACGAGGCGGGCCAGTTCTCGCTCGCCTCGACGATCGCCGTGTCGGTCGCGGCACGCCGCCTGCTGCTGCTCGGCGACCCGCAGCAGCTGCCCCAGGTGAGCCAGGGGACCCACCCCGAGCCGGTCGACACGTCGGCCCTCGGCTGGGTGATGGACGGGGCGGCGGTCATCGCCGACGATCGCGGCTACTTCCTCGCGCAGACCCGCCGCATGCGCCCCGAGGTCGCTGAGCCGGTGTCGCAGCTGTCGTACGACGGGCGTCTCGCCGCCCACGACTCGACCTCCGCGCGGCACCTCGACGGCATCGCCCCCGGCGTGATCCCTGTGCCGCTGGCCCACACCGGCAACGCGACCGCCTCACCCGAAGAGGCCGACGTCGTCGTGGCCATCGTGCGCGATCTCGTCGGGCGAGCGTGGACTTCGTCGGGGGAGGACGATGCGCGCCCCTTGACGCCGAGCGACCTGATCGTCGTGACGCCGTACAACGCGCAGCAGGTGACGGTCGAGCGTGCGCTCGCCGACGCCGGGTTCGACGATGTGCCGGTGGGCACGGTCGACAAGTTCCAGGGGCAGGAGGCTGCCGTGGCGATCGTCTCGCTCGCCGCGTCGTCGGGTCGCGAGGCTCCCCGCGGTCTCGAGTTCCTCCTGTTGCAGAACCGGCTGAATGTCGCCGTCTCCCGCGCCGAGCACACCGCGTACGTCGTCTACGGCACGGGACTGCTCGACGATCTGCCCCGCACCCCCGACGGCGTGGCCCGGCTGAGCGCGTTCGCCCGGCTCGTGGGCGATCCGTAGACTCGCGCCATGACCGATGACGCGCCCCGCCAGTTCGAGATCGAGGTGCCTCCCGAGGCGGTCGCCGGCAGCTACGCCGACTTCGCGAACGTGTGGCACACCCACGACGTCTTCGTCATGGACTTCGTCTCGCTCGCCCGCCCGCCGCAGGCGGCGACGGATGCCGAGGGCAACGCCGTCACGCTCGTGCCCGGCCGCGTCGTGCAGCGCGTGCGGATCCCCCCGCAGCAGGTGTTCGAGCTGGCCAAGGCCCTGACGCAGCAGCTCGAGTTCTGGGAGCAGGAGACCGGCGGCCGCGCCGGCCCGTGATCACTGCGCGGCGGTCCCGCGCGCGCCGACCGGTCAGACGGTGCCGTACAGGCGGTCGCCGGCGTCGCCGAGACCAGGAACGATGTAGCCCTTCTCGTTGAGCCGCTCGTCGAGCGAGCCGAGCACGAGGGTCACATCGCGGTCGCCGACGAGCTGCTCGATCTTCGCGACGCCCTCGGGGGCACCCAGGATGCAGATCGCCGTGACGTCCTGCGCACCGCGCGCGAAGAGGTACTCGATCGCCGCGCCGAGCGATCCTCCGGTCGCGAGCATCGGGTCGAGGACGAAGCACTGCCGGTCGCTGAGGTCTTCGGGCAGGCGCTCGGCGTACGTGTACGGCTCGAGGGTCTCTTCGTTGCGCGCCATCCCGAGGAACCCGACCTCGGCGGTCGGCAGCAGCTTGACCATGCCGTCGAGCATGCCGAGGCCCGCGCGCAGGATCGGGACGACGAGGGGGCGGGGCTCGCCGATGCGCACCCCGGTGGTGCGGGTCACCGGCGTCTGGATCTCGACCTCTTCGACGCGGACCGCGCGCGTGGCTTCGTAGGCGAGCAGGGTGACGAGCTCTTCGGTGAGCTGCCGGAAGACCGGTGAGGGGGTGCGCTGGTCGCGCAGCACCGTCAGCTTGTGGGTGATGAGGGGGTGATCGGCAACATGCACGCGCATGCCCTCAGCCTACGCGTCAGACTCCTCCGGACGCGGCGTCTCGTACGCTGGGCGGGTGAGCCTTCCGACGAGCGCCGCCGACCGTGCGGCGATGCGCCGTGCGCTGGAGCTCGCCGCGCAGGCGTCGACCGCGGGCGAGATCCCGGTGGGTGCCGTCGTGACGGATGCCGCCGGCGCGATCCTCGGCGAGGGTCGCAACCTGCGCGAAGAGACCGCTGATCCCACGGCGCACGCGGAGATCGTCGCGCTGCGCGCCGCGGCGGCGGCGCGCGGCGGGTGGAACCTCGACGACTGCACCCTCACGGTCACGCTCGAGCCGTGCCTCATGTGCGCCGGCGCGATCCTGCAGGCCCGGGTCGGCCGGGTGGTGTTCGGGGCGTGGGACGAGAAGGCGGGCGCCGCGGGCTCGGTCTACGACGTGCTGCGAGACCGACGCCTCCCGGTGCGGGTCGAGGTCGTCGCGGGTCTGCATGAGGGCGACGCGCGCACGCTGCTGCGCGACTTCTTCGACGCTCGCCGGTGACCGCCGAGCTGTGACCGTGTAGGGATGCCGGCGACCGGCAACCGTCAGTCGGACGAACTCAGGATGATCGTCTCGGTGGGCGGCGCGGGGTCGACGGGGTGACCGATGTAGCCGATGTTCTCGAGCAGGGCGCGTCGGAAGACGGCCGGCTGCTCGAGGTGCGGCGAGTGACCGACGCCGTCGAGCTCGATCTCGGTCACCGCGCCGCCGGCGGTGCGGTACGCGTGGAGCACATCGCGGGTCTGCGAGACCATCGGCTGCGCCGGCGCGACGTCGTCGCCCGGCCAGCCGGGAATGATGCCGAGAGCGCCGAGCTGGTTGAGGTCGAAGAACGAGGCATCCGACACGATCACGTCTGCCGTGCCGTGCACCCACAGGATCGGCGGCTTGACCGCCAACTCGACGATCGAGGACGTGTCGAAGTGACGCGGCGCCATCGTGTTCAGCACGCCGATGCGCCCGGCGGCAAAGCCGGGCCAGTTCGTGCTGTCGACGCCGTCGCCCGGATAGTTGCCCTCCGCGGTCGAGGTCGTGTTCATCGACTCGACCCAGATGTCTTCGTGCTCGCTGGTGTAGCCGGGGGCCACGTACCCCGAGCGGAAGACGCTGCGCGGCGAGGTCGGCGACTCGTCGGTCATGTCGCGGTCGATGAGGCGTTGCACGAAGTCGGGGTTGGCACCCCCGCCGCCGCAGCCCGCGTCGTCGTCGGTCAGACGCGACCCGTCGAGACGAGTGCCGCCGAAGCCGTACGGCGAGACGGGTGCCTGCAGTGTCAGGGAGAGCGCGGGGTGGTCGATCGCATACTGCATGACGACGCCGCCGCCCATCGACCAGCCGACGAGGTGAGCGGTGTCGATGCCCAGAGCCGCGAGGGTCTCGTGCACGTCGTCGCTGAAGTCGCGCACTCCGCGCGTCGCGTCGACGGGAAGGCTCTCCGACTCGCCGAACCCGCGCAGGTCGATCGCGATGACCCGCAGGTCGCTCGGCAGGTCTTGCATGAGCTCCTGCCAGAACAGGCTCGACGACACGTTCCCGTGGATCAGCACGACGGTCTGCTCGGCCGCCGTGGAGGGGTCATCGCCGGCGCGTTCGAGGATGCCGACGGTCAGTCGTTCGGTGTCGATCTTGCGGGCGGTGATGCCGTCGAGGAGCGTCATGACGGCATCCTACCCGCGCTGAGCGAGCGGCGACCGGGCACGATCTGCGCCCCGTTCGCGCGCGCTCTCTAGGATGGTGGCATGCCCCACACACTGCCCTCGATCGCCATTCTCGGAGCCGGTTCGATGGGGGGAGCGATCCTGCAGGGGCTCGTCCGTTCGGGCCTCGCGCCCCACGTGACCGTCACCAACCGCAGTGCAGCCAAGGCCGCGCCGCTCGCCGATCTGGCGGGCGTGACGAGCCTGGCGCTCGAAGACGACCCCGCCGCGAACACGGCGGCGGCCGCGGCCGCAGACGTCGTGCTGATCGGCGTCAAGCCCATCATGGTGCCCGACCTGCTGCGCGAGATCGCGCCCGCGCTGCGGCCCGGCGCGATCGTCGTCAGCCTCGCCGCGGGGGTCACGATCGCGACGTTCGAGTCGATCCTCGGCGACGGCGCGGCCGTCGTCCGCGCGATGCCGAACACCCCCGCGGTCGTCGGCAAGGCCGTGACCGGTCTGGCGGGCGGCTCCGCGGCATCCGCAGAGGACGTCGCGCTCGTGCGTGCGCTGTTCGAGACGTGCGGCGTCGTGATCGAGCTCGCCGAAGAGCAGATCGACGCTCTGGGCACCATCTCCGGTTCGGGGCCCGCCTACGTCTTCCTGCTCATCGAAGACCTCACCGAGGCCGCCCGCGGCAAGGGCTTCTCAGACGAAGACGCCCGGCTCATGGCCGAGCAGACGTTCATCGGCGCCGCAGCTCTGCTGGATGCCACCGGCGAAGACCCCGCCGAGCTGCGCCGTCGCGTCACGAGTCCCAAGGGCACGACCGAGCGCGCGATCGCCGTGCTGCAGAGCGCCAACCTCGACGGTGTCTTCGCCGAAGCCACCGACGCCGCCCTCGCCCGCTCGCGCGAGCTCGCCGCCGGCGCGTAACCGCCGCTCCGCTCCGCCGCGCCGCGCCGCGCGTCAGCGGTCGAGCGAGGCGAAGCGCTCGATGTCCGAGTTCGTCCCCGACACGATGATCAGGTCGTGGTTGGTGACGACGGTGTTGGCCTCCGCGTAGCGGAACGGCTTGCCGGGACTCTTCACGCCGACGACCGTCACGTTGTACTTCGACCGCACGCCCGACTCGTTCAGGCCGATGCCGCGGATGAACTTCGGCGGGTACATCTTGGCGAGCACGAAGTCATCGTCGAACCGGATGAAGTCGAGCATGCGCCCCGACACGAGGTGCGCGACGCGCTCGCCGGCTTCGCGCTCGGGGTAGATCACGTGGTTCGCGCCGACGCGGGCGAGGATCTTGCCGTGGCTCTGCGAGACCGCCTTCGCCCAGATCTGCGGGACCTTGAGGTCGACGAGGTTGGCGGTGATGAGCACGGATGCCTCGATCGACGACCCCACGGCGACGACGGCCACCTGGAAGTCCTGCGCGCCGATCTGCTTGAGCGCGTCGATGTTCTTGGCGTCCGCCTGCACGGTGTGGGTCACCCGCTCAGACCACTTCTGCACGAGCTCGAGACTCTCGTCGATCGCGAGCACCTCGCGGTCGAGGCGGTCGAGCTCTCCCGCGCACGCGGCGCCGAAGCGGCCGAGACCGATCACCAGTACGGGGGCGTCGCTGCGCAGCTGCTCAACCAACGATGGGCCTTTCCACGGGCAGCGAGTAGTGCTGCGAACGGGATGTCGCGGCCACGGCCGCGGCGAGAGTCACTGTACCAACGCGCCCCATGAACATCGTCAGGGCGAGCACATAGACCGCGGGATCGGGCAGTTCCGCGGTGAGCCCGGTCGACAGCCCCACCGTCGCGAACCCCGAGATCACGTCGAACAGCACTTCTTCGATCGGCGCCTTCGTGATCTGCCCGATCGTGATGGTCGAGAGGGCGACGATCGTCGATCCCCACGCGACGACCGAGAGGGCGACGCGCTGCACGTCGCTCGGGATGCGCCGCCCGAACGCCTGCACGGAGGGGCGGCCCTTCGCCTCGGACCACACCGCCAGCGCGAGCACGGCGAGCGTCGTGACCTTGATGCCGCCCGCCGTGGATGCCGATCCGCCGCCGACGAACATGAGCATCGACCCGGCGACGAGAGACGACCCGTTGAGCTCGCCGATGTCGACCACGCTGAACCCGCCCGAGCGGGTCATCGCCGACATGAAGAAGGCCTGGAAGGTCGTGTCCCAGGCATCCATGCCGCCGAACGTCTCCGGGTTGTCGTATTCGAGCAGCAGGAACACGGCGGCGCCGGCGAAGAACAGGATGACGGTCGTGATGATGGTGAGCTTCGCGTGCAGCGACCAGCGCCGCAGGTGGAAGTGGTGGCGCCACAGCGTGAAGATGACGGGGAACCCGATCGAGCCGAGGAACACGCCGGCCATCAGCACCGCGAGGAAGAAGTAGTCCTGCGCGAACGGCTCGAGGCCGCCCGCGTTCGGCGTGAAGCCCGTGTTCGTGAACGACATCGCCGCGTAGAACGGCGCCTCCCACAGCGCCGTGATCGGGTCGACGCCGTTGATCAGCAGCGAGGGATACAGCAGCACGGCCAGCACCGCTTCGATGACGAGGGTCGACAGGGCGACCGTCGCCAGCAGCTGGCCGACCTCGCCGAGCCGCACCGTCTGCCCCTCGTTGACGGGGCCGCCGTGCGCGCGCAGGGGGTTCGAGTCGCCGGCGGCGAGCAGCTTCGCGCGCAGACCGAGCCGTTTCGAGATGACGAGGCCGAGGATGGAGGCCAGGGTCAGCACGCCGAGCGCGCCGACGTTGACACCGATGTAGACGAGGACGTGACCGAGCGGTGACCAGTGCGTCGCCATGTCGACCGTCGACAGACCCGTGACGCAGATGGTCGAGACTGCGGTGAACAGCGCGTCGGCGAACTGCGTGCGCTCGCCGGAGGCCGACGCGGCCGGCAGGGAGAACAGTGCGGTGAACAGCAGGATCAGGGCGGAGAACACCAGCACCGCGAAGCGCGGGGGTGACGCCATCGCGAGCTCGCGCAGCTGGCGCCCGACGCCCGACGAGGCGGCGGAGAGTCGGCGCCCGACGCGGACGGCGACGGTGTCTCGCGCCATGGCCCCTCCTCGTCACACTGCTTCTGGTCGGCGTTGCCCGCGACGCGGCTCGCGCGCGACCGTTGTCATGGTACTCGGGGCGCGGCGCGGGCTAACCTAAGGGAATGGCGGACATCTTCGACGTGATCGCCGACGGTACCCGTCGGGACATCCTGCAGCTGCTGCGCGAACGCGGAGCAGCAGGTGACCGCGGAACGAGCGTGTCGCAGATCGTCGCCGAACTCGGCGTGAGCCAGCCGACGGTCTCGAAGCACCTCAAGGTGCTGCGCGAGGCCGAACTCGTCTCGGTGCGCGAAGAGGGTCAGCACCGGTACTACAGCCTGTCGACCGCGCCTCTGGACGAAGTGGACGACTGGCTCGTCCCGTTCTTCGACGACGGCCTCGCGGCCGCCGAAGCCGCCGGCGGCCCTTCGCAGCTGACCGATTCGGCAGCGGCGGCGGCGGAGCTCGTGGGTCGCGCCGCGGCATCCACCAAGCACGCGATCGACAGCGTGCTCAAGCGCATCCCGGGTCGCTGAACACCGCGCTCGACGATCACAGTGTTCACAGAGGTTTACACGCGTCTCAGCGAACCTCTACTCTGTGAGAGCACGGCCTCCGGGGGGAAGGCCGTAGGGAGTAGGGGAGATGTCTGAACTGTCCGACGTGCGCTTTTTGACCGTGGCCGAGGTGGCCGAGCTGATGCGCGTGTCCAAGATGACCGTGTACCGACTGGTGCACTCGGGTGAGCTGCCCGCCGTGCGCTTCGGTCGCAGCTATCGCGTGCCCGAGTCGGCCGTCACCGAGGCCCTGCAACGCCCTATCGCCGACGTCGGCTAGACTGTCCCGAGGGCATTTTCCATGGTGCCCGATCCCGGACGCGGTCCAGCCGTGTCCAGACCCCTGACATAGTGAGGTTTTCCGTGGGTTCTGTCATCAAGAAGCGCCGCAAGCGCATGGCGAAGAAGAAGCACCGCAAGCTGCTTCGCAAGACTCGCCACCAGCGTCGTAACAAGAAGTAAGTCTTCTTCGCGGCACGCTACGAGCGCCCCAGACACTCGGTCCCCGAGCCTGTCGAGGGGCGCTTCGTGTTGGTCTGTGCGCCCGCCGAAGGGCGAGAATGGATGCCGTGACCACCCTCACGATCATCTCCAAACCCGACTGCCATCTGTGCGACGTAGCCCGCGAGATCGTCGATATCGTCGTCGCCGACCTTCCGGAAGATCAGGTCACCGTCGAGGAGCTGTCGATCCTCGACGACCAGGCGCTGTACGCGCAGTGGTGGGACAAGATCCCCGTCGTGCTCATCGACGACCGGCTGCACGCCCACTGGCGGCTGGATGCCGGACGCCTACGCCTCGCCCTCGACAGCCCCGCACAGGAGACCCCATGACGGAAGGACGATCATGACGCTGCGACACATCGTCGCCTGGAAGCTCGCCGCGCAGGATGCCGACGAACGAGCGATGCAGGCTCAGAAGATCGCCGACGATCTCAACGCGCTGCGCGGCGTCGTCCCGTCGATCATCGACATCACCGTCGGCCCCGACATGCTCGGCGGCGGCAACTGGGATGTCGCGCTCGTCGCCGATTTCGCCGACCGGGCCGCGCTGGATGCCTATCAGACCCACCCCGACCACCAGCTCGTCGTCGGGTATGTGCGCTCGGTCGTCAGCGACCGGGTCGCCGTCGACTTCGAGATCTGATCGGGCGACCGTTCAGGCGCGCAGGCGGTCGCGCAGCGCGTCGAGTTCGGCGTCGGTGAGACCGCCCGACTGAAGGTAGGCGGCCGAGCCGCCGTGGTGCTCGTCGAGCCAGGTGAGGGTCTTCTCCATGGCATCCGGCGGGGTTCCGGTGACGAGCATCGTGAGCGGGGGGCTCAGCGGGATCCCCAGCGACGAGACCATGTGCAGCATGCCGTCGGCCCACTCGCCGGCGAGGTTCTGCTGCGAGGACGCGTAGTCGGCGACGATCGCAGCGCGGTCGGCGCCGGCGGCATCGAGCAGCAGCGCCGTCGCGACGCCGGTCCGGTCCTTGCCGGCGGTGCAGTGCACGAGCACGGCGGTCGGCTCGTCGTCGCGCGATGCGCCGACGAGTCGGGCGACGGCGGCGAAGGCCGCCGCCCCGTGTTGCAGCATGCCGATGTACAGGCTGTCGAGAGTCGGAATGAGGCCCTCGACCTGCGCGAGCTGCGCCTCGCTGAGGCCGTTCCCCGCGCCGGCGGCCAGAGCCTGCTGGGCGAACTCGGCCATCGCGCCCTCGAGGATCGACAGGTCGACGACGCGCAGCGGCCGGTCGCCCGGCAGCAGGTCGGGGGCCGCGAGCCGCTCGTCAGGCGTGCGGAAGTCGACGATCACTCCGATAGGGCTCTCGGCCAGAGCCGCGAGACCAGCCGGCGTCAGGGCGCCGAGGGCGTCGGAGCGATACAGCACCCCGGTGCGCGTCACGCCGCCGTCCGTGAGCGGCAGGCCGCCCGTGTCCCGGAAGTTGTGGAGACCCTCGATCGTCGTCATGGCACCACTGTAGGCGCGCCCGAGAGCGCCGTGCCGGTCAGGGCGCCAGGCGCGTGGGGCCGCGGAAGAGGAACGTGACCTCGCGGATCGAGTCCTGCCCGAGCATCAGCATCAGCACGCGGGCGAGACCCATGCCGAAGCCGCCGTGCGGGGGCACGCCGTAGCGGAAGAAGTCGAGATAGTGTGCGAGGCCGTCGAGCGACAGGCCCTTCTCGAGCGCCTGCGCCTCGAGCACGTCGATGCGGTGCTCGCGCTGCGCGCCGGTCGTGATCTCGGTGCCCTGGAACAGCAGGTCGTAGCTCGCCGTGAGGCCTGTCTCGGCGTCGCGCATGTGGTAGAACGGCCGGATCTCGGGGTGGTAGTCGGTGATGAACACGAACTGGTGACCGTAGGTCTCGAGCGCGTGCGCCGAGATCTGGCGCTCGCCCTCGGGGTCGAGGTCGCCGTCGGTGCGGGGGATGTCGTAGCCGCGCGCCTTCACGATCTCGCGCGCTTCGGCGAGCGGGATGCGAGGGAACGGCACCGTCGGCACGACGACGTCGATGTCGAAGAGCTCTTTGATCTCGGCGCCGTGCTTGTCGGCCACCGCGGCGAAGGCGACGGCCAGCAGCTCTTCCTGCATCGAGGCGACGTCTTCGTACGAGTCGATCCACGAGATCTCGGCGTCGACCGAGGTGAATTCGGTCGCGTGGCGGCTCGTGAACGACGGGTCGGCGCGGAACACATCGCCGATCTCGAAGATCTTGCCGAAGCCGGCGGCCTGCGCCATCTGCTTGTAGTGCTGCGGGCTCTGCGCGAGGTACGCCGTCTGCTCGCCGAAGTACTCCAGGGCGAACAGCTCGGCGTTGCCCTCGGCGGGGGTGTCCATCAGCTTCGGAGTGTGCAGTTCGACGTAGTCGCGCTCGACCCAGTAGGTGCGCATCGCGTGTTCGAGAGTGGTCGAGATCCGGAAGATCAGCGCGTTGCGCCGCTGGCGCAGGTCGATGAACCGCCAGTCCATGCGCTTGTCGAGGCCGCTGTCGGCCGCGATCGGAGTCTCGGGCAGGGCGGATGCCGCGACCTGGAGATCGGCGATCTTGATCTCGACGCCGCCGAGCTTGACCCGCTCGTCGTGCTTCAACTGGCCCGTCACCGTGAGGAAGGTGCCCGTGGACAGCTCGGAGATCAGCGCCGTGAGCGCGAGCGCACCGGCATCCTGGTCGGTCGCCTCGGGGTCGGGGCGCGTTGCGGGGTTCACGAGCTGCACGGCGCCGGTCTCGTCACGCAGGATGACGAACTGCACCTTCTTCTGATCGCGGACCGTCTCGACCCATCCGGAGACGGAGACGGGGCCGTCTTCACGGGACTGCAGCTGGCTGACGAGAACGCGTTCACTCACGAGGGTCAAGTCTACGTGGACGCCGGCTGGGGCCCGGGCCGTAGGCTGACGGCATGACCACGGAACGTCGCGTTCACCTGTCCCGATCGGCTCGCCCCGCGTACGACGCGCTCGAGGCGTTCTCGCAGACGGCGGGTGCGCTTGCCGCCGAGGCGGGGATCGACGACCGGCTGAAGGAGATCGCGCTCATCCACACGTCGCAGCTCAACGGCTGCGCGTACTGCGTGCGCGTGCACGTCGATCGCGCGGTCGCCGTGGGGCTGGGGGCGGACGAGATCGCGCAGATCGCCACATGGCGCGAGTCGGGGGTGTTCACCCCGCGCGAGCGGGCCGCCCTCGAGCTGGCGGAGAGCTACGTGTACATCCACGACGAGGGCGTCTCGGACGAGGTCTACGACCACGTGGGCGGGATCCTCAGCGAGCAGGAGTACGTCGCGCTGAGCTGGCTGCTCGTGTCGATCAACGCGTTCAACCGCATCACGATCGCCGGAAAGTACCCCGTGCTGCCGCGTCGCGGGGATCGGGTCGCTGGCGCGTCCGAGTGAGCGCGGCAGCGGGCGCCGCGGTCGCGGGCGCCGTCAACTTCCGCGACGTCGGCGGCCTTCCCGCGGGCGATCGGGCGACGCGGCCCGGGGTGCTGTACCGATCGGGCAATCTCGCGCGCCTGCGCGACGAAGGACGCGAGACGCTGCGCAGGATCGGCCTGCGCCGCGTCGTCGATCTGCGCGCCGACGATGAACTCGCCTTCGAGCCCAGCCTGCTCGACGGTCTCGACATAGAGACGGTGCGCGTCCCGTTGTTCCTCGGCTCGACGGCATCCTTCTTCGTCGACGACGTCTCGTTGCCCGACATGTACCGGGGCCTCATCGACACGGCGGGGGATCGGGTCGTCGAGGTCGCCCGGGCGGTCGTGGGCGATCATCCCGTGCTCGTGCACTGCACGGTCGGCAAAGACCGCACCGGCGTCACGGTCGCTCTCATGCTCGCCGCTGCGGGCGTCGACACCGACGCCGTCGTCGCCGACTATGCCCGCACCGAGACGATGCTCTCGCCCGAGCGCAACGCCCGCGTGCTCGCCTATCTGAGGCGGTCCCACCCCGATGCGCAGCACCTCGAAGACCTCGCGACCCGCTCGCCTGCACCGGTCATGCGCGCGCTGCTCGCCGACATCGACACCCGATTCGGGTCGGCCGCCGACTACCTGCGCGCACACGGTGCCCGCGACGACGAGCTCGACGAACTGCGTCGCATGCTCGTCATCCCGGCCGAACACAGGTAAGGCTCGCCTAAAAGGCGCGTATAGTGGAGTCATCATGAGCACGGTGATCTCGCACGGCGTCTCGCACGACGCCACCGCCTGCAAGGCGTCGCGGCACGTGCGCGCGCAGCAGTTGATCACCGCCGACGAGACGTCGCTGACCGAACTCGAGACCCTCATCGCGACCCTGCCGATCTGCTCCACGGGGCGCGTGTTCGTCGAGGTGCCGAGCACCGAGTGGATCTTCGACCTCGCTGTGCCCGCCCGGATGATCGTCACCTGGCTCGACCGGTCGCGTCGCTCGGGCGACCCGGGCACCGGCCGCTCGTGCGCGCCGGGTCAGGCGCTCGCCCGCGCCGTGACGGCCTGGGCCGACGAGATGCTGTGCACCGAAGACGCCGGGTGCCCGAACGGCACGCGGATCCACCTGCTCGGCGGATTCCTCGGCACCGCCGACATCTACGACCACCTCACCGACGGGCTCGGCATCGACGCCGGGGCCGTCCACACGCCCGCGCGCTTCGGGCTCGCGGCGACGCGCTGATTCCGCGGCGACGAGGCGCGGCGCTCAGCGCCCGCGCGGCACGTAGTTGCCGTCTTCGAGACCTGCGAGGATCTCGAACCGGTTGGTGAGCGGATCGAACCCCGCGGCCAGGTACAGGATCGGCATGAGGAACCCGTAGCGGCGCCACTGCCGCGCATGGACGGCTTCATGGCGCAGCACGGCGTCGGTGACACGCGCCGACCCGGTGAGGAAGCATCCGCCGACGCAGACGCCCCCGCGGCGGAAGGCCCACTCGGGCATGCCGGTGAACACCCACATCCCGGCCCGGCGCTTTACGCGACCCGTCGACAGCAGAGCGCCCCACGTCCAGCCGACGGCTGTGCCCCACCAATACCCGACGAGGCTGATCGGCGAGTCGAGCAGCACCGTCGGGATCAGCGCGTCGAGTCGCGCGCCGCGCACGACGGCACGCTGCGCGCGTTCACGCCAGCCGGCCGGGGGAGCCGTGATCACGCGAGTGCTCCGACGACGCGCAGGATCGTCCCGAGGTCGTCGACGGCGGCGACGGCGGATGCCGGTGCGAACCCCGAGATCGACGCGCTCGCGATCGGCACCCGCGCGCGCAGGGCTCGGATCGCGGCGACGAGACCGTCGAGCGAGAGGCCGAACGGCACCGGGAGCGCGACGCCCGAGATCACGGCGGGGTCGAGCACGTCGAGATCGACGTGTACGTGGACGGCGGTCGCCCCCGTGGTCGAGACCGCGCCGGCGACCGCGTCCGCATCGTCGAGATCGTCGACCGCGAGCAGCCGCAGGCCGCGGTCGGCGACGACCTCGCGCTCGGCGTCGTCGAGTTCGCGCGCGCCGACCAGGATCACGCGCGAGGCCGGCACCGTGCCGCTGCCGGGCAATGGCAGCGGGTCGAAGACGGCGCGCAGCGCCATGCCGGCGAACGCGCCGGACGGCGACGACTCGGGCGAGTTCAGATCGCCGTGCGCGTCGAACCACACGACGGCGAGCTCGTCGTGGCGGGCCGCCGTCGCGGCGATCGCCGGCACCGCGATGCCGCAGTCGCCGCCGACGACGATGACCGGCTCGTCGGCATCCGTCGCCGACAGCGCGGCAGTGATCTCGTCGGCGACTCGCGTCAGCGCGCTGACGCGGCGGATGCCGGTGCCCAGCGATTCACCGGCAGAGGCCGGCACGTCGACGCGAGTCGTGGCCGCGCGGGGCAGGTCGCCGGCGATCGCCTCGGCGCCGTCGACGAGGTGCATGGCCCGTGCCGAGGGAGAACCCTGCCACTGCGGCACGACGAGAAAGCGCGTCATGCAGTCATCCTCGCACTTCGGCGGCTCGAGTCGTCGCGAAGACGACGCGGCGCCAGGCCCGAAAGCCCGGCGCCGCGTGTGCGGTGGAGTCTTTACTGCTCCAGCGCGGGAGCGGTCGTGCCGCCGATCTTGAGCGCGGCCAGCCGCGCCTCGACCTCGGTGAGCTCGCCGACATCCTCGAGCTGGTTGAACTGCGCGTCGAGCGACGAGGCCGCGATCTCGGCCTTGCCGGCCGCGAGCGCCTCCTGCCGACGCACCTTGTCTTCGAAGCGGCCGAGCTCGCTGGTGGGGTCGAGCACGTCGATCGACTTGACGGCGTCGTGCACCTTGTTCTGCGCTTCGGCCGACTTCGATCGGGCGAGCAGCTCGGAACGCTTCGACTTCAGCTGCTCGAGCTTCTGCTTCATGCCGTTGAGGCCGTCTTTGAGCTTGTCGACGACCTCGGTCTGCGCGGCGATCGACGGGGCGATGGCCGCCGCCTCGTTCTCTTCGCTGATCTGACGCTGCAGCGCGATCTTGGCGAGGTTGTCGAACTTGTCGGCGTCGGTCGTGTTGCCGGCCTTGCGCAGCTCGTCGGCCTTGCGGCTTGCGGCGAGGGCCTTGTTGCCCCACTCGGTCGCGGACCTTACGTCTTCTTCGTGGTCGCGCTCGAGCAGACGGAGGTTGCCGATCGTCTCGGCGACGGCCGACTCGGCGTCGGCGATGTTGTTCGTGAAGTCACGGACGAGCTGATCCAGCATCTTCTGCGGGTCTTCGGCCGAGTCGAGCAGCGCGTTGATGTTGGCCTTCATCAGGGTCGAGATGCGGCCGAAGATGGACTGCTTTGCCATCGTGGGTTCCTTTCCTAGCGGATCGTGCGGGTCGAGGGTCTGATCGGAAGTCTGGTCGGGTGGGCTCTCTGCGCGCGGTGGATGCGGCGGGCGGACGAGGTCAGAAGCGCCCCCCGCCCCGGCGCCCGCGGGTCCCACCGCCGCCGAAACTGCCCGGGCCGAGCCCGCCGCCGAAGCCGCCACCGCCGCCGAAGCCGCCACCGCCGCCGCCTCGGCTGCCGCCGCCGAGCAGAGAGTTGATCACGATGCCGCCGAGCACCGCGCCGAGCATGTCGCCGCTGCCGCCGCGCCCACCGCCGGACGAGCCGCCGAAGAGTCCGCCGCCCGAGAACGAGCCGACGTCGTTCTGCGCGTATTGCAGAGCCTGCGACGCCAGCTGGTTGGCCCGCTGCGCGTACTGCAGCGCCTGTGCCGGATCGGTCTGCTGCAGCTGGCGGGCCTGGACGAGCCCGGCGCCGGCTTCGGCCAGCCGCGTGCGCGCGTCGGCGCCGATCGCGCCCCGGCGCGAGGTGATGAAGTCTTCGGCAGCCGAGACCTGGGCCTGCGCCTGGGTCATGACCGACGCCAGCTGCTGCGCCGCGCGCTGCGCCTGCGCCTGCGCGTCGCGCACGCCGGCGAGGGTCGCATCGATCTCGGTGTTGGCCTTGTCGAGGCTCTCGAGCGCGAGGATCGGGCGCTTCGCCGTGCCGCTCAGCAGCACCTTGGCCGCGTCGAGCTGCTGCCGGGTCGAGGCGATGATGGCGCCCAGCCGCCCGTCGGCGTCGGGCAGCCCGCTGGCCGAGGCGATGTCGCGCTCGAGGTCGACGACGAGCGCCGCCGCCTCGCGTTCGCCGCGCGCGAGGTCGTCGCCGAGCTTGCCGATCGCCTGCTGCAGGAGGTCGGCCTGGCCGACGGCATCCTCCGCCGCCCGGATGCTGACAGCCGCCGCCGAGGTGTCGCCGGCGTCGATCTCGTGCTGCGCGGCCTCGAGACGCGCGTCGGCGAAGGTGAGACGCTGGGCAGACTGAGCGGGGTTGTCGGCGATCGTCGCGAGGGCTTCGGGGGCATAGCTCGCCTGCAGGGCCGCCAGTGCGGTGGCCGCCGCGGCGGCCTGCGCGCCGATCGACGCGCGCCGCGTCTGCACCTCGGCGAGTGCCGCGGGTGCGTTCTGCTCGAGGCGGCGCAGCTCATCGAATGCCGCGGCCTTGTCGTCGAGCTCGCCGTTGGCGTGTGCGCACAGGTCGATGATCTGCGTGTTCCACTGCCGCCTGTCGGCGTCGCTGTCAGCCACCTCGTCATCGAGCTGCTGCTTGAGGGTGAACGCCTGGTCGAGGTCGTGACGCGCGTGCGCGAGGGCGGCTTCGAACTCGTGCGCGGCCTCGTCGCCGAACTGGGCGCGGGCGAAGCCCAGCTCTTGCTCGCTCGTCTTGATGGCGTCGTCGGTCGCGACGAGCGCCGATGCCGCCTGACGCTCGAGCTCTTCCGTCGGGACCTGCGGGGCGCCGCCGCCCGTGACGGCGGGCTGCGTCTTCTTGCGTCGCGAGCGCACCACGATCCAGACCACGAGCGCGGCGAGCGCGAGGATCACGACGACCAGCAGGATCGGCAGGAGCGCGCCTCCGGCGCCGCCGACGGCGTCGGCGAGCCCTGCCGACGCGGCCGACGCGGCGCCGGCCCAGTCGCCGGCGGCGAGTTCGGGCTGGATGTGCTCCTGCTCGATCTCCGTCAGCTGGGCCGAGCTGACCGGTCCGCTCGAGTCGCCCCAGAGGTAGAACTGGCGGCCGTCGGTCGAGACCGCGAGCAGATACTGGTGCGGGCCGAGTCCGTTGTCGGAGGCCGTCGTGTTCGCCCATGTCTCAGGGTCGGTGGGGTTCGTGAACTCGGGGACGTAGACGACCCAGAGGTCGAGGCCCGACGTCGAGTTGAGTTCGCGCAGCTCGCTGTCCAGGCTCTGCTGCTGGGCATCCGTCAGCACGTCCGATTCGTCGAACACTCGGTCGGAGCCGAGTGCGACGGGATCGGTCGCAAGGGCGGCCGTGGCGCCTGCGAGCACGATCGTCGCCGACATCGCGAGAGCCAGAGCGATACGCCTGAGCACGGAGGAAACCCTTCTCTCGGCGAGGGTGTGCACCCCCGGTCCCCTTGCCAGACTATGCCCCGCCGCGGACCGCGCGGTAGGCCGGATGGGGGGCCTTGACACGAAACCGGCGCGGCCGGGCGTCGCTGCGCGGATGGGCCGAGGACAGCGGATAGGGTGACCCCTTCGGAGGGATCATGAACGACGACAGATACGGCACGGATGTGCTCGCGAAGGGGTGGCGCGACGCGGGCCGCCGAACGGTGCCGAAGGTCGAGGCGGACGCCGGACTCGTCGTCGAGGTCGCCGGCGACGGCTTCTGCGGCGCCGTGACGCGTGTGCACTCCGGCACGGTCGAACTCGAAGACCGACGCGGGGGGCGACGGCTGTTCCCGCTCGGCGGGGGGTTCCTCGTCGACGGCGCGGCGGTCGAGCTCGTCGTGCCGCGCGCCGCGCCGACGACGCCGGCACGGACGGCATCCGGCTCGTACGCGGCGCCGCAGTCGCGTGCACGGGTGGCGCGCGCGTCGCGGATCCTCGTGGAGGGTCGGCACGATGCCGAACTCGTCGAGAAGGTGTGGGGCGATGACCTGCGCGCCGAGGGCGTCGTCGTCGAGTATCTGCAGGGCGTCGATCTGCTCGACGACCTGCTGCGCGCCGAGCCGCCGCACGCGGAGCGCCGCTACGGCGTGCTGGTCGACCATCTCGTGCCGGGGTCGAAGGAGTCGCGGATCGCGGATGCCGTCATGCGCGGCCCGCACGGTGCGCATCTGCGCATCGTCGGCCACCCGCACATCGACGTCTGGCAGTGCGTGACGCCGCGCGCGCTCGGAATCCCCGCGTGGCCCGATGTGCCGCGCGGGATCGAGTGGAAGGTCGGCGTGAGCCGCGCCCTCGGCTGGCCCGCGCGCGACCAGACCGACATCGCGCGGACCTGGCAGCGGATCCTCGCGTCGGTCCACAGCTACCGCGACCTCGACCCGGCTCTGCTCGGCCGCGTCGAAGAGCTCATCGACTTCGTCACCGCCTGAGCGTTCGGCACTGTCGATCGCCGTTTCTCCCGAGTTGTGCACGGGTAGCCTGGGGGAGTGACCGACCCGCGCTCCGAACCCGTCGTCGAGCCCGCTGCCGGCGCTCCGCGCTTCCGCGACAAGCCGGTGTCGTTCGTCCGACGCAGCGGTCGCATGACGGACGGGCAAGAAGCGGCGTGGCAGCGACTCGCCGCCCGATACGTGATCGACGTGCCGCGCGACGAAGCGGTCACGAGCATCCTCCCGGGCAGCGAGATCGACCCCGCGGCGGTGTACGGCCGCGAGGCGCCGCTGATCGTCGAGATCGGGTCGGGGCAGGGGCACGCGATCGTCCACGCCGCGTCGACCACGCCCGAGGTCGACTTCCTCGCGGTCGAGGTCTTCCGCGCCGGGCTCGCGCGCACGATGCTCGACGCCGACCGGGCCGGTGCGCGCAATCTGCGCCTCGTCGAGGCGAACGCGCCCGAAGTCCTCGAGCACCTGCTGCCCGAGGCGAGCGTCGATGAACTCTGGATCTTCTTCCCCGACCCGTGGCACAAGTCCAAGCACAACAAGCGGCGCCTGGTAGCGCCCTCGTTCGTGCCGCTCGCGGCCCGCGCGCTGCGCAGCGGTGGGCTGCTGCGGCTCGCGACCGACTGGGAGGAGTACGCCCGCCAGATGCGGAGCGTGATGGCGGATGCCGAGGAGTTCGTTCCGACATTCGAGGGTGACTGGGCACCGCGGTTCCCCGGCCGCACGATGACCGCTTTCGAGCGCAAAGGTATCGCGAAGGGACGCGAGATCCGCGACCTCGTCTACCGCCGCACCGCCCGCCCGTGACAGCCGAGCCGGGCGCGCATGCTGCCGCCGCCGTCCGCCCGGTGTTCGGCGTCGAACTGATCCCGGCGGTTCTCGTCTGTCTCGCCGCCCCTGCGCTGTACGTGCTGCTGATCCCGTGGCTGGGGTGGCTGCTGCTCGCGGCGGGGGTGGGGTCGGCGCTCATGCTCGAGCGCCGCCGCGCCTGGGCATCCGGCCCCTCGCTGACCCGTGACCTGTCGCTGATCGCGGTGGGCATGCTGATCGTCGGGTCGATGTCGATGGCGGCGAAGCTCGACGACGCGTCGATGGTGCGCTTCACGCTCGTGCTGGGCGGTGCCGTCGCCGTGCCGTACGTGATCTCGCGCTGGGTCTACCGTGACCGTGCGATCTCGTTCCCCTGGCGGGGCGGCGGGCGGTGGCGGGCGTGGCAGTGGGGGTGGCTCGCCGCGGTGCTCGTGCTCGGGTGGCTGATCCTGCCGTTCTACTTCATCTCGTCGGGCGTCTACCTGAACTGGCCCGTCGTCGACACCCCCGGGCTGATCGGCCGGCTGTTCGTGGGCGTCGGCGCGGTCGGCATCTGGGATGAGCTGTTCTTCATCTGCACCGTCTTCGCCCTCTTGCGCCGCCACCTCGCCGACGGCACCGCGAACGTGCTGCAGGCGATCGTGTTCGTGTCGTTCCTGTGGGAGCTCGGCTACCGCGCGTGGGGTCCGCTGCTGACGATCCCGTTCGCGTTGCTGCAGGCGGTGATCTTCCTGAAGACACGGTCGCTCGGTTACGTCGTGACGGTGCATCTGCTCTTCGACGCCGTCGTGTTCGCCGTGCTCGTCCACGCGCACAACCCGGGGCTGCTCGACGGACTCTTCCTCATCTCGCCGTGACGCGCTGATCAGCCAGTGATCAGGCGGTGCCGGTAGGCTGGATGCCGGATCGCAACCGATCCCCGGACGACGGATCAGTACCCGGTGAGCGACAAGACTGGCCGAAAGGTCACGCCATGTCGTGGGTCATCCTCATCGTGTCCGGGGTGCTCGAAGCCGTCTGGGCCACCGCACTGGGCAAGTCCGAAGGCTTCAGCAAGCTCTGGCCGACTGTCGTGTTCGGCGTCGCGCTCGTCGCGAGCATGGGCGGTCTCGCCTGGGCGATGCGCGACATCTCGACGGGCACGGCATACGCCGTGTGGGTCGGCATCGGGGCATCCCTCACGGTCGCGTACGCCATGATCACCGGCGACGAGCAGTTCTCGATCGTGAAGATGCTGCTGATCCTCGGCCTCGTCGGCTGCGTCGTCGGGCTGAAGCTCGTCGGCGAGCACTGAGCGCCCGTAGGCCCACTCAGAACGCCGCGAGCAGGGCCGGACCGAACGCGATGGCCGCGGCGAGGGGCACGACCAGCAGGCCGAGCACGGCGACGACGATCGCGGCGCACATCCCCGCGATCGACAGCGCCGCCGCGCCCGCGCGTGACGCACCGACGAGCGAGCGGCGGACGGAGCGGAGCGGGATGCCGACGGTGACCATGTCTTCGACGCTAGGGACGCGTCGCGCGCGGCGCATCCGACCTCAGAGCGACCGGCATCCATCGCGAGGATGATCAGACCCCGTGCTTCACGGTGGTGTCGCGCCGGTGACCTGAAGCTCGAGCCCTCGGATCGCCGAGAGTCGCTTCACCTCGGCCTCGAGCTGCAGTGCGTCGACCGGCGAGACGAGGGCGAGATCGAGCACGCCCCTTCGGATCTTCCATGTGCCGGTGACGACACCACCTGCGACGACGAGGTTGGACCCCGTCGATGCCAGTGCGCGCAACTGCGGTGGCGTGACACGCGCGTCCGCTGTTCCGGGTCCGAACACCCACGGATCGAACGCGGGCAGCAGACGCACGCCGGTGGATGGGGGTGAGTCGAGGATGCCGTCCAGGTCCGAGGCCAAAGCGAACGCCGGCTCACCTTCGATATCGACTGTCACGATCTCATCGCCCAAATCATCGATCCATCCCCGCAGCCTCTTGCGCGGCACACCTAAGCCGTCCGTGAGCCAGTATGCGAGGTTGGCGTCCGTTGCGGGTGCGTAGGAATGCAGGTACGTGCGTACCGCGGCGCGGCCGGCGTCGTCGAGGTCGAGCGGTTCGAGACCGGGATCGAGGAGCTGGAAAGTCGCCTCCCCCTCATGCGACGGTCCGAAGCAGATGTCACCCCACCAGTGCAGCGGCTTGTAGAGGCTGTCGGCGCCCAGGCCGTGTGCCGAGGCCGCAAGGGTTCTCAGCCGCGGCTCACGGTGGAGGAACTCGCTGATCTCGCCGCGCGTCTTCGGGCCGGTGCTGAGCGCGCCTCGCACCGCCGCTCGTAGCGGTTCCCAGTCGTCGATGTCGAGTGCGCCCTGCTGTTGCCAGCGCTTCGTTTGCCAGATTCCCGTCGCCAGACGGGCCGTGAGAAGTTCCGCGGCAGCAGCGCGAGTGAAGACATAGGCACCCCCGCGGAATGCGTAGCTGCGGATGACCAGACCACGCGCGAGCGCGTCATCCAGGGCCGACATACTCGGGATCGACAGTCGTGTCGCGACCATGAGCGCGGCGGCTTCGGCCGGCCATGCGCGGAACGCGACGACGCGGTCCGCGACCTCGGCCACCGACCGCGCGTCGGGCGGATCCAATGCGTGCCTGCGAAGTCGGCGTCCCAGCGCCGTCTCTTTACTGACCCGGATCGCCATGAAGTGACTGTACGACAGCGCCCAGACACCTCGCGGATACGCTGCTGCAACCCGATCCCTGCCCACTGCCGCAGAGCGCGAGATGTTTGAGCCGTCTGCGTCCGACCGCGAGTGGTCCCACGCCCTGGATCACCGGGGCGTCGTGCGCACTGTTGTCACGGCAGTGAAATGGCGGGACCCGAAGGCCCCGCCATCCCCGTGTTCTTCAGGTGCCCCCGATAGGAATCGAACCTACGACCTTTGGTACCGGAAACCAACGCTCTATCCCCTGAGCTACGGAGGCGTACCGATCGAGGGTATCACCGCCGATCGTCATCGCGAGACGAGGGCGCCGACCGCCGCCGCAAGGCGCTCCGCGAGGTAGCGATGACCCTGGGTCGTGGGGTGGTCGCGGCCGATGCCGGTGTCGATGACGGCCGCATAGTTCTCGGGGGTGATCCACTCGTCCTGCACGGGGGAGATGTACCACCAGCCGCGTGCAGCGGCGGCCACCTCGAGGTCGCGGTCGATGCGGGCGGTGGCCGGCTCGACCGGCAGTACTTGGGGCGCCGGGCCGAGCACGACGATCTGCGCGCGGGGGTACGTCGCGGTGAGCGCATCCCACGCGGCATCCACCGCCGCGCGATAGCCCTCGGCGGGCAGCCGACGGTCGTTGATCGACCCCTGCAAGATCACGAGATCGGGGTCGAGCGTCGGGTCGAGCGCCGCGATGCGGGTGCCGAAGTCGGGTCCGTCCAGGCCCGGCTTGAGATATCCCGAGCCGCGCACGCCGTCGACGATCGTCGTCCACCCGGCGACCTCGGCGACGATGTACGCGTAGCCGAGGGTGGGGGTGGATGCCGCAGAGCCGTAGGTCCACGAGTCGCCGAAGATCAGCACCGTGGGGTCGTCGGGCAGGTCGAGCGGCGTCGCCGTCACCGGCACGGCCGCTCCGTCGACACCCGCCGCCACGACCGCCGCGGGGGTCGCCCACGGCCGCCAGATCGCCACGCCGACGACGACCGCGACGGCCAGCGCGAGCACGCCGATCATCCACGCGCTGCGGCGCGCGCGGGGGTGTGCGGGCGGGTGCATGCGTAGAGGGTAAGTCACGCGCCCGCCGAACGCGAAAGCCGCGCACGCTCGAGTGTTCACGAGGCGTCTTCCGCCGTGCGAGGATACTTCGGTGCACCGCATCGTGACCGCCGAACTCGACCTGGATCTGGGGTCGTCCGTCGACCTCATCTTCCAGATCGCGGCGGCCCAGCCGGCGCCGGTCGTCCGTGAGGCGCTGACCTTCACGCAGGGCGATCGTGTGTACACGCCGACCGAGGTCATCGACCAGTCGGGCAGCCGTCTGCACCGGCTGCTGGGCGAGTCGGGAACGCTCGAGGTGCGCTACGAAGCGCTCATCGACGGACAGGTCGCGCAGCGGTCCACGAGCGACCTGGAGGCCATCACCTACCTGCGCCCGAGCCGCTACTGCCAGTCGGACGAGGTGTTCTCCCAGGCTCGCCGCCAGTTCCGCGGTCTGCAGGGCATGGACCTGATCACCGCCGTCAGCGAGTTCGTCGCGACCTCGACGACCTACACCCCCGGCCTCAGCCAGGGCACCGACTCGGCCGTCACGACGCTCATGACCGGCCAGGGCGTGTGCCGAGACTACGCGCACGTCGTGATCGCGCTGCTGCGCGCCATGGACATGCCCGCACGCTACGCCGCGTGCTTCGCGCCGGGCCTGCGGCCGATGGATTTCCACGCCGTCGCCGAGGCGTACCTCGACGGCAGCTGGTACGTCATCGACGCGACCCGGCTCTCGAATCGCCGCTCGCTCGTGCGCATCGCGACCGGCCGCGACGCCGCCGATTGCGCGTTCCTGAGCTACCACGGCGGCCACGTCGGCCTGCAGCGCATGCACGTGGATGCCTACGTGGTGCCCGACGACGTGGAGAGCATCGCCGCCGTCGACGCGGCGGCAGCGGCATCCGATCCCGCCCTCGACGACTTCGCCGAGCTCGTCCAGCTCGCCTGACGCGCGCGGATGTCGCACCGGGGCCGCCCGTAGACTTGACGGGCTATGAACCCTGATGCCCTCGCCGAAGCCCTGCTGTCCGTCATCGTGCCTCTCGCCGAGGCGCGACGCGAGGGGTCGAGCGCGGGCCTGACCGCCGCCGACCTGCCGCTCGAGCGGCCCCGCAACCGCGAGCACGGTGACTGGGCCTCCAACGCCGCACTCAAGCTCGCGAAGTCCGTCGGGGCGAACCCGCGCGAGTTCGCCCAGCTGATCGCCGACGCGCTCGCACAGACCGACGGCGTCGCGAGCGTCGAGGTCGCCGGCCCCGGCTTCATCAACATCCGGTTGGATGCCGCTGCCGCCGGCGCCCTCGCGAAAACCATCGTCGACGCGGGCGCCGCGTACGGCACGAACGACAGCCAGCGCGGGCAGAGCATCAACCTCGAGTTCGTGAGCGCGAACCCCACCGGGCCGATGCACATCGGCCACACCCGCTGGGCGGCTCTCGGCGACGCGATCGCGCGTGTGCTGCTCGCGAGCGGCGCGACCCTCGTGCGCGAGTTCTACATCAACGACGCCGGCGCGCAGATGGACCGCTTCGGTCGCTCGGTGCTCGCGGCGATCAAGGGAGAGCCGACCCCCGAAGACGGCTACCCCGGCTCGTACATCGACGACCTGGCGCGCCGCGTGCAGGGTGAGCTGCCCGGCATCCTCGACCTCGACCCGGCCGAGCAGGAGGCGCAGGCGCGCGATCTCGCGTACCGCCTGCAGCTGGGTGACCTGCAGGCATCGCTCATCGCCTTCAACGTGCACTTCGACGTCTTCTTCAGTGAGCGCACGCTGCACGCGAAGGGCCCCGCGGGCGAGCCCAGCCTCGTCGACGAGGCGGTCGACCGGCTGCGCGAGCAGGGCTATGTCTTCGATGAGGACGACGCCGTGTGGGTGCGCACGACCGCGTTCGGCGACGACAAAGACCGCGTCATCCGCCGCGGCAACGGCGAGTACACCTACTTCGCCGCGGATGCCGCGTACTACCTCAACAAGGGCGACCGCGGCTACGGGCACAAGATCTACCTGCTGGGTGCCGACCACCACGGCTACGTCCACCGCCTCAAGGCGCTCGCCGGTGCGGCCGGCGACGACCCCGAGAAGGACATCGAGGTGCTGATCGGCCAGCTCGTGTCGGTCAACGGCGCGAAGCTGTCCAAGCGCGCCGGCAACATCATCGAGCTCGACGACCTGCGCGACTGGCTCGGCACCGACGCGCTGCGCTACTCGCTCGCGCGCTACCCGGCCGACTCGCCCCTGACGCTCGACCCCGAAATCCTCACCAAGCGCACGAACGACAACCCCGTCTTCTACGTGCAGTACGCGCACGCACGCACGCACAACGTCGGTCGCAACGCCGCCGCGAGCGGCGTCGACCGCAGCGCCTTCGCTCCCGAGCTGCTGACGCACGAGAGCGAGTCGGCACTGCTGGGCGCCCTGCAGGAGTTCCCCCGCATCGTCGCTTTCGCGGCGGAGCTGCGCGAACCGCACCGCGTCGCGCGCTACCTGGAAGAGCTCGCGAGCCTGTACCACCGCTGGTACGACACCTGCCGCGTCACGCCGCTCGGCGACGAAGAGGTCACCGACCTCCACCGCACGCGCCTGTGGCTGAACGACGCCACCGGTCAGGTGCTGCGCAACGGACTCGATCTGCTCGGCGTCAGCGCGCCCGAGCGCATGTGAGCGACGGGTCGACGACGTGACCGACGAGCACCCGACCCAGCCGCTGCCCGACCCGCGGGCGCAGTGGGTGCTGTCGACGGGTGCCCCGGCGCCCGCCCCCGCGCGCCGGGGGCGCCGGTGGCCCTGGCTCCTCGCGATCGTGATCGTCGGGGTGCTGGCCGTCGGCGCGTGGTTCGCGGGGGAGTACATCGCCCGAAGCATCGTCGAGCGGACGATCCGCGAGCAGCTCATCACGAATCTCGACCTGCCCGCCGACCAGCAGATCGACATCACCGTTCCCGGCGCGATCCTGCCGCAGCTGGCCGTCGGCAGTCTCGCCGAGGTCACGGTCTCGTCCGACGACGTGCCCCTGAAGAGCGGGCTCACGGCCGATGTCGTCGTGCGCGCACAGGACGTGCCGACGCGCTCCGGCGGCGACTGGAGCGGCGGGTACGCGACCGTGACGCTCGACGAAGCGCAGGTGCAGGCGCTGCTCGCGACGATCGAGGGGTTCCCGGCGGCGACCGTCGTGCTCGACGAGCCCGACATCGACGTGACGACCGACCTGCAGCTGTTCGCCCTGACCGTCCCCGTGGGCGTCGGGCTGACGCCCAGCGTGTCGGCGGGCAAGCTCGTCCTCACCCCCGACACCCTTCAGGTCGCGGGTGGGGAGATCTCCGCCGAGGCGCTCGTCGACCAGTTCGGCGCGATCGCGCGCACGGTCGTCCGCGATTGGGAGGTGTGCATCGCCGATCAGTTGCCCGCGGCGCTCACGCTCACCGGCATCCGGGTCGACGGTCAGACCGTCGTCGCCGACTTCGAGATCGACAGTGCGATCCTGAGCGAGCCCGCCGCGCAGCAGAACGGCACGTGCGCCTGAACCGCGGCCGATTCGTCACATGCACGGGGCGGAATCCGGCGGTGCCCTAGACTGAAAAGACGGTCTGCTAGCACCGTCTGGGGCCCGCGGCGCGCGAGCACCGCGCCCCGAGTCTCCACTTCGATTGGTCTGCCTCCGCGTGTCCGCCTCTGTCGATCGTCCGCTCGTTCCCGAGTGGCTCGTCGTTCCCGAGGATGCCGATGCGCTCGCCCCCGCGGTGTGGCCGGCCTCGGCGCAGCGCGACGCCGGCGGTGAGCTCGTGGTCGGCGGCGTCGCAGCCGGTGCGCTGCGCGAGCAGTTCGGCACGCCGCTCTACGTCATCGACGAAGACGGCGTCCGCTCGCGCGCCCGCGAGGTGCGAGACGCGTTCGACGCCGCGGCCGCGCGCCACGGAGTTCACGCGCGCGTCTACTACGCGGGCAAGGCCTTCCTCTCGACCGAGATCGTCCGCTGGGTCACCGACGAAGGCCTCGCAGTCGACGTCGCGACCGGCGGTGAACTCGCCGTCGCGCTCGCCGCGGGTGCCGACCCGGCGCGCATCGGGGTGCACGGCAACAACAAGTCGGTGCGCGAGCTCGAGCGCGCCGTGCAGATCGGCGTCGGGTCGGTCGTCATCGATTCGACGATCGAGCTCGAACGGCTCGCGGCGATCGCCGAGCGTCTCGGACGCACCGGCGAGACCGCGCAGAACGTGCTCATCCGCGTCAACACGGGCGTGCACGCCGAGACGCACGACTTCCTCGCGACCGCGCACGAAGACCAGAAGTTCGGCTTCGCGCTCGCCGACGCCCCAGCCGTGGTCGCGCGCATCCGCGAGTTGCCGTCGCTGAACCTCGTCGGGCTGCATTGCCACATCGGCTCGCAGATCTTCGGCACATCGGGGTTCGCCGAGTCGGCGTCGCGGCTCGTCGAGCTGTATGCCGACCTGCGCGCCGGCGGCGAGCTCCCCGTCCTCAACCTCGGCGGCGGATTCGGCATCGCCTACACCTCCGTCGACGACCCCACGCCGATCGAGCAGCTCGCGGACGGCATCGTCGACGCCGTCGCGCGCGAGTGCGAGGCTCGGGGCATCCCGCTGCCGAACCTCGCGTTCGAACCGGGCCGCGCGATCGTGGGGCGCGCGGGCGTCACCCTCTACGAGGTCGGCACGGTCAAGCCCGTGCGCGTCTCCGACGAACTGACCCGTCTGTACGTCAGCGTCGACGGCGGCATGAGCGACAACGCCCGCCCCGCGCTCTACGGCGCGCAGTACTCCGCCCGGGTCGCCTCACGCACCTCCGATGCGGCGCCCGCACTCGCGCGCGTCGTCGGTCGGCACTGCGAATCGGGCGACATCGTCGTCGACGCCGAATACCTGCCCGGCGACGTCACCCCCGGCGACCTGCTCGCCGTGCCCGCGACGGGCGCCTACTGCTTCTCGCTCGCGAGCAACTACAACTACGTGCCGCGCCCGCCCGTCGTCGCCGTCGCCGGCGGCGTCGCGCGGGTCATCGTGCGCGGCGAGTCGGTCGACGACCTGCTGGCGCGCGACGCCGGCATCGCCGCCACACCCCGTCAGGAGAACTCATGACCGACTACCGACGCCTGCGCGTCGCGCTGCTCGGGGCCGGCGCCGTCGGCTCGCAGGTCGCGGCGCTGCTGCGCAAGCACGGCGACGAGCTGGCCGACCGGGCCGGAGCCGCCCTCGACCTCGTCGGCATCGCCGTGCGCAACCCCGACGCACCGCGCGAGACCGACCTGCCCCACGAGCTGTTCACGAAGGATGCCGATGAGCTCATCGTCGGCGCCGACATCGTCATCGAGCTCATGGGCGGCATCGAGCCGGCGCGCGAGTACATCCTGCAGGCGCTGGCCTCGGGATCCGACGTGGTGACGGCCAACAAGGCGCTGCTCGCCACGCATGGTCCCGAGATCTTCGATGCGGCCGACCAGGTGGGCGCGTCGGTGTATTACGAGGCCGCCGCTGCGGGCGCGATCCCCATCATCCGACCGCTGCGCGACTCGCTCGCCGGCGACCGCGTGCAGCGCATCATGGGCATCGTCAACGGCACCACCAACTACATCCTCGACCGGATGGACCGCGAGGGTGGCGAGTTCGCCGACGTCCTCGCCGACGCGCAGGCGCTCGGGTACGCCGAAGCCGACCCGACCGCCGACATCGAGGGGTACGACGCGGCGCAGAAGGCCGCGATCCTGGCATCCCTCGCCTTCCATACCGCCGTCCCGCTCGACGCGGTGCACCGCGAGGGCATCACGCAGGTCGACCGCACGCTGATCGACGCCGCGCGCCACGCCGGCTACGTCGTCAAGCTGCTCGCCGTGTGCGAGCGCCTCAGCGAGGCCGGCGCCTCGCCGACGGGCGAGGCCATCTCGGTGCGCGTGTACCCCGCGCTGATCCCTCGCGAGCACCCGCTCGCGAGCGTGCACGGGGCGAACAACGCGGTGTTCGTGCAGGCCGAGGCCGCCGGCAACCTGATGTTCTACGGCGCCGGTGCCGGCGGTGTGCAGACCGCGTCTGCCGTGCTCGGCGACGTCGTCTCGGCGGCTCGCCGCCACATCGCGGGCGGCGTCGGGGTCGGCGAGTCGACCCGCGCGAACCTTCCCGTCCTGCCGATCGGGCGTGTGACGACCCGCTATCAGATCACCCTCGAGGTGTCGGACGAGCCTGGTGTGCTCGCGACGGTCGCGGGCACCCTGAGCGACGGGCGCGTCTCGATCGCGACGGTCGAGCAGACCGTCATCACCGAAGCTGACGGCGAACCGGGGACAGCCCGGATCGTCATCGGAACCCACCGAGCACTCGAGCAGGACCTGAGTGAGACCGTCGATCGCCTCGCCGCCAGCGGCGTGGTCGGTCGCGTGGTCTCCGTCCTGCGTGTAGAAGGAGACTGACATGGTGCACGTCTGGCAGGGAGTCCTGCGCGAATTCGCCGATCGGCTGGGCGTCACCGACGCCTCGACCGTCGTGACCCTCGGCGAGGGCGGTACGCCGCTGATCCCAGCGGCGTCGCTGTCGCAGATCACCGGGGCGAACGTCTTCGTGAAGTTCGAGGGCATGAACCCGACGGGTTCGTTCAAGGACCGCGGCATGACGGTCGCCCTCTCGCGCGCCGTCGAGCACGGCGCGAAAGCCGTGATCTGCGCCTCGACGGGCAACACATCGGCATCCGCCGCCGCCTACGCGGCGCACGCGGGCATCACCGCGGCCGTCCTCGTGCCCGAGGGCAAGATCGCGATGGGCAAGCTCAGCCAGGCCGTGATCCACGGCGGCAAGCTCATCCAGGTGCGCGGCAACTTCGACGACTGCCTCGAGATCGCCCGCGAGCTCGCCGAGAACTACCCCGTGCACCTCGTCAATTCGGTCAACCCCGACCGCATCGACGGGCAGAAGACCGCTGCATACGAGGTCGTCTCGCAGCTGGGGGATGCCCCCGACTTCCACTTCATCCCGGTCGGCAACGCGGGCAACTACACCGCCTACACCCGCGGCTACCGCGAAGAGGCCGAGCGCGGCGTCGCGACGCGCGTGCCGCGCATGTTCGGCTTCCAGGCCGAGGGCTCGGCGCCGCTCGTACGCGGCGAGGTCGTGAAGCAGCCCGAGACGATCGCTTCGGCGATCCGCATCGGCAACCCCGCGTCGTGGCAGCTCGCCCTCGAGGCGCGCGACGCGACCGACGGCTGGTTCGGTGCGATCAGCGACGACAAGATCCTCGCGGCGCAGAAGCTGCTGGCGGGCACGGTCGGCGTCTTCGTCGAGCCGGCATCGGCCATCAGCGTCGCCGGGCTTCTCGACCGCGCCGAGGCCGGTGTCGTGCCCGCCGGTGCGACCGTCGTGCTGACCGTCACCGGCCACGGGCTGAAAGACCCGCAGTGGGCGCTGCGCAGCGCCGACGGGTCGGAGATCACCCCGACGGTCGTCGACGCCTCGACCACCGAGGTCGCCTCCGTGCTCGATCTGGCATGACCGCGTCACGCCGCCCGGCCCCGGGGCCCGTCGAAGGCCGCACCGTCGCGGTGCGGGTGCCCGCGACGAGCGCGAACCTCGGGCCGGGGTTCGACACCCTCGGCCTTGCGCTCAGCGTCTACGACGATCTCGTCGTGACGGCGCTGCCCGAGCCCGGGCTCGAGATCACCGTCGAGGGCGAGGGGGCGCACGAGGTGCCCACCGATGCCTCGCACCTGGTGATCCGCGCCATGGCGTACGCCTACGAGGCGGTCGGGCGGACGCTCCCCGGCATCCGTCTCAGCGCGCGCAACACGATCCCGCACGGGCGAGGCATGGGCTCGTCGGGCGCGGCCGTCGTCGCCGGCCTGCTCGCCGCCAAGGGGCTGCTCGAGGGTGAGATCGAATTCGGCGACGACACCCTGCTGCGCCTCGCAACCGAGCTCGAAGGACACCCCGACAACGTCGCGCCGGCCCTGTTCGGCGGGCTCACGATCGCCTGGATGGACGACGACGGTCCGCAGCACAAGAAGCTGCTCGTGCACCGCGGCGTCTCGCCCCTCGTGTTCGTCCCCGACTTCACGATGTCGACGTCGGTCGCCCGCGGGCTCGCACCGCTGCAGGTGCCCCGCGAGGATGCCGTGTTCAACGTCTCGCGGTCGGCGCTGCTCATCGCCGCGCTCATGCAGAGCCCCGAGCTGCTGATGGCGGCGACCGAAGACAAGCTGCACCAGTCGTACCGCGCGCAGGCGATGCCCGCGACCGATGCGCTCGTGCGCGCCCTGCGCGCCGAGGGCTTCGCCGCCGTCGTCTCGGGAGCCGGGCCCAGCGTGCTGGTGCTCGCCGACGGTCCGGGTCGACGCCTCGACGCGGCGCGCGTCGCGGCATCCGCCTCGGACACTCCGTGGGAACCCCTCATGCTGGCCGTCGATGTCAAGGGTGGTACAGTGAGGGACCATACGGAGGGTTCCACGGTCTATCCGTGAATCTGGCCTCCGTCGCAATTCTGCGAACCCCCGCATAGTCACCCTGCACCAGCTGACGTCCTCGTCGGACGTCCGAAGCGCACGGGTCAGCGCCTGTCGTGGACGGCGTCTGTGCGGACAAGTCCTGTCCACAGCACACCCTGAAGGAGAACTCGTGGAGTCCCTCTCCGAGATCCAGTCCGAGAACACCGACGCTGCGCGCGAAGATGCCGCCGCTCCGGTGATCGAGAACCTCGAAATCACCGTCGACGACAGCGTCGCCGACGAGCCCACCGACGAGAACGTCGTGATCGAAGAGGCGCCCGACGTCGAGGTGCCCGCCGATGCGGCGCCCGAGGTCGAGGCGCCCGCCGAGGCTGAGGCCGCCGTCGAGGCGCCGGTCGAGACGCCCGCTGAGGCTGCGGCCGCTGTCGAGGCGCCCGCTGAGGCTGAGGCCGCCGTCGAGGCGCCCGCCGAAGAGGCGCCCGCGCCCGTGAAGGCGCCGCGCAAGCGGGCGCCGCGGCGCGCGAAGAGCACCGACGTGCCCGCCGAGGCGCCCGCCGCCGAAACGCCCGCGCCCGACGCGGCCGAGGCGGCAACGCCGGATGCCGATGCGCCGGCATCCGCCCCGGAGGCATCCGTCGCCGAGAGCGAGAACGCGGCCGAGACCTTGGCCGAGACCCCCGCCGAGGGCGACGCCCCCGCCGAGGGTGAGGCCTCGGGCGAGGGTGAGACGCCCGCCGAGGGCGAGACCCCCAGCCGCAGCCGCTCGCGCAGCCGCAGCCGCAGCCGCAGCCGTGGCGGCCAGAAGCCCGAGAGTGCTCCGGCACCCGCCGCGGCCGCGAACGAGACGCCCGCCGCCGACGAGTCCGACGACCAGAGCCAGGGTCAGGGCCGCGGCCGGCAGCGCAACAAGCGCCGCCCGCAGGGCCAGAACGGCGACGAGTTCGAGACCGAGATCGGCGAGGACGACGTCCTGATCCCGATCGCCGGCATCCTCGACGTGCTCGACAACTACGCGTTCGTGCGCACGAGCGGCTACCTGCCCGGCGCGTCCGACGTCTACGTGTCGCTCGGTCAGGTCAAGAAGTACAACCTGCGCAAGGGCGACGCCGTCGTGGGTGCCATCAAGCAGCCGCGCGAGGGCGAGCAGTCGAGCCGGCAGAAGTACAACGCGCTCGTCAAGGTCGACGCGATCAACGGTCTGTCGGTCGACGACGCCGCGACGCGCGTCGAGTTCGGCAAGCTCACGCCCCTCTACCCGCAGGAGCGTCTGCGCCTCGAGACCGCGCCCGAGAAGCTCACGCAGCGCATCATCGACCTCGTGGCCCCCATCGGCAAGGGCCAGCGCGGCCTGATCGTCGCGCCCCCCAAGGCCGGCAAGACGATCGTGCTGCAGCAGATCGCGAACGCGATCGCGACGAACAACCCCGAGGTCCACCTCATGGTCGTGCTCGTCGACGAGCGGCCCGAAGAGGTCACCGACATGCAGCGCACCGTGAAGGGCGAGGTCATCGCCTCGACCTTCGACCGCCCGGCCGAAGACCACACGACGGTCGCCGAGCTCGCGATCGAGCGCGCCAAGCGCCTCGTCGAGCTCGGCCGCGACGTCGTCGTGCTGCTCGACTCGATCACGCGGCTCGGTCGCGCCTACAACATCTCGGCACCGACCTCGGGTCGCGTGCTGTCGGGTGGTGTCGACGCGTCGGCGCTGTACCCGCCCAAGCGCTTCTTCGGCGCCGCGCGCAACATCGAGAACGGCGGATCGCTCACGATCCTCGCCACGGCGCTCGTCGAGACCGGATCCAAGATGGACGAGGTCATCTTCGAGGAGTTCAAGGGCACCGGCAACAGCGAGCTGCGGCTGAGCCGTCACCTCGCCGACAAGCGCATCTTCCCCGCGGTCGACGTCAACGCGTCCTCCACCCGCCGGGAAGAGATGCTGCTGAGCCCCGACGAGGTCAAGATCACCTGGAAGCTGCGTCGTGCCCTCGCGGGCCTCGACACGCAGCAGGCGCTCGAGGTCGTGCTCGGCAAGCTCAAGGAGACCTCGAGCAACGTCGAGTTCCTCGTGCAGATGCAGAAGTCGATCCCGACCCCTGCCGCCGGCGGTCACAGCCACGGGCACGAGAACAGCATCCGCTGATCGTGTTCGAGTCCGTCGCCGGGCTGATCGCGGAGCACAAGGCCGTCCAAGACGAGCTCTCCGACCCCGCGGTGCACGCCGACGCGGCGCGCGCCAAGCGAGTCAACCGGCGGTACGCCGAGCTCTCGAGGATCGTCGCGGCGTACGACGCGTGGTCGGCGGCATCGGATGATCTCGGCGCCGCTCGCGAGCTCGCCGGCGAGGACGAGGCCTTCGCAGCCGAGATCCCCGCGCTCGAAGAGCTGGTCGAGACCAGCGGTGAGCGGCTGCGGCGCCTGCTGATCCCGCGCGACCCGGACGACGCGCGCGACGTGATCATGGAGATCAAGGCGGGGGAGGGCGGCGCCGAGTCGGCGCTGTTCGCCGCCGACCTGCTGCGCATGTACATCCAGTACGCGGCGTCGAAGGGCTGGAAGACCGAGCTGCTCGAACGCAACGAGAGCGACCTGGGCGGGTACAAGGACGTCCAGGTCGCGATCAAGGGGTCGTCGACCGACCCCGCGCAGGGCGTGTGGGCGCACCTCAAGTACGAGGGCGGGGTGCATCGCGTGCAGCGGGTGCCCGCGACCGAGTCGCAGGGGCGCATCCACACGTCGACGACGGGCGTGCTCGTGTTCCCCGAGGTCGACGAGCCCGAAGAGGTGCAGATCGATCAGAACGACCTGCGCATCGACGTGTACCGCTCGTCGGGCCCGGGCGGGCAGTCGGTGAACACGACCGACTCCGCCGTGCGGATCACGCACATCCCGACGGGGATCGTCGTGTCGATGCAGAACGAGAAGAGCCAGCTGCAGAACCGCGAGGCGGGCATGCGCGTGCTGCGCGCCCGGCTGCTCGCCAGGCAGCAGGAAGAGCTGGATGCCGCGGCATCCGACGCCCGTCGTTCGCAGATCCGGGGCATGGACCGCTCCGAGCGGATCCGGACGTACAACTTCCCCGAGAACCGCATCGCCGACCACCGCACCGGGTACAAGGCCTACAACCTCGATCAGGTGATGGACGGCGCGCTCGAGCCGATCATCGAATCGGCGATCACCGCCGACGAAGAGGCGCGCCTGGCCGCCCTCGGCGGCGGCGCCTGACGCGGAGCCCGCGCTACGCTCGGCGAGTGATCAACTTCCTCATCCGTGCGATCATCTTCGTGGTGTCTGCGGCGGTCGGGCTCATCGCGGCCGACCTGCTCCTGCCGGGGTTCCACATCGACTGGTCCGACTGGTGGGGTTTCCTCCTGGCCGTCGTGATCTTCGCGGTGATCCAGAGCGTGCTGACGCCGTGGGTGCTGAAGATCACCCGCCGTCACGCGCCGGCGCTGCTGGGCGGCATCGGGATCATCGCCACCTTCGTGGCGATCCTCGTGGTGGTGCTGATCCCGCGCGCAGGCCTGACGATCTCCGAGCCGCTCGCGTGGTTCCTGGCACCGGTGATCGTCTGGATCGTCACGGCGCTGGCGACGTGGTTGCTGCCGCCGCTGTTCATCAAGAAGAAGGTCGACGCGCGCCGCGACTGACGCTCATCCGTCCCAAGTGACCGCTTCCGCGGCGGCATGGCGCGTTTCGGGACGGATGAGGGGTGACGGATGCCGGCACCGCCGCGCGCCTCAGATGAAGTACTCGGGCACCGTCAGCAGGGCGCGGGTGTCTTCCCGTGCGCCGCGGGCGCGGACCTTCGCGGGCACGCCGACGAGCACCGAGTCTTCGGGTGCGTCGCGGGTGACGACGGCGTTCGCGCCGATCGCCGAACCGGCGCCGATCACCACCGGTCCGAGGATCTTCGCACCCGCGCCGACAGCGACGCCGTCGCCGAGGGTGGGATGCCGCTTGCCCGAGTCCCGCGTGCGGCCGCCGAGGGTGACCCCGTGGTAGAGCATGACGTCGTCGCCGACCTCGGCCGTCTCGCCGATGACGACACCCATGCCGTGGTCGATGAAGAAGCGCCGCCCGATCGTGGCGCCGGGGTGGATCTCGACGCCGGTGAGCCACCGCGTCAGCTGCGACAGCGCCCGCGCCGGGAAGCGCAGGCCACGGGTCCACAACGCGTGCGCGACCCGGTACGACCAGACGGCGTGCAGGCCCGGATACAGGGTCGCGATCTCCCACGCGCCGCGCGCGGCGGGGTCGCGCAGCTTCGCAGCTGCGAGGTCTTCACGCAGCCGCGCCCACGCGCCGATCCGCTCGACGCTCATGCCGGCTCCTCCTCGCGCAGGTGCGCGTAGAGCGCCGTCGAGAGGTAGCGTTCGCCGGCATCCGGCACGATCACCACGATCCGCTGCCCGGCCGACGACGGCCGCGCGGCGATCTGCAGCGCGGCCCACACGGCCGCGCCCGCCGACATCCCCGCGAGGATCCCCTCGCGCGTCGCGAGTTCGCGCGCGACGCGGACGGCGTCGTCGAACTCGACGTCGACGATCTCATCGACGACCGACCGGTCGAGCACGGCCGGCACGAAGTTCGGCCCGATGCCCTGGATGCGGTGTCCACCGGCGCGGCCCTCGCTCAGCACGGGCGAATCGGCGGGCTCGACGAGCGCGACCCGCACCTCGGGATTGCGCTGCTTGAGTACCTGACCGACGCCCGTGATCGTGCCGCCGGTGCCCGACCCCGCGACGAACCAGTCGATGCGGCCCTCGGTGTCGCGCCAGATCTCCTCTGCGGTCGTCCGCCGGTGGATCGCGGCGTTCGCCGCGCTCTCGAACTGGCGCGCCAGCACGGCGCCGGGAGTCTCGGCCACGATGCGCTCAGCGGTCGCGACGGCCTCGGTCATGCCCTTGTACGGGTCGGTGAGCACGAGCTCGGCGCCGTACGCCTTCAGCAGCGTGCGCCGCTCTTTCGACATGGATGCCGGCATGGTCAGGATCACCCGGTACCCGCGCGCCGCGCCGATGAGCGCGAGCGAGATCCCCGTGTTCCCGCTCGTCGACTCGACGATGGTGCCGCCGGGCTGAAGCTCACCCGACTGCTCGGCCGCCTCGACGAGCGCGTAGCCGAGGCGGTCTTTGACGGACGCGCCGGGGTTGTAGAACTCGAGCTTCGCGAGCACCTCGACGTCGAGTCCGGCGGCGCCCAGACCCTCGGTGAGGGCGTTCAGCCGGACGAGCGGTGTCTCGCCGAAGGCGGCGGTGATGTCGGGCAGGATGCCGGGCACGCGCGCGGTCAGTCTTCGCGCAGGTGCTCGTAGAGCGCCGTCGACAGGTAGCGCTCGCCGAACGAGGGCACGATCACGACGATGTTCTTGCCCTCGGCTTCGGGGCGCGCGGCGACCTGGAGCGCTGCCCAGATGGCCGCGCCCGACGAGATGCCCACGAGGATGCCCTCGCTCGTGGCGACCTCGCGCGCGACGCGGATCGCGTCGTCGAACTCGACGTCGACGACCTCGTCGATGACGCCCTGGTCGAGGATCGGCGGGATGAAGTTCGGCCCGATGCCCTGGATCTTGTGCGGGCCGGGGGTGCCCTTCGTGAGCAGCGGCGAGTCGGCCGGCTCGACGGCGACGACCGTGGCATCCGGCACCCGGTCCTTCAACACCTGGCCGACACCCGTGATGGTGCCGCCGGTGCCGATGCCGGCGACGAAGTAGCCGATCTCGCCGTCGGTGTCGCGGAGGATCTCCTCGGCGGTGGTCGTACGGTGGATCTCGACGTTCGCCTGGTTCGCGAACTGCTTCGCGAGGACGGCGCCGGGGGTCTCGGCGGCGATCTCCTCGGCCTTCGCGACCGCGCCCTTCATGCCGAGGGCGGGCTCGGTCAGCACGAGCTCGGCGCCGTAGGCCTTGAGCAGCAGGCGACGCTCGATCGACATCGACGCCGGCATCGTCAGGATGACCTTGTAGCCGCGCGCCGCGCCCACCATCGCGAGGGCGATGCCGGTGTTGCCGCTCGTGCCCTCGACGATCGTGCCGCCCGGCTGCAGGTCGCCCGAGGCCTCGGCGGCGTCGACGATCGCGATGCCGAGGCGGTCCTTCACCGACGACGCCGGGTTGTAGAACTCGAGCTTGGCGAGCACCGTGCCGGGCAGGCCCTCGCTGATGCGGTTCAGCCGCACCAGGGGGGTGTTTCCGAATGCGCTCGTGATGTCGGGGTGGATGCCGGACATGGTCTGCCTTTCCTGCGGCTCGGGTGCTCGGGGTGCGGGAATCCGCTCCGTCGCAGTAGTCGAACCAGCCTAGGCGGCGCGGCTATTCCCCCGCCGAATGTGACGTTTCGTCACGGCTAGGCTGGTCGAACCCATGACCGATACGACAGACTTCCGCGCGCCCGCGAGCCTGGCCGCCGTGCTGCGCGCCGCCGCGCAGCAGCTCGCGTCGGCCGGCGTGCCCACACCCGAGGTGGATGCCGAGCTGCTCGCCGCCCACGTGCTCGGCTGCAGCCGCGGCGCGCTCGCCGCCGCCGCGCTGCGCGGCGATGCGCTCGACGATGCCGATCTCGCCGCCCGCTACGCGGACCTGGTCGATCGGCGAGCAACCCGCGAGCCGCTGCAGCACCTCACCGGCCTCGCGCCGTTCCGGCACCTCGAGCTGGCGGTCGGGCCGGGGGTCTTCGTGCCGCGGCCCGAGACAGAGATGGTCGCGCAGCTCGCGATCGACGCGCTGCGCGAGGTGCCGGATGCCGAGCCGATCGCGGTCGACCTCGGCACGGGCTCCGGCGCGCTCGCCCTGGCGATGGCCACCGAGGTGCCGCAGGCGCGAGTGCATGCCGCCGAGAACTCGCTCGACGCGTTCGTCTGGGCCAAGCAGAACTTCGCGGCGCTCGCCCCGCACGCGCGGCTCGCGTTCGTCGACCTGGCCGACGCCTTCCCCGAGCTCGACGGCATCGTCTCGGTGCTGGTGTCGAACCCGCCGTACGTGCCCGACGCCGCGATCCCGCGCGACCCCGAGGTGCGTCACTGGGACCCGCCGGCCGCCCTCTACGGCGGCGAAGACGGGCTCGACGTCGTCCGAGTGCTCTCCCGGGTGGGGCGGCGCCTGCTGCGACCCGGGGGAGTGCTCGTCATCGAGCATGGCGAGTGGCAGGGCGCGCCGATCCGCGAGCTGCTCACCGCCGACGGCTGGCGCGCGGCATCCACCCACACCGACCTGACCCTGCGCGACCGCGCGACGGTGGCTTTGCGCCCCTGACCCCCGCGTCCGCCCCCGCCGGTGCGCGAGACCCGGCTTCAGCGCCGAGACCCCGCGTCCAGCAGGGCGGTCTCGGCGCGCACAGCCGGTTTCGTGGGGCGCGGGGCGCGGCCCGCCGTAGACTGGGGCGGTTATGTCTGACGTCTTCGACTGCCGCGACGCCGAGCAGCTGCTGCCCGGCATGCGCCGAGCTCGCCAGGCGATCGGCCGCGGCGAGCTCGTCGTGCTGCCGACCGACACCGTGTACGGCGTCGCCGCCGACGCGTTCAGCGCCGCCGCCGTCGCGCGCCTGCTCGCCGCCAAGGGTCGCGGCCGGCAGTCGCCGCCGCCGGTGCTCGTGGCCGGGCTGTCGACGATGCGGGCCCTCGTCGCCGAGGTGCCCGAGCCCGTCGAGCGCCTCGTCGAGGCATTCTGGCCCGGCGGGCTGACGATCGTGCTGCCCGCGCAGCCGTCGCTGTCGTGGGATCTCGGCGACACCGCCGGCACGGTCGCGGTGCGGATGCCGGCGGAGCGGATCGCCCTCGAACTGCTCGAGGAGTGCGGCCCGCTCGCCGTCTCGAGCGCGAACCTCACGAAGCACGCCGCCGCGATCGACGTCCATGGCGCCGTGGAGATGCTCGGCGACGCGGTCGAGGTCTACCTCGACGGCGGTCCGTCGACGACGGGGGTGGCCTCGACGATCATCGACGCGACGGGGCTCACCGCGGGCGCCGACCGCCCCGTCCGCGTGCTGCGCGACGGCGCCGTGAGCCGCGCGCGGCTGCGTGATGTGCTCGGCGACCTGCTCGAGCAGGACGACCCCGACGCCCCGCTGCCCGGCGATGGCGGCGCCCGCCCGCCGGACACCCAGCTCGACATCTCACCGGGCGCGCCGCCCGTCGAATCGTGAAGTTCTACGTCCTCACGGTCATCCTCACGGCCGCGGCGACGCTCGCGTTCACCGCGATCGTGCTGCGCATCGGGCTGCGCTATCGCCTCTACCCCGAGATCCGCGACCGCGACGTCCACACGACGCCGAAACCCCGCATCGGCGGAGTCGCGATGTACTTCGGCGTGCTCGTGGCCTTCGCGCTCTCGTCGCAGGTGAGCTACTTCTCGATCATCTGGACCGATCCCGCCGTCATCTGGTCGATCCTCGGCGCCGCCACCCTCATCGTCATCGTCGGCGTGGCCGACGACCTGTGGGACCTCGACTGGATGATCAAGCTCGGCGCGCAGTTCCTCGCCGCCGGCGTCGTGGTCGGATTCGGCGGCATCCAGATCTTCTTCATCCCCTTCGGTGGGCAGATCGTCGTCTCGAGCTGGGTCAGCTTCGCACTGTCGGTGCTCGCGATCGTGATCGTCATGAACGCCGTCAACTTCATCGACGGTCTCGACGGCCTCGTCGCCGGGGTGGCGCTCATCGCCAACTCGGTGTTCTTCGTCTACACGTACATCCTCGCCCGCGACATCGGCGCCTCGAGTTATTCGAGCCTTGGCTCGTTCATCGCCGTCGTCCTCATCGGCGTGTGCATCGGGTTCCTGCCGCTGAACTGGAACCCCTCGAAGCTCTTCATGGGCGACTCGGGTGCGCTGCTGATCGGCCTGCTCATGGCCATCTCGGCGATCGTCGTCACGGGCAATCTCGACCCGAGCCTGCTCGGCGACAACGACGTGTTCGGGCGGTCGCAGCTGCTCGGTGCGTTCATCCCGATCCTGCTGCCGGTCGTGGTCGTCCTGCTGCCGCTGCTCGATTTCGGCATGGCGATCGTGCGACGGATGAGCCGTGGCCTCTCACCGTTCTCACCCGACCGCAAGCACCTGCACCACCGCATGCTCGACATGGGCCACAGCGACCGCGACGCCGTCCTCGTGTTCTACGCGTGGACGGCCGTCGTCTCGATCGGTGTGCTGCTGATGTACATCGGCACGACCGACGAGTGGCCCGGCGACTACTGGATCGGCGTCGCGTACGTCGTCATCGGCGTCGCCGCCTGCATCGTCGTGACGTTCCTGCCGTCGCCGCCCGCGCGACCGGAGCCCGCCCTGACCGCACCCGACTCGATCGAACAGAGGACGCCATGACCGCGCCCCCCACCCCACCCGCCGGCGCCCGACGCGAGGTCTCGAGCAACCGGCTGTTCCGCACGACCCTGCAGTGGTCGGCGCTCATCACGGCGGCGCTCGCGGTCGTCGGCGGTGTCGTCGGCTACGCGGTCGCGGGGACCTCGGGCATGTGGAGCGCGCTCGTCGCGATCCTCGTGGCCGCGGTGTTCCTCGGGCTGACGGCGGCGACGATCCTGATCGCCAACCGCTGGTACGGCGACCCGCTGTACGTGCCGATCTTCTTCGGCGCGGTGATGGGCGGCTGGATCGTCAAGTTCGCGCTCTTCATCGTCGTGCTGCTCGTGCTGCGCGATCAGCCGTGGCTCAACGGCCCCGTCTTCTTCGTCGCGCTCGTCGTGAGCGTGCTCGGCTCACTCGCGGTCGACGTCATCGTGATGCTGAAGATGCGCGTGCCCCACGTGGGCGACGTGAACCTGCCCACGCTCGCCGACGTCATCGACGAGGCGCGCCGGCCGGCGGCCCCGAAAGACGGGCCTGCCGATCCGCCGAGCGCCGCGACATCGGCGACGGACGCGGAGCCCCCGCACGCCTGATAGGCTGTCTCTGCGCCCGTTCGCGCCGCCTGACACCAGGAGTGCAACGCGTGCGCAGTGACGCTCACACCGACCATCGTCGCCCCGGATCATCCCGGCGCCCCGAAGCTGGAGCCAGCGCTGTTTACCCAACTTGCGACACTGATCGCCAAGACCGCCGAAGACGGCGGCGAGTTCCACGGACCGTCGATCGACGAGTTCTTCCCTGACGCGGTCTTCACGTTCCCCGGGATCGAACTGTTCGGTGCGCCCCTCGAGATCACGCGAATCCATCTGATCCAGTTCATCGCGACGGTCGCCGTCGTCCTGATCTTCTGGCTCGGCACGCGCCGCATGAAGATGATCCCCGGTCGCTTCCAGTCGGTGGCCGAGATGGGCCTCGACTTCGTCCGCGTGAACATCGCCGAGGACCTGCTCGGCAAGAAGGACGGGCAGCGATTCCTGCCGATCCTCACGACGATCTTCTTCATGGTGCTGTTCATGAACATCACGGGAATCATCCCGTTCATGAACATCGCCGGCACCTCGATCGTCGCCGTCCCGCTCATGCTCGCGGTGATCAGCTACGTGACCTTCATCTACGCCGGTCTGCGCAAGAGCCCCAAGAACTTCTTCAAGAACGCGCTGTTCCCCTCGGGCGTGCCGTGGCCGATCTACATCATCGTGACCCCGATCGAGTTCATCTCGACGTTCATCATCCGCCCCGTCACACTGACGCTGCGACTTCTGATGAACATGATGGTCGGCCACCTGCTGCTGGTCCTCTTCTTCTCGGCGACGCAGTTCTTCCTCTTCACGATGGGCGGATGGTGGTCGGTGCTCGCCGCCGGCTCCCTCGCCTTCGGCTTCGTCTTCACCCTGTTCGAAATCCTGGTGGCTGTCCTCCAGGCCTACGTCTTCGCCCTCCTCACCGCGGTCTACATCCAGCTCGCGGTTGCAGAAGAGCACTGAGCGGTCGGCCCCCTGAACCTCAGGGCCGCCCATAACCCCGAAAGGAAAACCCCGTGGACGCAACTACGGTTCTCGCAGAGCTCAGCGGCAACGTCGCGACGATGGGCTACGGTCTCGCCGCCATCGGCCCGGCCATCGGCGTGGGCATCGTCGTCGGCAAGACGATCGAGGGCGTCGCCCGTCAGCCCGAGCTGGCCGGTCGCCTCCAGGTCCTGATGTGGATCGGTATCGCCTTCACCGAGGCGCTCGCCTTCATCGGCATCGCGACCTACTTCATCTTCGTCTGATCGCCACACCAGCTCTTAAGGAGACAGGATGCTGAACGCTCTTGTCGCGTACGCGGCGGAGGAGGGTGCAGAAGTGCACAACCCCCTCCTGCCTGCCTGGTACGACATTCTCTGGTCGTCGGTCTGCTTCCTCGTCATCCTCATCCTCTTCTGGAAGTTCGCGCTTCCGCGGATGAAGGATCTGCTCGACAAGCGCGCGGTGGCCATCGAAGGCAACATCGCGAAGGCCGACGAAGCGCAGCGCAAGGCCGAGGCCGCGCTCGAGGAGTACACGGCCCAGCTCGCCGACGCACGCAAAGAGGCCGGTGAGATCCGCGACGCCGCCCGTGAGGACGGCAAGAAGATCGTCGCCGAGGCCAAGGACGCGGCATCCGTCGAAGCGTCGCGCCTCACGGCCGCCGCGCACACGCAGATCGAAGCGGAGCGTCAGTCGGCGCTCGTCTCGCTGCGCAGCGAGGTCGGAACGCTTGCGCTCGACCTGGCCGGCGGTGTGATCGGGGAGACGCTCTCCGACGACGCGAGGGCGAAGGGTGTCGTCGACCGCTTCCTCGCCGACCTCGAGAAGGCCAAGTAATGGGCAGCGCGACCACTCAGGCGCTCCAGGCGACGACGGCGAAGCTGTCGACGGCGAGCATCGGCGACCTCACCGTCGCCCGCGAGCTGTTCGCCGCAGCGCGCGAGATCGCTGATTCGCCTCAGCTGGGCGGCGCGCTGTCGGCATGGGGTGCACCCGGGCAGGCGCGTGCCGCGCTCGTCACGACGGTGTTCGCCGGGTACTCGCCCGTGACGCTCGACCTGCTCGCCACTGCGGCGGCGCAGCGCTGGTCGTCGCTGGGAGACCTCGTCTCGGGCGTCGAAGAACTCGCGATCCGCGCGGCCGCCGTCGCGACGCCGGGCGGCGACCTCGAGGGTGAGCTGTTCCAGGTGGCGCGCACCGTCGCGACCAACCCCGGACTCGAGCTCGCACTCGGCAGCCGGCTCGGCGACCCCGCCGCGAAGGGCGCGCTGGTCGAGAAGCTGTTCAGCGGGCGGGCGACCGACGCTGCGACGCTCGTCACCGCAGAGCTCGTGCAGCAGCCCCGCGAGCGTCGCGTGCGGTCGATGATGAGCCGCGCTCTGCGCATCGTCGCCGACCAGCGCGGGCGCGCAGTGGCCACCGTGCGCGTCGCGCACGACCTGGATGCCGCACAGCGCGAGCGTCTCGGATCTGCGTTGCGCGAGCGGTACGGCAGCGACATCGCCCTCAACGTGATCGTCGACCCGAGTGTGCTCGGCGGCGTGCGCATCGAGATCGGAGACGACGTCATCGACGGCACGGTCTCATCCCGCATCAAGGACTTGCGCCAGCGCCTCGCTGGCTGAAAACAGAAGGAACACCATGGCAGATCTGACCATCAGCCCCGACGTCATCCGTGACGCGCTGAAAGACTTCGTCGCCGCCTACGAGCCGGCCGGCGCCGCCGCGACCGAGGTCGGCACGGTCATCGACGCCGCCGACGGCATCGCGCACGTCGAGGGCCTTCCCGGCGTGATGGCGAACGAGCTCATCCGCTTCGCGAACGGCATCGAGGGCCTCGCGCTCAACCTCGACGAGACCAAGATCGGTGTCGTCGTGCTCGGCGACTTCTCCGGCATCGAGGCCGGCCAGAAGGTCACCCGCACCGGCGAGGTGCTCTCGGTGGCCGTCGGCGACGGCTACCTCGGCCGCGTCGTCGACCCCCTCGGCAACCCGATCGACGGGCTCGGCGAGATCACCTCGCTCGAGGGTCGTCGCGCGCTCGAGCTGCAGGCGCCGGGCGTCATGAGTCGCAAGAGCGTGCACGAGCCGATGCAGACCGGCATCAAGGCGATCGACGCGATGATCCCCGTCGGCCGCGGTCAGCGTCAGCTGATCATCGGCGACCGCCAGACCGGCAAGACGGCGATCGCGATCGACACGATCATCAACCAGAAGGCCAACTGGGACTCGGGCGACGTCAACAAGCAGGTGCGCTGCATCTACGTCGCCATCGGCCAGAAGGGCTCCACGATCGCCTCCGTCAAGGGTGCGCTCGAGGATGCCGGTGCGATGGAGTACACGACGATCGTCGCGGCCCCGGCATCCGACCCCGCCGGCTTCAAGTACCTCGCCCCCTACACGGGCTCGGCCATCGGCCAGCACTGGATGTACGGCGGCAAGCACGTCCTGATCATCTTCGACGACCTGTCGAAGCAGGCCGAGGCCTACCGTGCCGTGTCGCTGCTGCTGCGCCGCCCGCCGGGCCGCGAGGCCTACCCGGGCGACGTCTTCTACCTGCACTCGCGTCTGCTCGAGCGCTGCGCGAAGCTGTCTGACGACCTGGGCGCGGGCTCGATGACGGGTCTGCCGATCATCGAGACGAAGGCCAACGACGTGTCGGCCTACATCCCGACCAACGTGATCTCGATCACCGACGGTCAGATCTTCCTGCAGTCCGACCTCTTCAACGCCAACCAGCGCCCCGCCGTCGACGTGGGCATCTCGGTGTCGCGCGTCGGTGGTGACGCGCAGGTCAAGTCGATCAAGAAGGTGTCCGGCACGCTCAAGCTCGAGCTCGCCCAGTACCGCTCGCTCGAGGCGTTCGCGATGTTCGCCTCCGACCTCGACGCCGCTTCGCGTCGTCAGCTCGCTCGCGGTGCCCGTCTGACCGAGCTGCTCAAGCAGCCCCAGTACGACCCGTACCCCGTCGAGGAGCAGGTCGTCTCGATCTGGGCCGGCACGAACGGCAAGCTCGACTCGATCGAGGTCGAAGACGTTCTGCGCTTCGAGCGCGACCTGCTCGACTACCTCAAGCGCAACACGACGATCCTCGACACCCTGCGCGACACGAACGTCCTCGACGACGACACCGCCGCCGAGCTCGAGAAGGTGACGGATGCCTTCGTCCTCGAGTTCCAGGGGGGCAAGGGCCAGGCCATCAACAAGCCGGGTCACGAAGAGGTCGCCGCCGCGCATGAGGAAGACGTGAACCAGGCTCAGATCGTCAAGGGCCGTCGCGGCTGATCCCTGAGGATACGAATCTATGGGCGCTCAACTCCGGGTCTACAAGCAGAAGATCTCCTCTGCTCAGACGACCAAGAAGATCACGAAGGCGATGGAACTCATCGCGGCTTCGCGCATCCAGAAGGCGATGACGCGCGTGCGCGCGTCGTCCCCCTTCTCGCGGGCCGTGACGCGTGCCGTCTCTGCTGTGGCGACGCACTCGAACGTCCACCACCCGCTCACCACCGAGCGCGAGACGATCCGTGGCTCCGCCGTCGTGATCTTCGCGTCAGACCGCGGCCTCGCCGGCGCGTTCAACTCGCAGATCATGCGCGAGGGTCTGCAGCTGGGTGAGCTGCTTCGGTCGCAGGGCAAGAACGTCGTCTACTACCTCGTCGGGCGCAAGGCCGTCGGATACTTCCAGTTCCGTCGCATGCCGTCGGCGGGCCAGTGGGTGGGCGACACCGACACCCCCCACTTCAACACGGCCGAGCAGATTGCGGGCGCCCTGCTGGACGCCTACGATCGCGGCGGTGACGAAGAGGGTGGCGTCGACGAGATCCACCTCGTCTACAACCGCTTCGTCAGCATGATGACGCAGCAGCCCGAACGGGTGCGTCTGCTGCCGCTCGAGGTCGTCGAGGCCGATGAGGTCGCCGCGGCCGGGTCGACCTCGAACCAGGTCTACCCGCTCTACGAGTTCGAGCCGAGCCCCGAGGTGGTGCTCGACGCGCTCCTGCCCGTCTACGTGCAGAGCCGCGTCTTCAACGCGCTGCTCCAGTCGTCGGCCGCGAAGCACGCCGCGACGCAGAAGGCGATGAAGAGCGCGAGCGACAACGCCGACAACCTCATCACCGACTACACGCGCCTGCGCAACAACGCACGCCAGGCCGAGATCACTCAGCAGATCGCCGAGATCGTCGGCGGCGCCGACGCACTGGCATCCGGCAAGTAACAGCCGACTGCGACACCGACCACACGAAAGAGAAGAAGCCATGAGCCTCACCGCAGAGAAGCCGGACACGACCGTCGTCGGCCGCGTCGCGCGCGTCACCGGGCCCGTCGTCGACATCGAGTTCCCGCACGACTCGATCCCCGACATCTACAACGCGCTCAAGACCGACATCACCGTCGACGGCGAGACCACCGAGATCACCCTCGAAGTCGCGCAGCACCTCGGCGACGACCTCGTCCGCGCGATCTCGCTCAAGCCGACCGACGGCATGGTCCGCGGTCAAGAGGTGCGCGACACCGGCGGCCCCATCACGGTGCCGGTCGGCGACGTGACCAAGGGCAAGGTCTTCAACGTGACCGGCGACATCCTCAACCTCGCGCCCGGCGAGCAGGTCGAGATCACCGAGCGCTGGGGCATCCACCGCCAGGCGCCGAACTTCGACCAGCTCGAGTCGAAGACCGAGATGTTCGAGACCGGCATCAAGTCGATCGACCTGCTGACCCCGTACGTCCAGGGCGGCAAGATCGGCCTGTTCGGCGGTGCCGGCGTCGGCAAGACCGTCCTCATCCAGGAGATGATCCAGCGCGTCGCGCAGGACCACGGTGGCGTCTCGGTGTTCGCCGGTGTCGGCGAGCGCACCCGTGAGGGCAACGACCTCATCGGCGAGATGGAAGAGGCGGGCGTCTTCGACAAGACCGCGCTCGTGTTCGGCCAGATGGATGAGCCGCCGGGGACGCGCCTGCGCGTCGCCCTCTCGGCGCTGACGATGGCGGAGTACTTCCGCGACGTGCAGAACCAGGACGTGCTGCTGTTCATCGACAACATCTTCCGCTTCACGCAGGCGGGCTCCGAGGTGTCGACCCTTCTCGGCCGCATGCCCTCCGCGGTGGGCTACCAGCCGAACCTCGCCGACGAGATGGGTGTGCTGCAGGAGCGCATCACCTCGACGCGCGGTCACTCGATCACCTCGCTGCAGGCGATCTACGTGCCGGCCGACGACTACACCGACCCGGCCCCCGCGACGACCTTCGCGCACCTCGACGCGACGACCGAACTCAGCCGTGAGATCGCATCGAAGGGTCTGTACCCCGCGATCGACCCCCTCACCTCGACGAGCCGCATCCTCGACCCGCGCTACATCGGCGCCGACCACTACCGCGTGGCGACCGCCGTGAAGCAGATCCTGCAGAAGAACAAGGAGCTGCAGGAGATCATCGCGATCCTCGGTGTCGACGAGCTCTCCGAAGAGGACAAGATCGTCGTGTCGCGCGCGCGCCGCATCCAGCAGTTCCTCTCGCAGAACACCTACATGGCGAAGAAGTTCACCGGCGTCGAGGGCTCCACCGTCCCGATCGCGGAGACCATCGAGTCGTTCGACGCGATCGTCAAGGGCGACTTCGACCACGTGGCCGAGCAGGCCTTCTTCAACGTCGGCGGTATCTCCGACGTCGAGGAGAAGTGGGCGAAGATCCAGAAGGAGAACAGCTGAGATGGCACTGACCGTCACCCTCGTCTCCGCCGAGGAGGAGGTCTGGCATGGCGAGGCATCCCTTGTCATCGCCAAGACCGTCGAGGGCGAGATCGGCTTCATGACCGGGCACGAGCCCGTGCTGGCGATCCTCGCCGAGGGTCAGGTGCGCATCACCGAGACCTCCGGCAACAAGGTCGTCGTGGCCGCACAGGACGGTTTCCTCTCGATGGAGGCCGACGAGCTCACGATCGTCGCCGGTCACGCCACGCTGGTCTCCTGACCACTCACCACCACTGAGCGTTTCGGCTCGCTGCGCTCGCAGCGAGCCGAAACGCCTTTCTTCTCTCTGCCACCATGCTGATCCTGCTGCCACCGAGTGAGACCAAGCGCGCCGGCGGGCGCGCGCGGGCGCTCGATGCGAGTGCGCTGGCGCTGCCCGCGCTGGCACCGCAGCGCGCGGCGGTCATCGACGCGCTCGTCGCGCTGAGCGCGGATGAGGACGCCGCGGCGCGCGTGCTGAAGCTCACCGCGCGCCAGCGCGGTGAGATCGCCGACAACGCGGCGCTGCGTATCGCACCGACGATGTCGGCCGTCGATCGCTACACCGGGGTGCTGTTCGACGCACTCGACGCCGCGACGCTCGCCGCCCCGGCGCGGCGCTGGCTCGGCGCGCATGTGCTGATCCAGTCAGCGCCGTTCGGCCCCGTCGGCGCGCTCGACGCGATACCCGCCTACCGGTTGTCGGCCGGTGCATCGCTTCCCGGGTTGCCGTCGCTGCGCCGCGTGTGGGCGGATGCCGTGACGGCGGCGATCGCAGAGGCCCGGCCCGGGTTCGTGCTCGATATGCGCTCCGAGGCGTACGCCGCGCTGGGCCCCGTGCCCGCCGGCATCCACACGGCGTATCTGCGTGTCGTGACCCGCGTCGACGGCGGCGCGGTGCGCGCGCTGAACCACTTCAACAAGCACGCCAAGGGAGACCTCGTCCGGCGCCTGGCCGTGAGCCGGCCGCGCCTCGCGAGCCCGCAGGCATTCGTCACGTGGGCGGCTGCCGCCGGTCTCGAGGTGCGCGCCGGGGCGCCCGGCGAGGTGGAACTCGTCGTGTGACGGGCCGGCGCCGCGAGGTCAGCGGCGCGTGTGCTGTGCGGTGCGCTCGGTGTTCTCGGCGATCGCGACCAGGGCGACGCCGGCTTCGATCACGAAGCGCAGCAGGACGACGGCGAAGAACGCCACGATCGGGACGACGATGAGCGTCGACACGATGAGGGCGATGCCCCCGCCGAGGTTCCAGCCCAGCGAGCCGATCCCCGAGATGATGCCGCCGAGGAACGTCGAGATGAACGCGATGCCGATCGCGACGAGTCCCACGACGTAGAACACGCTCGCGAGACGGCGCGTGATGAATCGCGTGAACGAGACGTCGAAGAGGGCCGAGAGGAACCCGCGGCCGATCTCGTCGACGTCGCCGTCGAGCCGCGCGACGCCCGTGTCGTCGACCCCCGCGAGCCCCGGTGCGACCGCCTCGGCATCCTGAGCGGCGTCTGCCGCGGTGCGCGAGGGGAGCGGCGGAAGCGGGGTGCTCGGATCGGTCATGGTGGTCCTTCCGGTGGGATGCTGTGGCCAGCGTACCGACCCGCCGCGAGCGGGTGCCAAGACGGCCGCAAGAAGTTCTGGCCCGGCGGCGCGGCTGACCCCTACGATGACAGGTGTCACGACAGGAAGGCGCGCCCATGAGCAGCTATTCGGACACGGGGTATTTCGCCCTCCTCGCCATTTTCGGATTCTTCGTCTTCGTCGTGGCGGTGGTGTTCTACGTCATCGGCTCGTGGTTCCTGATGAAGGTCTTCGACAAGGCGGGCGTGCAGGGCCGCTGGCGCGCGTGGGTGCCGGTCTACAACCTGCTGGTGTTCGCGAAGCTCGGCGACCTCAGCCCGTGGGTGATGCTGATCGCGATCGGGGCGGGGGCGCTGCTCTCGCAGATTCCGGTGCTCGGCGTCGTCATCGGGCTGCTGCCTCTCGTGGCCGGCGCTCTGGCCGCATGGCGCGTCGGACTGAAGCTGCAGAAGGACACCCCGTGGGTCATCCTCTACGTGCTGCTCTCCCTGGTCTGGCTCGGCATCAACGCGTTCGACAAGTCGCGGTGGAACCCCGCCATCGCACCCGCCCCGTGGGCAGGCAACGGCTTCTTCGCCGACCGGACGGTCTGGCAGGGCATCCCGGTGCAGCCCTCGGCGGCGGCGCCCGCAGCGGGCTACCAGCCGCCCGCCGGCTACCAGCCCCCGGCGGGCTACCAGCCGCCTGCCGGTGCGCAGCCGCCCGCGTACCAGCCGCCAGCGGGCTACCAGCCGCCGGCTCCGCCGGCGTATCAGCCGCCTGCCGCGCCCGCCCAGCCGCCCGCCGCTCCGCCGCCCGCGGCCGCGCCCGCGGAGTCGCCCGTCGCCCCGCCGCCTGCGGCCGCACCTGCGGAGCCGCCCGCGACCGAACCTCCGGCCCCGCAGTCGCCCGCGACCGAGCCTCCGGCGCCGCCCGCGGAAGGCGACCAGCCGCGCGCGTGAGCGCGGTTCGCTGACAGCGCATCTCCCCGCTTGAGGGCGCCCCGGCGCGGGCGTAGCGTTCTCACGCGCCCGTCGTTCATCCGGGGGCGGAAGGGAAACCTGTGCTCGGCAGAATCCTCGTGCGCTATCTGGCGCCGGCATGGCCGCTGATCCTCCTCGTCGTCGTCTTCCAGCTCGGTCAGTCGATCGCCTCCCTCGCGCTGCCGACGCTCAATGCCGACATCATCGACAAGGGTGTCGTCACCGGTGACATCGACTACATCTGGCGCACCGGCGGGGTCATGCTCGCGGTGAGCGGCGTGCAGGTCGTCTGCGCCCTCGTGGCGGTCTACTTCGGATCGAAGATGGCGATGGACCTGGGGCGCCGCCTGCGCGGTGATCTGTTCCACCGCGTCGTGGCGTTCTCGCAGCGCGAGGTCGGGCAGTTCGGGGCGCCATCGCTGATCACGCGCAACACCAACGACGTCCAGCAGGTGCAGATGCTCGTGCAGATGTCGGCGACGGTGATGGTCTCCGCGCCCATGCTCGCGATCGGCGGCATCATCATGGCGGTGCGTCAGGATGCCGGACTGGCCTGGCTCATGGCCGTCGCGATCCCGGTGCTGTTGATCATCGTGTCGCTCATCGTCGTGCGGATGGTGCCCGCGTTCACCAAGATGCAGGCGCGCATCGACCGCATCAACCAGATCATGCGCGAGCAGCTCACCGGCATCCGCGTCATCCGTGCCTTCGTGCGCGAGCGTGAAGAGCGCGCGCGGTTCGAGAACGCGAGTGCCGACGTGATGGAGACGGCACTGCGCGCCGGCAATCTCATGGCGCTCATGTTCCCCGCCGTCATGCTCGTGATGAACCTCTCGTCGGCCGCCGTCATCTGGTTCGGCGCCGACCAGGTGCAGAACCACGGCGTGCAGGTCGGCACGCTGTTCGCGTTCCTGAACTACCTCATGCAGATCCTCATGGGCGTCATGATGGCGACGTTCATGTTCGTCATGATCCCGCGCGCCGCGGTGTGCGGGGCCCGCATCGGCGAGGTCCTCGACACGGAGCCGTCGGTGCACGCGCCGGCCGCGCCGGTCGACGCGCCGCGCGGCGGCGGCCGGGTCGTGTTCCAGGACGTCGCGTTCACGTACCCGGGAGCCGACGAGCCCGTCCTCCAGGGCATCACCTTCACCGCAGAGCCGGGGACGACGACGGCGATCATCGGGTCGACCGGCTCGGGCAAGACGACTCTCGTCGGGCTGATCGCGCGCCTGTTCGACGTGACCGGCGGGCAGGTCAGCGTCGACGGGGTCGACGTGCGCGAGATGGACCCCGACGACCTGTGGGAGCGGGTCGGTCTCGTGCCGCAGCGCGCGTTCCTGTTCGCGGGGTCGATCGGATCGAACCTGCGCTACGGCGACCGTGACGCGACCGATGCCCAGCTGTGGCGTGCGCTCGAGCTCGCGCAGGCGAAGGACTTCGTCGCATCGCTCGAGGGCGGCCTCGACGCCGGCGTCGCCCAGGGCGGCACCGATCTCTCCGGCGGGCAACGCCAACGGCTCGCGATCGCACGCGCCCTGGCGAAGCAGCCCGAGATCTACATCTTCGACGACTCTTTCTCGGCGCTCGACCTGCGGACGGATGCCGCGCTGCGTCAGGCGCTCGACAACGACCTGCCCGACGCGACGCGCATCGTCGTCGCGCAGCGCGTGTCGACGATCCGGCACGCCCATCAGATCATCGTCCTCGACCACGGCCGCATCGTCGGACTCGGCACGCACGACGAACTCGTCGAGTCGAGCGAGACCTATCGCGAGATCGTCGAATCGCAGCTCTCGGCGAAGGAGGCGGCATGAGCGGCACGGCACGCCCCGCCACCGCGGCGCCCGCCGCGCCGCGTGGGCCGATGGGGCCGGGCCGGGGGCCCGGCGCGGGCATGGCGCCCGTCGCGAAGGCGCAGAACTTCGGGCCGAGCGCGAAGCGTCTGCTCGGCACCCTGCGCACCGATACTCCCAAGCTCATCGTCGTGCTGCTGTTCGGCATCCTGTCGGTCGCACTCAGCGTCGCTGGGCCGAAGATCCTCGGCGAGGGCACCAACATCATCTTCGCCGGCTTCATCTCGCTGCAGACGCCCGCCGGCGCCACCAAGCAGCAGGTCATCGACCAGCTCGTGGCCAGCGGCAACCAGCAGCAGGCCGACATGCTCGCGGCGATGGACTTCACGCCCGGCGCGGGCATCGACTTCGAGCGCCTGACGGTCGTCATCGTGACCGTCATCGTCATCTACCTGCTCGCGGCGCTGTTCGGCTGGCTGCAGGCGCGACTGCTCAACGGCATCGTGCAGCGTGCGATGCACCGGCTGCGGGTGCGGGTCGAAGACAAGATCCACCGGCTGCCGCTGTCGTACTTCGACCGCGTGCAGCGCGGCGAGCTGCTGAGTCGCGTCACGAACGACGTCGACAACATCGGCCAGACGATGCAGCAGACGCTGTCGCAGGTCGTCATCTCGCTGCTCACCGTCGTCGGCGTGCTCGTCATGATGTTCGTCATCTCTCCGCTGCTCGCGGTGATCTCGCTCGTCACCATCCCGATCACGATCCTCGTCACGGTGCTGGTGGCGCGGCGGTCGCAGAAGCTCTTCGTCGCGCAGTGGAAAGCGGTCGGCGTGCTGAACGCCCGCGTGGAGGAGACCTTCTCGGGTCACGCCGTCGTGAAGGTCTTCGGTCACCAGAAGGACGTCGAGACCGACTTCGCCGGTGAGAACGACGAGGTCTACCGGGCGAGCTTCGGCGCGCAGTTCCTGTCGGGCATCATCATGCCCGCGATGATGTTCATCGGGAACCTCAGCTACGTCGCGATCGCCGTCGTCGGCGGCCTGCAGGTCGCCGGCGGCCTGATGTCGATCGGCGACGTGCAGGCATTCATCCAGTACTCGCGGCAGTTCACCCAGCCGCTCAGCCAACTGGGGTCGATGGCGAACCTGCTGCAATCGGGCGTCGCGAGCGCGGAGCGCGTCTTCGAGCTGCTCGACGAGTCCGAGCAGGATGCCGACGCCGAACCCGCGCACACGGCGCGCGCCGATGCCGCCGACCTCTCCTTCGACCACGTGTCGTTCCGCTACACGCCCGACAAGCCGCTCATCGACGACCTGTCGCTGCGCGCCGAACCGGGCAGCACCGTCGCGATCGTCGGACCGACCGGAGCGGGCAAGACGACGCTCGTGAACCTCATCATGCGGTTCTACGACGTCGACGGCGGCGTGATCTCGCTCGGCGGCGTCGACACGCGGCTGCTGACGCGCGACGATCTGCGGGCGCGCACCGGCATGGTGCTGCAGGACACGTGGCTGTTCTCGGGCACGATCCGCGAGAACATCGCGTACGGCCGACCCGATGCCAGCGAGGAGGAGATCGTCGCAGCCGCGACCGCCGCCTACGTCGACCGCTTCGTGCACGCGCTGCCCGACGGCTACGACACCGTCCTCGACGACGAGGCGACGAACCTGTCGGTCGGCGAGCGTCAGCTCGTCACGATCGCCCGGGCGTTCCTCGCCGACCCGCGCATCCTGATCCTCGATGAGGCGACGAGCTCCGTCGACACCCGCACCGAACTGCTGATCCAGCGTGCGATGTCGCGGCTGCGGGAAGACCGCACGTCGTTCGTGATCGCCCACCGGCTCTCGACGATCCGCGACGCCGATCTGATCCTCGTGATGGAGCACGGCGACATCGTCGAGCAGGGCACGCATGACGAGCTGCTCGCCGCCCGCGGGGCGTACTGGCGGCTGTACAACGCCCAGTTCGACGCGCCCGCCACCGATGAGGAAGACGATCCCGTCCATGTCGAACCGGAGGTCGTGCTCACCGGGCCCGTGGCGATCGCGTCGCCCGGCGCTGTGCCGCCGCTGCCGCCGGTGCCCGCGATCGCCGACGAGCCCGACCCGGCGCCGGAACGTGGGGGCCTTTGATGCGGCCCGTCCGACGGCCCTGCGAGAGCGCGTCCACTAGAGTGTGACCGTGCCCGAAGCCGCGACCCAGTCGCGCACCGTCCCCCTCGCGGACGGTGCGCTCGAACTGCAGTGGTCCGAGGTCACGCACCGAGGTCGGCGCCGCGAGGTGAATCAGGATGCCGTGCTGACGGCGTATCCGCTGTTCGTCGTCGCCGACGGCATGGGCGGCCACATCGGCGGCGAGATCGCCAGTGCGAGCACGATCGAGCGGCTGAGCGCCGTCGCCGACAAGGGCGAAGTCACCCCGAAGACGATCGAGAAGGCTCTCGCCCGGGCCGTGAGCGACATCGCCGCGCACCCCGAGGCGACCGACGAGGGCACCGGGACGACCGTCACGGGCGTCTTCCTCGATCTGACGGGCGAAGAACCCACCTGGGTCACGTTCAACATCGGCGATTCGCGCGTCTACCTCTTCCGCGACGGCGGTCTCGCCCAGGTCACGACCGACCACTCCGTCGTGCAGGAGCTCATCTCGGCTGGGCGACTCACCCCCGAAGAGGCCGAGAGTCACCCCTACGGCAACGTCATCACCCGCGCGGTCGGCCCCTCGGACGGGGTGTCGCCCGACTACGTTCGTCTCGAGGTCGTCGACGGCGACCGGTTCGTCATCTGCAGTGACGGCCTCACCAAGGAGCTCACCGACTACGGCATCCTGCACTTCCTGCTGCAGCACGACGACCCCACCGAGGCGGTCGACGACATGCTCGAGGCCGCGCTCGAGAACGGCGGGCGCGACAACGTGACGATCGTCGTGCTCAACGTGCGGCGCACCGATGCGGGCGCAGGCTCCTCCCCAGTGACGTCCTGAGGCCGACTCTCCACCGATCGGCGGTCGCCACGTCCGCCGCGTGACGCGACGCGGTTGACTGTCGCGCATGCATGCCGCCGACGCCGAAGAGCCGCTGCGCCTGCCCGCGCCCCCCGTGGCGCCCGGCCGCCCCGCCCTGCCGCTCGCCGCGGCGATCGTCCCGGTCGTCGGCGCCGTCGTGCTGTGGCTGGTCACCGGTTCCGCCTACGCCCTGTGGTTCGCGGCGCTCGGGCCGCTGATGGCCGTCGCCGCCTTCGCCGACGGGATGCGGACGGCCCGTCGAGCCGCGCGGCGGGGACGCCGCGAGAGTGCCGCATCGGTCAGGCGCCTCGACGACGAACTCGATCGCCGCCACGTCGATGAGCGGCAGCGGCAGTGGCGACGCACCCCCGACGTCGCCGGATACGCCCGTGACGCCGACGAGATCTGGCGGGCCGTGCCGGGCCGTGAAGCGGTCGTCGTCGGCTGCGGTGACGTGGTGAGCTCCGTCCGGCTCGACGGCGAAGCGCACGATGAGCCGACGCGCGAGCTGCGGCGGCGCGCGCGCACCGCCGCAGACATGCCGGTGGTCGTGCCCCTCACGGCCGGCATCGCCGTCGTCGGGCCACCCGTCGTGGCCACCGCGGTCGTTCGAGCGCTCGTGCTGCAGCTGTGCCTCGCGCAGCCGCCCGGTCGACTGCGCCTGCTCGACGATGCGGGTGCCTCGGCATCCATCCCCGGCGGGCTGCCGGCGGGTCTGCCGCATGCGGCGGCGACCGCGGGTGCGGCCGTGTTCGTCGGCACCGGCGACCGGCCGATCCCCGCGGGGGCCGACATTCCGATCGTGTGGGTGGCCGAAGGCGCGCCGCCGCCGCCCCGGTGCGCGGCGGTGCTGACGCTCGAGGGCCCCGACCGTGCCCGGCTCGATCATGATGGCCGGTCGCAGTCGGTGCGTGTCGAAGCGGTGTCGGCGGCGCAGGCTCGCGCCCTCGCCGCCGCCCTCGAGCGCAGGGCCACGACGCTCGGCCACGGTGCCGACGCGGCCCTGGCGCTCGACGATCTGCCCGCCGTGCCGATGCCCGCCGACGGGACGGCCTCGCTCGCCGCACCGATCGGTGTCAGCGGCGGAGAGCCGGTGCTGCTCGACCTGGTCGCCGACGGCCCGCACGCGGTCGTGATCGGAGTGACCGGCTCGGGCAAGAGCGAGCTGCTGACCACCTGGATCGCGGGGATGTGCCGCGGGCGCACCCCGCAGCAGCTCGCGCTGCTGCTGGTCGACTTCAAGGGAGGGCGCACCTTCGACGCCCTCGAGGCGCTGCCGCATGTCACGGGTGTGCTGACCGACCTCGACGAGGCGCAGGCGCTGCGCGCGGTCGAGAGCCTGCGCGCCGAGATCCGCTACCGCGAGCAGGTGCTGGCCGCGGTGGGCGCCCGTGACATCGGCGAGGCGGACGGCGCGCTCGGGAGGCTCGTGATCGTCGTCGACGAGTACGCCGCGCTCGTCGCGATGCGTCCCGAGCTGCACGACCTCTTCGCCGATGTCGCGGCGCGCGGCCGGGCCCTCGGCATGCATCTCGTGCTCGCGTCGCAGCGCGCGGCCGGCGGCTTCCGCGACGGAGTGCTGGCCAACGCGCCCTTGCGCATCGCGTTCCGGGTGACCGACGCGGCCGACTCGCGGGCGATCCTCGGGCAGGACGATGCGGCGCGGCTCTCGGGTGCCCCCGGCGCATGCGGGCTGGCGCTCGTCCGCCGGTCGGTCGACACCGCACCGTGGCCGGTGCGGGTCGCGCGCTGCGGTCCTGCGACGCTCGACGCGCTCGCCGCGCAGGCACGCGACCTGCCGTCGGCGCGACGGCCGTGGATGCCGCCGCTCCCCGCGCGGGTGTCGCTCACCGCGCTCCGCGCCGTGAGCGGCGTCGGTGAGGTCTCGCCGGGCCTCGTGCTCGGCCTCGCTGACGAGCCCGAGCATCAGCGTCAACCCGTGGCCGTTCTGGATGCCGGTGTCGCGGGCATCGGCGTGATCGGCGCGCCCGGCAGCGGCCGGACGACACTGCTGCGGGCGATCGCGGCCCAGGCAGCGCGATCGCTGTGGGTGCCGAGCGACCCCGAGGCGGCGTGGGACGCCCTCGCCCGCCTCGAGGCGCCTGCCGGCACCGTCGTGCTGATCGACGACGCCGACCTGATCGTGGCGCGTCTGCCGGGGGAGTACGCCGCCGAATGGGCGGCCGCGCTCGAGCGGATCGCCCGTGAGGCGCGCGCTCGCGGCATCGTCGTGGCGATGTCGCTGTCGCGGGTGTCGGGTGCCGTCGGCCGCGCGTTCGAGTCGCTGCCTGAGCGGATCATCCTGCCGACGGGCTCGCGAGCCGACCACGTCGCGGCCGGTGGTGAGGCCGCCGACTTCACGCTCGGCGCCGGCCCGGGGCGCGGGCGATGGCGGCGCCGGCTCGTGCAGTTCGCCGTCGCGGACGACGAGCTCGGCGCCGCCCCCGGTGCCGGACGTGGAGCCGAAGGCGCAGCCCGGGCCCTCGCCCCGACTGCCGCGCCGCTTCTGCGTTCGCGGGGTCTGCGTCGCGTCGACGACGTGGCCCGGCGGTGTGCGGGCGCTCCGCCGTGGCGCCCCGGCGCGCCGACCGCGATCGTCGTCCCGGCCGGCATCCGTCTGGATCGGATGCGGGCAGCGTGCGCCGCGGCGGGCGCGCGCTGCGTCTCGGTGGAGGAGGCCGCGACATCCGCTGCCCCGTTCGCCGAGTCCCTCGTCGTCATCGGCGGCCCCGAGGCATGGCTGGCCCAGTGGCGCCTGCTGTCGGCCGCACGTGCCGGGGCCGACCTGATCGTCGACGCGGGATGCGCGGCAGAGTTCCGAGCCGTCACCGGCATCCGCGACCTGCCGCCGTATGCCGCGGCGGGCGCGGGGCGGGCGTGGCTGATCCCGCCGGGCGGCGCTCCGCGCCGCATCACCCTGCCGGCCGATGCGCGCGCACCCCTCGGCTGAGCGCTCGCCCCTCGCCCGCCGAGTGGACGCGAATGGCGGATTGCCGGCGCGCGAAACTCATCTGGGTCCACTTCGCGCGCGCCACGAGGCCCGGCGACCGACGCCGCGCGACGCGGGCGGCGCGGGGCGCGGGTCAGGCGAGGGCGTCCGCCAGGGGGGTCGCCGCGATGGCATGGGCCGTCGCGACGCCCTCGTTGACGAGGTGCCCGCCGGTCGTGTTGAGGCCGGCGGCGAGTGCCGGGTCGGTGCGCAGGGCGCCGTGCCAGCCGAGGCTCGCGATGCGTCTGATGTACGGCAGCGTCGCGTTGGTCAGCGCCGACGTCGACGTGTTCGGCACGGCGCCGGGCATGTTCGCGACGCAGTAGAAGACGCTGCCGTGCACCGTGAAGGTCGGGTCGGCGTGCGTCGTGGGCCGCGTGTCCTCGAAGCAGCCGCCCTGATCGACGGCGATGTCGACGAGCACCGAGCCGGGGCGCATACGCGCCACCATGCCGTTGGTGACGAGCTTCGGCGCCTTCGCCCCCGGGATCAGCACCGATCCGATGACCAGGTCAGACCCGACGACTGCCCGATCGAGGTCGAGGGGGTTGGAGGATGCCGTCTTGACGCGCCCCTGGAAGTGGTCGTCGAGGAACCGCAGCCGCGCGATGTTCGTGTCGAAGATCGTCACGTCGGCGCCGAGGCCTGCGGCGATCAGTGCCGAGTTCGCGCCCGCCACCCCGCCGCCGATCACGGTGACGGCGGCGGGCCGCGTTCCCGGCACCCCCGACATCAGCAGCCCGAGGCCGCCCGCCGAGCGCAGCAGCGTCGCCGCGCCGACCGTCGGCGCGAGACGGCCGGCGACCTCGCTCATCGGCGCGAGCAGCGGCAGACCGCCGCCCGGCAGCTGCACCGTCTCGTACGCGATCGCCGTGACGCCATCGGCGACGAGCCGGTCGGTGAGGGGTCGGTCGGCCGCAAGGTGCAGATACGTGAACAGCACGAGGTCGTCGCGGAAGTAGTCGTACTCGGCGGCGATCGGCTCTTTGACCTTCAGCAGCAGCTCGGCTCGCGCCCACACCTCGGCCGGGTTGTCGAGCAGAGTCGCTCCGGCGGCTTCGTATTCGGCATCCGACATGGACGAGCCCAGACCGGCACCGCGCTGGACGAACACGTCGTGCCCGGATGCGGCGAGGTCATGGACACCCGACGGGGTGAGCGCCACCCGGTACTCGTTGTTCTTGATCTCGGTGGGAACACAGATGCGCATGCCGACTCCTCTCTGAGTCCCGCAGCCTTGTGGGCGCCGGGACGACTACACCGTCGACCGGATCAGGCCGACGTCCTGCCCGCCGCCCGAGACGGTCAGCGGAAGCTGTGCGAGCGTCTGCGCGACGTCGCCGGGGGCGAGGGCGCCGACGCGCTCGAGCAGGGCCAGCGCGATCGCCGTCGTCGCGCGGCCGCTGCCGTCGAGCACCTTCAGAGCGACGGTCGTGCCGTCGGGCGCGACCATGACCATGACGCCCTCGGCGCCGCCCTTGGCGAACACGCCGAGACGTTCGATCGCGATGGTGTCGGGCCGGCCGGGGCCGTCGATCGCCCACGGATTCTCGCGCACCGCGCGTACGAGGGCGCCCGCGCTGCGGTGCAGCGCGAACGGCGAGCGCTCGGACGACCCGCCCACGCGGTGGATGGCGCGACCGAGGCTCGACAGGCTCATCGCGTGGACAGGCGCACCGCAGCCGTCGATCGCGGTCGTGGTCACCTTCGCGCCGGTGAGGCGCTCGATCACCTCGCGGATGTGCAACTGCAGCGGATGCCCCGGGTCGAGGTAGCTCGCCGTGTCCCAGCCGCCCGTGACGCAGGTCAGCAGCATCGCGGCGTGCTTGCCGGAGCAGTTCATGCGGATGGGCTGCGGCTGCCCGAGCTCGCGGACGAGCTCGTCGCGGGTCGCGGTGTCGCCCGGCCACGCCGCGGGGCACCCGAGGTCGGATTCGCCGAGACCGGCGGCATCGAGGATGTCACGGACGACCGCGACGTGACGGTCGGTGCCGGCGTGGCTCGCGGTCGCGAGCGCGAGCCGCTCTCCCTCGAGAGTGGCGCCGGCGGTGAGGCATCCGAGCGCCTGCAGCGGCTTGAGGCTCGATCGGGGCAGGATCGGGGTCTCGACATCGCCGAGGGTCAGCAGTGCGGTGCCATCGGGGTCGAGCACGATCGCGGCGCCCGCGTGCCGCGACTCGACGAAGCCGCTGCGCTCGACCACGGCGAGTTCGACGGACGAGGCGGCGGTCAGAGTCTCGGGCACCGGCCCAGCCTATCGCCGCCGGTCGGCGAGGCCGCAGAGTCGATGCGGGATGCCAGACTGGCGGCATGATCGGCGAACACCGCTACCGCGTGCACAGCGAATGGACCGGCGACCGGGGCACCGGAACGAGCGGGTATCGCGACTACGACCGCTCGGTGACGATCTCGATCGCCGGCAAGCCCGCGCTCGCGGCGTCGAGCGACAAGCCGTTCCGCGGTGACCCCGCGAAGTGGAACCCCGAAGATCTGCTGATCGCGGCGCTCTCGGAATGCCATCTGCTCTCGTACCTGCACGCCTGCGTGCAGGCGGGGGTCGTCGTCGTCGCGTACGACGACGACGCGACGGGTCTCATGGTCGAGGACGGCCGCGGGAGCGGCGCGTTCACGGAGGTGGTGCTGCACCCGAGGGTGGTCGTGGCCGAGGCATCCATGATCCCGGCGGCGGAAGCCGCGCACGCGCAGGCGCACGCGTGGTGCTTCATCGCGAACTCGGTGAACTTCCCGGTGCGCCACGAAGCCACCGTGACGGCCGCGGTCAGCGGCGCTCGTGGGGGAGGACCTGCTTGAGGCGCTCGACCGGGTTGGCGGCGGGTACCTCGTTGTAGACGTTCGCGAGCTCCTGCCCCGACAGGGCGTGGATCGCTGCCATGATCTCGTCGGTCGCGAGGCGGCGGGCCTTGCCGCTGTTCGCCGTGCCGAGATGCGTCAGGTCGATCGGCTTGCCGTAACGGATCGTGACGCGAGGGTGGCGACTCGGCATCTTCGCGCCCACCGGCATGGCCTCGTTCGTGCCGATGAGCCCGACCGGCACGACCTGGGCACCCTCTTCCAGAGCAAGGAACGCGACGCCCGTCCGCCCCTTGTACAGGCGTCCATCGAGCGAGCGGGTGCCCTCCGGGTACAGGGCGATCGCGCGACCGGACGCGAGGATGCGCCGCTGCTGGTCGAGGGCGTCGAGCGCCGCCTGACCGGCGCCGCGCTCGACGGGGGTCGCGCCGATCGCGGTGAAGAACTGACGGCTGATCCAGCCGCGCAGCCCGGTGCCGTCGAAGTACGTCGACTTCGCGAGGAAGTACACCGGGCGCGGCGAGAACATCGGGATCACCAGCGAATCGATGAACGACAGGTGGTTGCTCGCGAGGATCACCTTGCCGGTGCGCGGGATGTTCTCGCGGCCCTCGATGCGGGGGCGGTAGATCAGCCGCGTCAGCGAGACGAGCAGGCCGCGACCGAAGTAGTAGGTGAAGCCGACGGGGGCGACCTCGTCCCGAGGTGCCGGCTGCGGTGACGCCTGCGGTTCGGGCGCTTCGGGGGCGCTCGCCTGCTCTTCGGTCACCCGAAGAGATTACTCCTGCTTCCATGCCCACCCGCGCATGGCCGCCGTTCCCAGCCGGGACAGAACAAAGTGATGGGAGGATGGAGGCGCCGGTCGTTCCGGCATCCGATGCTTCCCCACCCCAAGTGAGGTTCTGCCGTGCGCCTGCGCCCGTTCGCCGTCCTGTCCATCGCCGCCGTCTCGGCCCTGCTGCTGGCGGGATGCTCGGGGACGGGTGGGGATGCCGGCACGCCCTCGCCGTCGGCCACCGCCGCCGCCGACCTGTGCGACGCGCTCGCCGCTCCCGGTGCGGCGTCGGACGCCGTCGAGGTGACCGGCGACCCGGGTGCTCCCGCGACGGCGACCTTCACTGCGCCGCTGGACATCACGGAACTGCAGACCACCGTCGTCGACGAAGGGTCCGGCGACCCGGTCGCGTCTGGCGACTTCATCTCGTACGCGCTGAGCGCCTTCGACGCCGAGACGGGCGAGCGCCTCGTCGACACCGGCTACGCGCCCGGCGAACTGCTGCCCGCGCAGATCTCCGCCGACAACCCGCTGGGGCAGATCCTCGGCTGCGGCAAGCCCGGCCAGCGCGTGGTCGCGACGTTCCCGGCGACCGAGTCGGCCTCGGCCGAGATCTACGTCGTCGACCTGCTGGGCCTCGTGCCCACCGCCGCGTGGGGCGAGGAGCAGCCGCCCGTCGACGGCATGCCGACCGTCACCCTCGACGAGGACGGTACGCCCAACATCACGATCGACACGTCGGCGACGCCGCCGACCGAGACCGAGGTCGCGACGCTCAAGAAGGGCGACGGCTACACGGTCGCCTCGGGCGACTATGTGCTGATCCAGTACCGCGGCGCACGCTGGTCGACCGGCGAGCTCTTCGAGGGCGGCGACACGTGGGACGGCGGCACCCCGTACGCGGGTCAGACCACCGGCTTCGTCGCGGGCTTCCAGAAGGCGCTCGAGGGCCAGACGGTCGGCTCGCAGGTGCTCGTGGTGATCCCGCCCGCCGACGGCTACGGCGAGGGCGAGATCAACGACAGCGACCTGAAGGGCGAGACCCTCGTGTTCGTCATCGACATCATCGGCGCACAGAAGGCGGCCGCGCAGTAGCCCGCGGATAGGCTGACCCCATGCGGCGCGTCCTGATCCTCGGCTCCACCGGCTCGATCGGGACGCAGGCCCTCGACGTCATCCGCGAGCGGCGCGATCGCTTCGAGGTCGTGGGCCTCGCCGCGGGGAGCGACGCCGACGGACTCGCCGCGCAGGCGGCGGAGTTCGGGGTGCAGGCGACAGCGCTCGGCGCGGACGACGCGGAGCGTCTGGTCCGCGATGTGGATGCCGATGTCGTGCTCAACGGCATCACGGGGTCGGTCGGACTCGGGCCCACCCTCGCGGCTCTCGAGACCGGTCGCACGCTCGCCCTCGCGAACAAGGAATCCCTCATCGTCGGCGGCGACCTCATCACCGCGCTCGCCGCGCCCGGCCAGATCGTGCCGGTCGATTCGGAGCACTCCGCGATCGCGCAGGCGTTGCGCGCGGGCGCGACGGGCGAGGTACGGCGACTCGTGCTCACGGCATCCGGCGGTCCGTTCCGCGGGCGGACGCGGTCACAGCTGCAGGCCGTGACCCCTGCGCAGGCGCTCGCGCACCCCACCTGGAACATGGGCCGGGTCGTGACGACCAACTCGGCGACGCTCGTCAACAAGGGCCTCGAGGTGATCGAAGCGCATCTGCTGTTCGGCGTCGACTACGACCGGATCGACGTCGTCGTGCACCCGCAGTCGATCGTCCACTCGATGGTCGAGTTCGTCGACGGGTCGACGATCGCGCAGGCATCGCCGCCCGACATGCGGTTGCCGATCTCGCTCGGCCTCGACTGGCCGCACCGGGTCGCCGGCGTCGGCGCACCGCTCGACTGGACGACCGCGCAGCAGTGGACGTTCGAGCCGCTCGACGACGAGGCCTTCCCCGCGGTCGCGCTCGCGAAGGAGGTCGGCCGCACGGGCGGCACATACCCGGCGGTGTTCAACGCCGCCAACGAACAGGCGGTCGACGCGTTCCACGACGGGGCGCTCGGCTTCCTCGGCATCCTGGACATCATCCGAAGCGTCGTCGACGCGCACGAGCCGCCCGGGGAGCTGACCCGGCAGTCCCTCGCCGAGACGGAGATCTGGGCGCGCAGCGCAGCCGACCGCGCCATCGCGGCTCGCTGACGGCGATCACTCTCGAGGGAGAGGACCAGCCCGTCCACACGGGGATGGACGGGACGGGCTGATCCGGTGCCCGCGCACACCGATGTGAGGGGCGTACCGACCGTGCCGGGGAAGGCGGTCAGTAGGTGGTGAGGCCGTGGGCGCGGAACTGTCCGCGCACGCGGTCGACGAGGTCGGGGGTCGGCGCCGGCGTGTCGGCGAGTTCGTACTCACGCCCCAGGGCGGCCCACTTGTCGCGGCCCATCTGATGGAACGGCAGCACCTCGACGCGTGAGACCGCGCCGGGGCGGATCTCGTTCAGTGACGCCGCATACGCCGCGACCTCCTCGACGTTGTCGGGGTCGTCGGTGAGTCCGGGCACCAGCACGAACCGCACCCAGATCTCCGGGCCCGCCGCGCGCTCGGCGAGTCGGCGCCCGAAGGTGAGCGTCGGCTCGAGCTCGCGCCCGGTGACCCGCTGATACGTGTCGGGGTCGCCGCTCTTGACGTCGAGCAGAACGAGGTCGACGTCGTCGAGCATCTCGTCGCTTGCATGCGCGCCCAGGTAGCCCGAGGTGTCGATGGCGGTGTGGATGCCGAGCTCCTTGGCGCCGCGCAGGATGCGCGCCGCGAAGGTGGGCTGCATCAGCACCTCGCCCCCCGACAGCGTGATGCCGCCGCCGGTGGCGCGGAAGACGCCCCGGTAGCGCTCGATGCGGGCGAGCAGCTCGTCACTCGTGACGGGCTTGCCGTCGCGCATGACCAGTGTGTCGGGGTTGTGGCAGTACAGGCACGCGAGCGGGCAGCCCGAGAGGAAGGTCGTCAGGCGTGTGCCCGGGCCGTCCACCGCCGTGACCAGCTCCCACGAGTGCACCGAGCCCAGCCGACCCTCGCGCATCGCGGTGAGGCGTTCGTGGCGGTCGGGCTCGGCGATCGCGAGACCGGCGAGAGGAGCAGACAGACTGCTGATGAGCGTCGCGGCCATGATCTGCTCCTCTCGGGGTTCGCTATCGGGGACGGGTGTGTTACATCGAGCCGTGGAACGTGCGCGACAGCACGTCGAGCTGCTGCTCGCGCGTCAGTCGCACGAAGTTCACGGCGTAGCCGGAGACGCGGATCGTCAGCTGCGGATAGTTCTCGGGGTGTGCCATGGCATCCTCGAGCGTCTCGCGGTTCAGCACGTTGACGTTCATGTGGTATCCCTGCGACCCGACGTAGGCGTCGAGCAGACCGGCGAGGTTCGTGACCTGCTCGTCCTTCGTACGGCCGAGGCCCGCCGGGACCACCGTGTTCGTCAGTGAGATGCCGTCCTGCGACTCGGAGTACGGCAGCTTCGCGACCGACAGCGCCGAGGCGAGCATGCCGTGCGTGTCGCGGCCGTTCATCGGGTTGGCTCCCGGGGCGAACGGCTCACCGGCGCGGCGGCCGTCGGGCGTGTTGCCCGTCGCCTTGCCGTACACGACGTTCGACGTGATCGTCAGCACCGACTGCGTCGGCAGCGCGTTGCGGTACATCGGGTGGCTGCGGATCTTCGCCATGAAGCGCTCGACCAGGTCGACGGCGATGTCGTCGGCACGGTCGTCGTCGTTGCCGTACGTGGGGAACTCGCCTTCGGTGACATAGTCGACCACGATGCCCCGCTCGTCGCGCACCGGCGTGACGACCCCGTACTTGATCGCCGCCAGCGAGTCGGTCGCGACCGAGAGACCGGCGATGCCGCAGGCCATCGTGCGCAGCACGTCCTTGTCGTGCAGCGCCATCTCGAGCCGCTCGTACGCGTACTTGTCGTGCGACCAGTGGATGCAGTTGAGCGCCTCGACGTAGGTCTCGGCGAGCCAGTCCATCGTCAGGTCGAACCGGGCCATGACGTCGTCGAAGTCGAGCGGGCCGTCGCCGACGGGCGCGGCCAGCGGCGAGACCTGCTTGCCCGAGACCTCGTCGCGGCCGCCGTTGATCGCGTAGAGCAGGGTCTTGGCGAGGTTGACGCGGGCCCCGAAGAACTGCATCTGCTTGCCGACGCGCATGGGGCTCACGCAGCACGCGATCGCGGCGTCGTCACCCCAGGCGGGCCGGATGATCTCGTCGGACTCGTACTGCACGGCCGACGTGTCGATCGACACCTGTGCGCAGAAGTCCTTGAACCCCTGCGGCAGCTCGGGGCTCCAGAACACGGTCATGTTCGGCTCGGGCGCCGGGCCCAGGTTGTAGAGCGTCTGCAGGAAGCGGAACGAATTCTTGGTGACCAGCGGCCGACCGTCCTCGCCCATGCCGCCGATCGTCTCGGTGACCCACGTCGGGTCGCCGGAGAACAGCGCGTCGTACTCGGGCGTGCGGAGGAACCGCACGATGCGCAGCTTGATCACGAAGTCGTCGATGATCTCCTGCGCCCCGGTCTCGGTGAGGGTGCCGGCCTCGAGGTCGCGCTGCAGGAACACGTCGAGGAAGGTCGAGGTGCGGCCGAGCGACATCGCCGCGCCGTTCTGTTCCTTGACCGCGCCGAGGTAGGCGAAGTACAGCCACTGCACGGCCTCTTTCGCCGTCGTCGCGGGGCCGGAGATGTCGATGCCGTACGAGGCGGCCATCTGCTTCAGCTCCTGCAGTGCACGGATCTGCTCGGCGTGCTCTTCACGCTCGCGGGCGATCGTCTCGGTGAACGGCTGCGTGTCGAGGCCGAGCTTGTCCACCTTCTTGGCGGCGATGAGCTGGTCGACGCCGTAGAGCGCGACGCGGCGGTAGTCGCCGATGATGCGGCCGCGGCCATAGGCATCCGGCAGCCCGGTGATGATGTGCGAGCTGCGCGCCGCGCGCACGTTCGGCGAGTACACGTCGAAGACGCCCTGGTTGTGGGTCTTCCGGAACTCGCTGAAGACCGTCTTGAGGGTCTGGTCGACCTCGTAGCCGTAGGTCTCGAGTGCGCCTTCGACCATGCGCCAGCCGCCGTTGGGCATGATGGCGCGCTTGAGCGGGGCGTCGGTCTGCAGGCCGACGATGATCTCGTCGCCCTCGATGATGTACCCCGGGCCGTGCGCCGTGATGGCGGCCGGCGTGTGCGGGTCGACGTCGTAGATCCCCTTCTCGCGCTCGACGGGGAACATCGCCGACAGCGTGTCCCAGATGCGCGTCGTCCGCGTCGTCGCGCCGGCGAGGAACGCCGCGTCGCCCGTGTAGGGCGTGTAGTTGCGCTGGATGAAGTCGCGCACGTCGATCTCGTCCTGCCAGGGGCCGGGGGCGAACCCCGTCCAGGCGGCGGGCTGAACGTCCTGTGCAGCGGGGGTGACGGTGGTCATGACGATCTTCCTAACGTCCTCGTGGGAGCGGACCCGCACCCATCCGTGCGGGACTCTGCGATCAGGTTACCGCCTGTGGTCAGACCACAATCGAGCGTGCACGATTCCCACAGCGCCCGTCCGACCCCACCGCCATCCTTTGTGGTCCGACCACAACGCCACCGGCCCCTCTTCCGCGAGACCGCGGGTGCGCGCCGAGACCGCGTTCGCAGACGCGGGTCTCGGCGCGCGAAGCGGGTCTCGCGGCGAGGGGCGGGCGGGGCCGGGCACGGCCCGGGCGGGTGAGGCGTCGGGCGGTCAGGCCTTGCGTCGGGCGAACAATGCGACGCCGAGAGCGGCGAGAGCCACGACGAGCGCACCGCCCGCGAGCCACAGGGCGAGCGGGTCGGATGCCGGCTCGGCGTCGGCCGCATCGGCGGCATCCGTGGCGTCCGTGGCGTCCTCGTGCGCGTCGGCGTGGTCGTCGGCATCCGCCGCGTCGCCGTGGCCGTGGCCCGCGTCTTCGGTGACGGCGCCAACGGCGACGACCGGGGCGGGCGACTCGAGGTCGTCCTCGGTCTGCCCCTCGGCGGCGACCTCGGCCCAGTCGGTCTGACCCTCGACGCACGTCTGCAGCACGGGGAAGGCGACCGTGGTCTCGGCGGCAGACGACGCGAAGATGACATCGAGCGACACCGCCGCGGCGATGCCCGACTCGACCGGCGTGACGGCCGTGTAGGTCACCTGCGTCGCGATGCCGTCGTCGCCGAGGTCGCGCGTGATCGTCCACGCGCCGTCGAGGACGGGCGTGACGCCGTCGATTCGCTCAGGGATCGTGATCGTGATCGCGGTGGTGGGCGAGTCGTCGCAGCCGTGGCTGAACGAGAACGCCAGGCGGCTCGTCGTGCCGGCTGCCGACTCGTCGGGGGTCACGTGGACGTGCGCCGACGCGGCCAACGGCGCGGCGAGCACGAGGGCGGCGCCGGCGAGGACTCCGGCTGCGGTGACGACCGGGCGGCGGGTGCGGAACGGAGCGCCGGAGCGGCGCGCGGAAGAACGGGTCATGAAAGTCTCTCTGTGAGCGAAGGCGGCGGATGCCGCGGGAAGGGATGCCGATCAGACGGCGAGCGGACGCGTGCTGCGCGCCGGCGGGCCCCTTCGGCTCACGGAGTGGAAGAACACGGCGGCGATCGCGGTGCGACGCGGCAGGAACACGGCCGGCGGCAGGGTGCGGTGCGGCGCCGGTTCGGGAAGCACGCGCAGCAGGCGGCGGATGCCCCGGGCGATCGCCGTGAGCATCCGTTCGCCCCACGCGAGTGCGACGACGGTCACGACGGCGGCGAGCGCATGCCCGAGGGTCATCGACGCCGCTGCCGACATCGATGCCGCGGCGGGGTCGGTCGCGGCGACGAGCAGCGGCCCGATCCCGTGGTCGTGACCGCCGTGGCCGATCGGCGCCCCTCCGCTCGTTCGGGGCGCTGTCGTGCCGACCGCGGCGAACGAGGCGTGCAAGGCGACCTGGGCGAGGACGACCGCCGACGTCAGCCGCACGAGCGAACCGCGGCGCCCCACGAGGGCGACGCAGAGCGGGCTCGCGAGCGTCGTGACGGCCAGCAGCAGCCAGAGCGGCGGCGCGCCGCCACCGGCGAGCGTGTGCGAGGTCGAGGCGATCAGCACCGCGATGGCCGCCGCAGCGGTACCGCGCAGCGCGCGGGCGCGACGCGCCGGCATCCGCTCCCCACTCCCCATCACATCAGGAGCCTAACCTGTCGCCTACTCGGCGCCGGGGCGCGGCGCGGCGCGAGGGATCGGGTGCGGTTCGGGAAACTCAAAGCGGCAGGGGGTAGCGTCGTCGTCCGTGACCGTCATCGCCTTCATCATCGGGGTCGTGCTGCTCGTCGTCGGGCTCGCCGTCTCGATCGCGCTGCACGAGATCGGTCACCTCGTGCCGGCGAAGAAGTTCGGCGTGCGCGTCGGCCAGTACATGATCGGCTTCGGACCGACGCTGTGGTCGCGGCGGATCGGCGAGACCGAGTACGGCGTCAAAGCGCTGCCGCTGGGCGGCTACATCTCGATGGCCGGCATGTACCCTCCGTCGCCGGGTGAAGCGGACCGCAGCGGCAAGGCCGGCGGCGGCTTCTTCGCGACGATGGTGCAAGACGCCCGCACGGCCAACGACGAGACGCTCGGCGGCGGTGACGGCCGCGCGTTCTACGAGCTGCCGGTGTGGCAGCGCGTCATCATCATGCTCGGCGGCCCCACCATGAACCTGCTGCTGGCGATGGTGCTGTTCGCCATCGTGTTCACCGGCATCGGCGTGCAGACCGCCACGACGACGATCGCGTCGGTCAACGAGTGCGTTCTGCCCGCGGGATCGTCGCAGACCACGTGCGAGGCAGGCGACCCGGCATCACCGGCGGCGGCCGCCGGGCTGCAGCCGGGCGATGTCATCGTGTCGGTCGAGGGGACGCCCGTCGACACCTTCGCCGAGGCATCCGCCATCATCCAGGCCTCGCCCGAGCAGTCCATCGTCGTCGTCGTCGACCGTGACGGCGCGCGCCAGACACTGCAGGTGACGCCGATGCTCGCCGAGCGCGAGGTCGCCGGCGCCGACGGCAAGACCACGACCGCCGAAGTCGGCTTCGTCGGCATGACGGCCGCCGTCGAGTACGTGCGGCAGCCGATCTGGGCCGGTCCGGCGGCGACCCTCGAGCAGACCGGACAGGTCGCCGGCATCATCTGGCAGCTGCCCGCGAAGGTCTACCAGACCGCCGCCGACATGGTCACCGGTCAAGAGCGCGACCCCAACGGGCCCCTGTCGGTCGTCGGGGCGGGGCGCCTCGCGGGCGAGGTCGCCGCGGTCGACGCGCCGGTGCTCAACCGCGTCGCGAGCCTGCTGGGCCTGCTCGGCTCGCTCAACATCGCGCTGTTCGTCTTCAACCTGATCCCGCTGCTGCCCCTCGACGGCGGTCACATCGCCGTCGCGCTGTGGGACGGCATCAAGCGCGCATGGGCGAAGCTGTTCCACCGCCCGCCGCCGCGACCCGTGGATGCCACGAAGCTCGTGCCGGTCACGTTCGTCGTCGTGATCGCGCTGATCGTCATGGGCGGCGTGCTGATCCTCGCCGACCTGTTCAACCCCGTGCAGCTGCTGGGCTGAGTGCCGGCGGCTACGCCGGTGCGGACGCCGGGGCCGGTGCCAGCGCGTGGGCGACGAGGCGTTCGAGTGTCGTGAGACCGTCGCGCGACAGGATCGACTCGAGGTGGCCCTGCACCGACGCGTAGTGCGGGCCGCGGAGTGCGTAGACGTCGCCGGATGCCGAATCTGCCGCGATCTCGGTCGCGCCGCGCACCGTCGTGCCGGGCTCGACGCGCGCCGTGAAGGTGTTGTAGAAGCCGATGGATGCCGGCTCGCCGAAGATGTCGGCCGTCTTCTGCAGGCCCTGGTGCGGGCTCGCGAGCGGGGCGAGGCCGATGCCGAGCGCATCGGCGAGGATCTGGTGGCTCAGGCACACCGCGAGCAGCGGCCGACCTGAGGCGAGCCGTGCCGCGACGACCTCGCGCATGCGCGCGATGCGCGGGCTGGCCGACTCACGCGGATCGCCCGGTCCGGGGCCGGCGACGACGAGGTCGACCATCGACAGCGCTTCGTCGGAAGTCGCGCCACGGTCGCTCCACGGTGCGATCGTGACGTCGAAGCCGAGGTGGCGCAACTGGTGGGCGAGCATCGTGGTGAAGCGGTCTTCGGCATCCACCACGACCGCGGAGCGCCCGGCGAACGCACCGGCGCCGACCCCGGCCTGAGGGTTCAGCCAGAACGAGGCGAGGCGCTCGTTGCGTGCGGCCAGCAGCGCGGCGATGGCGGGGTCGTCTGCGAGGGGCGTGCGCGGCGCCGGGGCCGGCGCGTCTTCGTCGAGCACCGTCGCGGCCACCTCGTCGCGCGGGATCGCCCCGATCGCCCCGAGCACGCCCGCGGCCTTGCCGTGGGTCTCGCTGACCTCGCCGTCGGGGTCGGAGTGGCGCACGAGGGTCGCGCCGACGGGCACGCGCAGCCGTCCGTCGACCAGATAGGCGGTGCGGATGAGTATCGGCGCGTCGAGGTCGTGCCCTTCCGTGCCGCCGGCGGCCGCAGGCGCGCCCGACGGCGTGAACAGCGCCGCGACCCCCGAGTAGTACCCGCGGGGCACGCGCTCGTGCCGCTTGATCACGACGCACGCGTTCTGCATCGGCGAGCCGGTCACCGTCGGGGCGAACATCGTCTCGCGCAGGATGTCGCGGGGATCCATCGTGCTCGTCCCGCGCAGCATGTACTCGGTGTGCGTCAGCCGAGACATCTCCTTGAGGTGCGGTCCGGTGATGCGACCGCCGTCGCTGCAGACAGCCGCCATCATCTTGAGCTCTTCGTCGACGACCATGAAGAGCTCTTCGGTCTCTTTCGTCGACGACAGGAACTCGGTGAGGGTCTCCGCCGTCGCACCGCCGGCCGGGTGGCGGAAGGTGCCCGAGATGGGGTTCATCGTCACCACGCCGCCCTGCGCGCTGACGTGCGCCTCGGGGCTCGCACCCACGGCGAGATGGCCGGGGGTCGAGATCAGGAAGGTCCAGTACGCCCCGCGCTCGTGCTCGAGCAGGGCGCGGAACCAGGTGAGCGCCGCCGTGAGGGGTGCGGTGTCGACGGATGCCGTGAAGTCGCGCCGAATGACGAAGTTCGCCCCTTCGCCGCGGCCGATCTCGTCGGCGATCACCCGGCGGACGATATCGGCGTATGCCTCGTCGGGAATGTCGAACCCGGCATCCGCGAGCGGCACCGGCGCGTCCGGCAGCGCGGCGATGGCCTCGTCGACGGGGACGGCGTCGTGCTGCGCCACGAGCAGGCATCGCAGCGGCGCGCCGTCGTCGTGGCTCTCGAAGCCGCGCTCGACGATCTGCCGGTAGGGCACGAGCGCGAGCACTTCGCGCGCCGCGCCGGTCTCGTCGTGCAGCGGGATGTCGGCCAACCGGGCGACGTCGGCCACCTCGCCCGTCAGCACCTCGACGGTGCGGCCGTCGCGGGCGAGCAGGGCGAACGCGGATCCGGAGGCGATCGCGGCGGCGAGGGCGTCGGTCATGCCGGGCCTTTCTGTGGTTCGGGCGGGCCGCCTCGCGAAACGAGAAGACCGCCCGTCGATTGAATCGGGAGGGCGGTCGGTGTCGTCGTTCGCGCACACGCCGCCTCAGCGGGTGTGCCACCAGCAGTCGCGCGCGAACATGCGGTCACGATAGCAGACGGGCGCCGGCGACGACACGCTCGGGCCCGGCGCAGGCGGCCCGGCGTAGGCTGGGCGGGTGCCAGCAGTGAACCTCGGGATGCCCCGCGTGCCGGACCTTCTCGCGCCGCGTCGCAAGAGTCGTCAGATCAAGGTCGGGAAGGTGCTCGTCGGCGGCGATGCGCCGATCAGCGTGCAGTCGATGTGCACGACGCCGACCACGAACATCAACGCGACGCTGCAGCAGATCGCCGAGCTCACGGCATCGGGCTGCGAGATCGTGCGTGTCGCGGTGCCGAGCCAGGACGACGCCGATGTGCTGCACATCATCGCGAAGAAGAGTCAGATCCCGGTGATCGCCGACATCCACTTCCAGCCGAAGTACGTGTTCCAGGCGATCGACGCCGGGTGCGCGGCGGTGCGCGTGAACCCCGGCAACATCCGCAAGTTCGACGACCAGGTCGGCGCGATCGCGAAGGCCGCGAAGGACGCCGGGGTGTCCCTGCGCATCGGCGTGAACGCCGGGTCGCTCGATCGACGGCTGCTCGAGAAGTACGGCAAGGCGACGCCCGAGGCGCTCGCCGAGTCGGCCGTGTGGGAGGCGTCACTGTTCGAAGAGCACGACTTCCACGACTTCAAGATCTCGGTCAAGC
>Ga0160441_100148_pt1 | contig 76466 bp, 67 predicted proteins | sample HID1971K_E1MG_FD_108260 | JGI IMG/M metagenome (GOLD analysis project Ga0160441, IMG submission 108260) | Enriched millipede-associated microbial communities from UW Madison campus, WI, USA - HID1971K_E1 MG | ecosystem: Host-associated > Arthropoda: Insects > Digestive system > Unclassified ... | reverse complement strand
GGACGGTTTCGTCTTCGAGGACCGCGTGCCAGGTCGTCAGTGTTCCCTCGTCTACCCGTTGGATCCGCGACGCGTGTGGGCGGACGTCCCACCGCCCTTCATCGTCCTTGAGGCCCGGTTCGGAGCCGGAACCATCATGTTCCAGCGATCTCTCCACCGTCGACGGGTGGTAGAGCGACGTCGCCTGCTCAAAGTGCGGCTGCTGTGGACCGCTATAGACGTGAATCCCATAGGACACCTGGTCGTGAACTTCGAACAACATGAGGGCATTCATGAACTGCCAGTGCCGCCGCAGCCTTCGATACGTCGCGCGACGCAGCATCCCCGCCTTCTCGTCGGTGAAGTGCGACTCGGGATGGATCAATCCGACCGAACCTGCCGGTTCGACGTTGGGGTCTAGTAGGACAATGACGCACATCATCCCCGCTGCTTGGCAGCACGAAATCGACCACTGGGCGATCGCGTTGAACGCGTCGCGCCTGACACTGCCCACGATCGAGCTGCGGACCTCCCACTTGAGACGCCTCGCGCGAGCGAACCTCTCCCGCAATCCTTGGAACGTGTCGGCGGAGCAACTCGTCGACTGGACCGGCTCGCACCGATGGCGTCGTGAGACCGCGCGGGCGATGCGCTCATCGTTGCGTCGATTCTGGGCGTGGGGCGTCGAAGCGGGTCGCACGACGACAAACCCGGCGTTGTCGCTTCCCGAGGTGCGACCTGAGACCCCCATTCCACGCCCCGCGGCGGCGTCCGCCGTGCGAGCAGCACTCGCAGCATCCACCCCGCGCGTTGCACTCATGGTCCGACTCGCCAACGAGCTTGGCATGCGGCGCGGCGAAGTCGCGCAGGTGCACCCCGCACACGACCTCGTGCACGATGCCGCCGGGTGGTCGCTCATCGTGCATGGCAAGGGCCTGCGCGAACGCGTGCTCCCATTGTCGAGTGAACTCGCAACGCTGCTGCATGGAGCCGGTGATGGCTACCTCTTCCCGTCGCCGTCCGGGGGACATCTCTCGGCGCATTGGCTCGGCGGTCTCGTTTCTCGAGCGCTCGGCGACGGTACGACGATGCACCAGCTGCGCCACCTGTGCGCGACGGAGCTGCATGAGGCGACCCACGATGTTCGCCTAGTGCAGGTCACGCTCGGCCACGCATCCCTCGCCACAACCCAGCGCTACCTCAGCGTCGATAAGCGACACATGCGATCGGCCCTCACCGAACGGTCGGACCTTTGGCGGCACGTGACCGAGTGAGCTGCGTCGGTCGCTAGGTTGTTACCGTGAGCGAACTTCTGCCCAGCATCGAAGCCGAGCGATTTCGCCATGCTCTGACTGACTACCTGACCACGACCTTTGCCTTCGCCGACTCCGAGGCCGAGGAAGAGCTCGACCGCCTTCTGAAGGACCCCGAGCGGGGCATCTTTCGCGGCCCGTACGCGCGGCTGCGCCTCCCGTTCCGGCCAGCCGAGGAAGGTTGGCAAGAGCTGATTGGATGGGACCCGCCCTACCCGCCTCACGCACATCAGGCAGAAGCGTGGCGCAGGCTCAGCAGTCGCGACCTGGGCGACGGCATCCCTGGCCCGAAGCCCACCCTCGTGACCACGGGCACCGGTTCAGGCAAGACCGAGGCTTTCCTCTACCCGATCCTCGACCATGTCATGCGCGCAAAGGCCGCGGGGCAGAGTGGGGTCAAGGCACTCATCCTTTACCCGATGAACGCCCTGGCGAACGACCAGGCACGTCGCATCGCCGAGCTCATTACCGGGGTACCGCAGCTCGCCGGGATTCGGGCCGCGCTCTACACCGGCCAGCAGGGTACTGAATCGTCAGTGGTCACTCGGGATTCGCTGATCACCAAGCGCGAGGCGATTAGGGCGAACCCTCCTGACATCCTGCTCACGAACTACAAAATGCTCGATCAGCTGCTGCTGCGCCGTGCCGACCGCGGGCTGTGGGAAGAATCGGCCGCGAGCCTGCGCTTCCTCGTCCTCGACGAGTTCCACACCTACGACGGGGCGCAGGGCACCGATGTCGCGATGCTGCTGCGTCGGCTCGGTCTCGTGATCAAGCGCTACCTGCCGCCAGACACCGATCCGGCTGCGCTCGCGCTTCCGCTCGGGATCATCACTCCCGTCGCCACCTCGGCGACACTCGGCGACAAGGGCGACCCGGCCGCCATGATCTCGTTCGCGAAGACCGTGTTCGGTGTGGACGTGCCCGACGAGGGCGTCGTGACCGAGATGCGGCTCTCGGTGGAGGAGTGGGCGGGCGACGCGGAGTCGACGACCGCAGCCTCGGGTCTGGCACCGGTCGAGATCGACAACTACCTCGTTCGATCGATCAACGGGGCGGTCGCCAACGTGCAGAGTCCGGCTGAACGGGCTCGCCTCGTATTGGCCTCGCTCTACGCGAGCCCGCGGCGCGCTGCCCGTGCCGGAGACCTGTTGCAGCTCGTCAAGGCCCATCCGCTGATCCGCCGACTCATCGAACTCACCGAGAACGCTTCCCACGTCGACATCCTCATCGACACACTCCTCCCCCGCGGGTACGTCTCGGAGCAGAGCGAACAGGGCCGGTTCTTGGAGCGACGTGTGTTCGTCGCGAACGTGCTGGCCGCACTGAGCCACGTGCGCGCGGCCTCGGGATTCGGCCAGGCGATCGACGTCAGCCTCCACCTCTGGGTGCGCGAACTCACGCGCATGGATCGTCGAGCAACGCCGCAGGTGTCATTCGGATGGTCAGACGACGGAGGCGACACCGCCGTCGTCGACGATGCGGATGAGCCCGTGAGCTTCCCCGCCCTCTACTGCCGGCACTGCGGCCGCAGCGGCTGGGGAATCGTGCTCGCACCGACGGGCAATGATCTCGAGAGTGAGGGCGTCGATCCTCGCGCCCGCCGGTTGGCCGGTGACGGCCGCTTTCGCGCTCTCATCCACGCCCCGCGCGAGTATGAGAGCCTCGAGCGCGGCGAGTCGGTCGAAGGGCTGCGCTGGCTCGACCCGACGCAGCGCCAGCTTCTTGCCCACGTCGATGACACCGATGACGCTCTTCCTGTCCTCGCGATCACGGGCGACGGCGCAGAGGATGCCGCCCGCAACGATGTCTGCCCATCGTGCGGTCGCTCCGAAGGCATCCGCTTCGTCGGCAGTGCGGTCGCCACGCAGCTCTCGGTGGCGGTGACCACGCTCTTTGGCGAGGCAGGGCTCGACGATCGCGAGAAGAAGGCGCTCATCTTCACCGACAGCGTTCAGGATGCCGCGCATCGCGCCGGGTTCGTCCAGAGCAGGGCTCATGTCTTCGCCCTGCGCAACGCCATCGCCCGCGCCGTCGTCGGCACCGCAGGTGAGATCAGCCTGAGCGATCTCGTCGACCTCGTCATCGAGCAGGCGACGACCCCCGCCAAGCGCTACCTCCTACTCGCTCCCGAGGTCGCCGAGCACGACAACTTCGTGGGCTTCTGGAACGAGGCATCCACCAAGCGCATCGAAGAGAAGGTCAAGCGCCGGGTGCGCAAGCGCCTCCTTCTCGACGTGGCACTCGAGTTCGGCCTGCAGTCCGGCGTCGGACGCACGCTCGAGCTCACCGGCACGGTCGCAGCGGGGGTCGCAGCCGGCGACACGACCCACCTGGAGACCATCGGTCGCAAGGCCATGGCCGCAACACTGAATCGCGACGCTCTCGACATCGAAGGCGGCGCCGAGGTGTTGACCGCCGAGCGGGTGATCCGCTGGACCCGCGGGGTGCTCGAGCGGATGCGCGAGCGGGGCGCGATCGAACACGCGTGGTACCAGAAGTACATCGTCGATGACGGTGGACGTTGGTTTATCTCGGGCGGTCGACCCCGTGGCGAGGGCATGCCCGCGTTCCCCGAAGGGCGCGATGCACCCGCCTATCCGCGAGTGGGCGACTCCCTCCCCCAGGAGAAGCGCCGCAAGTCAGGTCTCGACAACGCCGTCGGCACCCAGAGTTGGTACTCCACGTGGGCGCGCGACACCCTTGGTGTGACCGCCCAGACAGGGGGTCACCTCACTCGCGCACTTCTGATCGAGCTCACCAAGGCGAACGTTCTCACCACGACGACCACCAAGAGCGGCGCCATCGTGTACGCGATCCGCGACGATCGGGTCACGGTGATCGCGCCCACTCTTACGGAGTGGACCGACGGACGCCACCTGCTCGTGTGCCCCATCTGCGAGAACAAGGTGGTCGGGCGCGCCGACGTCGTGGATCAGCTGTACAACGGCCCCTGCACGAAGGCGAACTGCCCAGGAGTGCTAAAACGGGGTCAAGGAGTCGCGAACTACTACCGAAACCTCTATGCCGGCGGCGAGATGCGGCGGGTCGTGGCCCGCGAGCACACCGGCCTTCTGACCGACACCGTGCGCCTGGCCTACGAGACTCAGTTCAAGGCATCCGCAGAAAACCCGGATGCGCCGAACGTGCTGGTCGCCACCCCCACGCTCGAGATGGGGATCGACATCGGCGATCTGTCGACGGTAATGCTCGCGGGACTCCCGCGCACCGTCGCCAGCTATCTACAGCGGGTGGGCCGCGCAGGACGTCTGACCGGAAACGCGCTGAACCTTGCGTTCATCTCCGGCCGGGGTGATCAGCTGCCGCGCCTCGCCGAACCGCTCAGCGTCATCGACGGCCCGGTGCGGCCGCCCGCGACCTACCTCAATGCAGAAGAGATCCTCCAGCGGCAGTTCCTCGCCTCGGTGTTCGACCGCAACAGCAGCGGCACGGCAGGAACCGACCAGCCTCACACCGCCGGGCAAGCGCTCGCGTCGGCCGAGCGCGGCACCTTCCTCGGTGAGATCGTCGCGGACGCCGAGAGCAATGCCACCGCCTACGTTGATGAATTCCTCGCGGCCCTCGACGACCTCGAGCCATGGGCCGTCGAGAGCGTGCGCACGTGGGCGACTCCGACCGACGGCGACGGCACCAGTCCCCTCGCCGCGACCGTTTTCGGCGCGGTCCACCGCTGGAAGCAGCGGCTCGAGCAGCTCGCGTTCCGGCTCCAGCAGGTGGAGGGGAGCATTCCGGATCTCAAGCAGAAGGCCGAGCATCCTGCGGCCGAAGAAAACGACAAGATCGACTATCGTGCCGCACTCTCGGCGCAGAAGGGAATCACCCGTCAAATCAGTGAGATGCGCCGCGACCACTGGGTGGGCGCGCTGGAGTCGCTCGGACTCCTCCCGAACTACACCCTGCTCGACGACAGCGTGCGCCTCGATGTGGCACTCAGTTGGTACGACCCCGACACTAATTCTTACGAAACCGAGACAAGCAGTTACGAGCGCGGCGCGAGCACCGCGATTCGCGAGCTCGCTCCCGGGTCGGTGTTCTATGTGCACGGACTCGAGATGACGGTGGACGCTATCGACCTCGGCCCCGACGGCGGGAACATCCACGAGTGGCAGTTCTGCCCGTCGTGCGGGTATGCGCTCGACCTGACGGTGGCGGCATCCGCGGCGACGATCTGCCCACGGTGCGGAGCGTCTGGGATCGCCGACACGGGTCAGCGCTTGAACGTCGTGTCGCTGGAGCGGGTCAGCGCTGAGGTACGCCGCGACGAATCATCGATCACCGACCGCACCGACGAGCGTCGGCGGCAGGTGTTCACCGTGCACACTGTCGCCGATATTGACCCCGCCGGAATCGCGTCACAGTGGTACGTGGAGGGCAAGGGCCTCGCAGTTCGATACTGCCGCGATCTACCGATCCGCTGGATCAACCTGGGACTGCAGTCCCAGGGCGGAGTCCCCCGCAACCTCGCCGGTGAAGAGTTGAAGGCGCCGCTGTTTCGCCTGTGTCGCCTGTGCGGCAAGCTCGACCGCAGCACGAACACGAACTCACGCTCCGAGCATCGGGCCTGGTGCCCCAACCGCGCGACGACGGCTGAAGACACACGCCAGCTTGCGCTTCTGCGCGAATTGCGCACCCAGGGTCTCGTGCTCCGCGTTCCGCCGGCCGTCGCCCTCAACCAGGGGCTGCAGCTGCAGAGCCTCAAAGCGGCCCTGCTGCTTGGGCTCCGTGAAACCATCGGGGGCGACCCGGATCACCTGCGGGTCGAGCAGGTCATCGACCCTGTGCAATCGGACGGCACCGAGAACGCAACAGCGCTGCTGATTCACGACGCGGTACCCGGTGGCACTGGGTACCTCGCCGACCTGGCCGCTCCCGGCCGCATCCGGGACGTATTCGACAAGGCATACGCGGTCATCAAGGACTGCCCGTGCGCGCTTGAGGGTAAGGCTTCGTGCTATCGGTGTCTGCTGCCCTACGCTCCGGGCCGCGCAGCCAAGAACGTCTCGCGTGCCGCCGCCGAACTGGTGCTGGCAGACCTGCTCACCGACGGCAATGGCACGACCTCGCCGTGGACGATCGTCGAAGAGGAACCCCCCAAGCCTGAGCCTCCTTTGGAGTCACGCTTCCGTGCTGTGATCAAAAAACGGCTCGGCACGCTCGGTGCGAGTCTCAAAGAGAGTGTGGATGCGACAGGCCAGCGCCTAACCGCGACCCTCCCCGGCGGCGCCGTGTGGGTGCTACGCGAACAGGTGCTGCTAGGCCCCGTGAAGCCTGACTTCGTGCTCGAGCAGTTCGGCAGCTCCGACCGAATCGCCATTTTCACTGACGGCCAGAAGTATCACGCCTCGGCCGACATCAATCGGATAGCCGACGACGCCGACAAGCGCCGATGGCTGCGCGATCAGGGGTACCTTGTCTTCGCGGTGACGTGGGACGACGTCGACAATGCGATGCGCGGCATGACTGCGACCAAGGCTGACTGGTTCGACTCAAAGCGCGCGGACCAGTTCGCCCAGAAGTGGCAGATCCCCATCCACGCTCTCGCTCACGTCACCAGCAACCCGATCGATCAGGTCGTCGAGTTTGTGCAGTCTCCGAGCGTCCGTGTGGTCTGGGAGAGGATCGGCGCCGCGCTGCCGATGCTGATCTGGGACGGTGCGACGTTCCACGACATGGGCACGGGAACCGTGCGTGACTGGGTTGGCGATGCCCTCGACGGCACCGCCAAGGGCATCGGCACGCGTGGCGCCGACCTCGCCGTGATGACACGGCAGAGCTTCGTCGCGCTCGGCGCGCGCACCAAGAACGCCCAGGACTTCGATGCCGCGCTGATCCTCGATGACCGCACACCGTCGGTATCGCAGGATTCGTTCGGTGCGGCGTGGCGCACGTGGCTGCGCTGGTCGAATCTGCTGGGTGTGCGAGCAGCCAGCACTCCCACGTTCATTGGAGCGCTGTCGGAACTCACAGACGGATCGGCGCCCGCAGGAATGCCAGAGAGCGGAGCGCTCTCAACAGCGTGGGTGCAGCTCATCAAGGACGCGAGGGCATCCGAACAGCCACTGCTCGCTTCGCTCGGCGCGATCGACGTCGTCATGCTGCCCACGCTCGGAGCAGAAGTCGGCGATGGCATCCCCTTGGCGATGAGTTGGCCCGAACGTGCTCTCGCGGTCGACCTCGAACTGACGGATGAGGATCGTGCTGACCTCCGTATGCTCGGATGGACGTTGGTTGCGCCAGACGCGGCCGAGATCGCGGATGTACTCGCGGTGAAGGGATGAGAAGCACCGTATGCCGAACCTGGTGATGTCGGGCGCGTTTGCGAAGCAGCAGCTCGAGAAGGATGTCCGCGCACTCGCGTTTGAGTTTCTCACGAAGCTGAGCGACGATGACACGTCATCGGGGCTCCACATCGAGCCGATCAATCAGTCCGTCGACCCCCGCGTCCGCACTGGCCGGCTCAACCTGCAGTACCGCGCGGTACTGTACAAGCTGGGCCACGAGAGTGGCGAGCCGACGTACCTCTTTGCGGGCGTTTGGAAGCACGACGATGCCATCGCATACGCCCAGTCGCATGTTCTTCGCGTGAACCCGGTAAACGGCGTGGCGGAGCTGATCGAGCAATCGCAGCCGGCGGGCGTCGAGGTCGAGAGCGCGCTGCCTCTCTCTGCTCCGACGGTGGACGCGACTCCGATCCTCAAGGCCAAGAGCTACTTCCCTGCCGATCTCACCGAGGGCTTCGGGCTGTCCAGAGGATTCGCCGACCACGTGTTCACGCTGGGGAGCGAGGACGAGGTGAGGTCGTATGCCGCCACCCTCCCCACGACGTGGCATGCCGAGGTGCTGGACGGGATGCTGGCTGGCATGACCGTCGACGACATCAAGCATGCGCTGGGTCTCGCACCTGAGACCGACGACGTCGACGCACAGGAAATCGTCGAGCCCAACGTGGCGGCGGCGACGACGGACAACGAAGAGCCGACGACGGCTACGCAGACCGAAGTCGAGGAGTCCGAGGACGCGCAAATTCTCGCCGCGCTGAAGCATCCGGCTGCTCAGGTCCAATGGCGATTCATCGAGGACGATTCCGAGCTGCGCGACATCATCGACTCGGGTGATCTCGCCAGCTGGCGCGTGTTCCTTCACCCGGAGCAGCGGCGGTACGTCGAGCGCGACTACAACGGAGCATTCCGCCTCACCGGTGGCGCCGGAACGGGAAAGACAGTCGTGCTTCTTCACCGCGCACGCCGCCTTGCCCTCGCAAACCCTTCCGCGCGGGTCGTGCTGACAACCTACACGCGCCAGCTGGCGTCAAACCTGCAGCGCGACTTGGAGCGCCTCGACCCCGATGTCCCTCTCGCTAACGAACTGGGCGAGCCCGGCATCCTGATCCGCGGTATTGATCAGCTCGCAATGGCCGTACGCAAACTCGGTGCGGGAGCGTACAACGGTGTTGCCGCTGCGGTGGTCGGGGAAGCCCTCACCGGCCCCGGTGGAGCGCCGGTGGGGAACACGGACGGATGGGGCGACGCGATCGCGATCGCTGGAGCGACGTTGCCGCAGGGGCTGCGGTCTCCGCAATTCTTCGAGGCTGAGTATCTGCAGGTGATCCTGCCGAACCATGTCACAACGCTCGACGAGTACCGCACGATTCGACGCCCCGGTCGTGGTGTCATGCTCGACCGCGCGAAGCGCGACGCCGTGTGGGCGGTCGTCGATCGCCAACGCCGCACGGCGCGATTGAGCGGCAAGCTCGCGTTCGCCGACGCTGCAGAGATCGGTGCGGCCTATCTCGCGAGCTCGGGGGTAGCCCCGGCTGACCACGTCCTCGTCGATGAGGGCCAAGACCTATCACCATCCCACTGGAAGCTCCTCCGCTCGCTGGTAGTCCCCGGTCGCAACGATCTTTTCCTCGCGGAAGACAGTCACCAGCGCATCTACGGCCAGCGTGTCGTGCTCTCGCGGTTCGGCATCCCGCTGAGGGGTCGCTCACGCCGCCTGTCGCTCAACTATCGAACGACTGCTGAAAACCTGCGCTATGCGTTTGGCGTCCTTGAGGGCGGCACCTACACGAACCCGGAGGGCGTCGACGAAGGGCTCGTCGGGCCCTATCGATCTGCCCGCAGCGGTCCTGTTCCGCGTATCCTCGCGTCCTCCACGGCCGCGGGGCAGCTCTCCGCCGTAGCGGCCAAGATCTCCCATTGGCTCGATGATGACGTGCCAGCCGCATCCATCGCGGTGCTGACGGCCACTCGTGCTTCCCAGCTTCAGGAGAAGTTGGTGGGTGCCGGAATCGCCGCGGCCGAGCCAAAGGGCGATGTGTTGCCCGCCAATAAGGTCGTCGTGCTCACCATGCACAAAGCGAAGGGGCTCGAATTCAGCCGGGTAGTGCTCTTCGATGTGTCCAAGGGCAGCTTCCCCCCGCCCGCGAGCCTCAAGAACGTGCTGCCCGACGAGCTTCCGGAGGTGCTGTCTAGGGCGCGGTCGTTGCTCTACGTCGCCGCGAGCCGCGCCCGGGACGAGCTCGTCATTTCCTACGCTCATGAGCCTTCGCCAGTGATCGAAGCAGCTACGAGCCTCAACTAGTCCTCGCCACTTTGCACCTCCGGATACAGGAACACGATGTCGAAGTACACAGTCCAGCAGCACTCGGTTGAGACACTCCTCACGTGGGTGAAGACGGGTCAGGTGGCGATCCCAGAGATGCAGCGCCCATTCGTCTGGGACTCCACCAAGGTTCGCGACCTTCTCGACTCGCTGTACAACGGCTTCCCGATCGGGTACCTCATTACGTGGCAGAGTGCGGATGTGGGCCTCAAGGACGGGTCCAAGTCGTCCTTCCGGCAGATCCTCATCGATGGCCAGCAGCGAATCACCGCGATGACTGCCGCTTTGGTCGGCCAGTTCGTGGTCGACAAGAGCTACAAGCGGAAGCGGATCAAGATCGCGTTCAACCCCACGACCGAGCAGTTTGCAACGCTGACACCTGTGATCGACAGGGACAGCGCCTGGATCTCGGATGTCGCTGACTTCGTGAACGCAACCTCGACGTTTACTGCGACGAAGACATATATGGACGCCAATCCCGATGTAGATGTCGCTCACGTCGAGCAATCACTTCAGCGATTGTCCGCGATCAAGCAGGCCCAAGTCGGCATCATTACGCTTGCCGAGGATCTCGACATCGAGACGGTGACTGAGATCTTCATTCGAATCAATTCCAAGGGTGTTCCCCTCAGCAGTGCAGACTTCGCGATGAGCAAGATCTCGAGTCACGGTGATCTGGGAAGCAACCTCCGGAAGCTCATCGACTACTTCTGTCATCTCGCGGTCGCGCCGCACGTCTTCTCAGACATCGCCGAGAACGATGCAAGCTTCGCGGCATCCGGATACCTTCCGGCGATCTCATGGCTGAAGAATGACAACTCTGATCTCTATGATCCGACGTACACCGACGTCATCCGCGTCGCGGGAATCAAGGAATTCTCGCGCGGCAAGGTGGCTGCTCTCGTAAGTGTTCTGTCGGGTCGCGACTTTGAGACCCGGACCTTCAGCGAGGAGCTCGCTGTCGAGTCCTTCGACCGGCTCGAGCGGGTCCTGCTTGAGATCGTCAACCAGTACAACTTCCAGCAGTTCACCCTCACGATCAAGTCGGCTGGATTCATCGCACCACGGCTCATCAGTTCCAAGAATGCTCTGAACTTCGCGTACGCGCTCTACCTCAAGCTCCGCACCGAGAAGAACCTCAACGAGGGTGAGGTCAAGTACGTCGTGCGCCGATGGTTCGTGATGTCTCTGCTCACGGGGCGGTACACGGGGAGCTTCGAGACCGCCTTCGAAGCTGACATCCGCCGGATTAATGAGGTTGGTGCGCTTCAGGCGCTCCGCGATATTGAAACTTCCCAGCTCTCGGACAACTTCTGGGATGTTGCTCTGCCGATGGACATGGAGAGTTCCAGCGTTCGAAGCCCCTACTTCCTCGCATTCCTGGTCGCGCAGATCCACGCGGGATCACGCGGCTTCCTCTCGAAGAACGTGACCGTCGGAAGCATGATCGAAGAGGTCGGCGACATTCACCACGTCGTCCCGAAGAACTACCTGATCAAACAAGGCGTGAACGATCGCAGCGATTACAACCAGATAGCGAACTTCGCCCTCACTGAGACCCCGATCAACATAGCCATCAAAGACAAGGCTCCCGGCGACTATATGGCCCTGGTCGACGCGCAGATTGCGGATGGCGTCCTCCGGCTGGGCGAGATCACCACCGAGCTCGAGCTCGAAGCGAACCTGCGCGCCAACGCAATCCCTTCGAGCATCCGGAGCACAACCGCGGAGTCGTACCAACCGTTCCTCAAAGAGCGGCGGTTGTTGATGGCTCAGGTCATCAAGCACTACTACCTCGGCCTGTAGACGACTGCGGCTAGACGTGACCGATCGAAAGCAGATCAGAGTCGTAGGTGCCGTCATCGTCCGCGACGGGCTTATCCTGGCCGCGCGACGCGGACCTCAGTCCCGCTTGCCCGGTCTGTGGGAATTCGCCGGAGGGAAAATCGAGTCGGGTGAAACGTCACGCCAAGCCCTTGCGCGTGAGATCCGCGAAGAGCTCGGCTGCGAGATCGATGTCGGCGAAGAGCTCACGACAACCGATCATCCATATGACTTTGGTGATGTCACGCTCACAACCTTCTGGTGTGAGCTACGCTCCGGCGCGCCACGCCTCACAGAACACTCAGAGGTTCGTTGGATGAGACCCGCAGAGTTGGATTCGATTGAATGGGCGCCCGCGGACGTCCCAGCCGTGCGCATGATCATGGAGGCTAGCTAGGGCCGAAGCAGCTCGAAAGAGTCTCCATCGCGTGCGGCGAGTGTGATGCCCAGGCCTGCCGAGAGGTCCATGAGATCGACCTCCGCGCGGCCGGGCAGCAGAATCATTGGCGTTGTGACTTTGTCCAGCGCTCGGGCGTTGTGAACATAATCGAGGACCTGTCCGATCGCCATTCGGACGTACTCGCGCCCCGAGGACTTCTTCGCTTCGACGAGCCATCCCTCGGACTCGACGTAGATGTCGGGCTCGATGATGGTTCCTGCGACGGGCAGGCGCAGTCGGCTCGGTGGGGTACCCCGATCCTCCAGCCAGCGCCCAAAGTCGGCCTGCAACTGGAACTCAACACGCGAGACAACGCGATCACCAGGCGGCAACTGCGTCGCGTCCGCGACGACGCTGATATCGGACGCGTCGGGTGGATCCCATCGCACAATCTGAGGCTTGAGCATTCGAAGCTGCCCGGGATGCGCGGACAGGAGTGAAGTGCTCGCGTCCAGCGGAACGAGATTGAAGACGATTGCGCGTCGGAGAAGTCCGTCCTGCCCGGGGATTTCCTGAAAGGTGCAGACCGGGTCCCCCGTGGTGAATGCTCCGACGTAGGTCGCATAGGGGGGTTTCGCGTTGAAGACACGGATCACGCGGCCATCGTCGGCAGCGTTGAGGAGGGCCTTGTTGCCGCGAGTGAGATCTTGATCACCTGACTGACCCTCACCCGTATAAGCGAAGCTGCCGTCGGCTTGCAGCCCTTCGTGGAGGTCGTATCCGTATCTTGAACCGCGAGCAGGGTTTGTGAAGATGAAGATGTCGCTCGTCTTGCTCGACGTCGAAATTCCACCTTGCTGGCCGCCGCCGTACTGGCGGTGAATCGCGCGCCGCAGAACTTTGTCACCGATCTCGAGCGCCCACTCGCGCGACCCGTCATGCGAATTGAGCCGGGATCGCACTTCCTCTGCCTGAAGGTCGTCGAGTACCCATCGAGTGCGATCGTCTGGCAGCGTGCCGTACAAGGATCGAAGAATGTCGCGAACACGCTTCTGAGGAATCCCGTAGTCCAGAGCCAGCGTCGCCGGCGTCGTGGGTTCCATGACCCGAGCGTATCGATACGCGCCGCGATCCATCAGCATCCACCGCGTCGCGTGCCGCCAGTTCTGACCATTTGCAGACATAGCCGCGCACCGGGACTCGGCCGCGTTGACGGCGCCCCATCGATGTCCCACACTGGCACCACACTGACCATGACCGGGCACGATCGGAGGTCGAGATGGGCACCATCACCTCGTACGAGACGGTGAAGGGCCGCCGCTACCGTGTGCGCTATCGCAAGCCGGATCACACGGAGGCGGAGAAGCGCGGCCTCACCACGATGCGAGAGGCGAAGCTCTACCTCTCGATGGTCACGGTGTCGAAGTCGAAAGGCGAGTACATCGATCCCGCGACGTCGCGGGTGCCCGTCCTGATGTTCGCCGACAGCTGGCTGCGTTCAAAGCAGCCGCCGATGTCGAAGCCGTCGTATTACATGACGCTCGAGCGGGCGTGGAAGAACCACGTGGCTCCGGTGTGGGCGCACAGGGAGATCTGGTCGATCCGTCGCTCAGAAGTCCAAGATTGGGTGTCGGAGCTCGCTACGCAAAAGTCGAGCACTGTCGTCAAACGTGCCCTCGGAGTGCTCGCCGGCATCCTCGACGTCGCCATCGACGACCGTCGCCTCGCGAGCAATCCCGCTCGGCACATCCGCAATCTCCCTCGATGAGGGCCCGGCAAGCGTCGTGTCTACCTCTCGCACGACCAGGTGGCGACATTGGCGGCGTGCTCCGCGCATCCGACGATGGTGCTCACATTGGCCTACACCGGGCTGCGCTGGGGCGAGGCGACCGGGCTGCGGGTGCGCAGCGTCAACCGGCTCCGCAAGCGGTTCGTCATCGAGGAGAACGCGGTGATGATCGGATACGAGATCCACGTCGGCACACCGAAGACGCACGAGAAGCGATCGGTCCCCTACCCCGATCGCCTCGCTCCCATGATCGAGCAGGCCTGCGCCGGCAAAGGACCGGAGGTGCTGCTCTTCGGCGACGGCTTGCATCACATGCGCAACTCGGGCAGCCAGGGCTGGTTCGCGAACGCGGTGAAGCGCGCGCAGGCGATCGATCCGTCGATCCCTCGACTCACCCCTCACGACCTCCGCCACACCGCGGCCTCGCTCGCGATCAGCTCCGGCGCGAATGTGAAGGCCGTGCAGCGAATGCTCGGTCACGCGTCGGCGGCGATGACGCTCGACACGTACGCCGACCTGTTCGACGACGATTTGGATGCCGTCGCGTCGCGTCTCAACGACGCGATGCCGCTCGTGGCACTGCCCGCGGGTTCGCAGACTCGCTTCCGCCGCCCGCAGTGACCGTCGAGAGCAGATTGCTCAGTTTCCAGACAAGGCTCCAGGCGCGAAATCGGCTCCGATTTCGATGTTCTGGGCAGCCGTTTGAAGCCCTCTGAGGGGCCTTGTTTTCGGCTCATAGCGTCTACAAATGCGGGCAAAAAGCGGGCAAAAACGCGTTTTGCGAGGTCTGACCACAGAAGAAATACCTGGTCAGAGGCAAAAAGGAGGTGTGCCCCTGGAGGGATTCGAACCCCCGACCCGCTCCTTAGGACGGAGTGGCTCTTCCACTGAGCTACAGAGGCTGGCGGGTCCAGTTTAATCGGCCGCGGCTTCGCTCCGGCTCAAGCGCCGCCGACCTCGACCACGACCTTGCCGCACGCCCGCCCCTCGCCGTGCAGTGTGAGCGCCGCGGCCGTCTCCGCCAGCGGGAACCGACGGTCGATCTGCACGGTCACCCCACCCGCAACGATGCGGTCCGCCAACGGCGCGAAGTGCTCCGGCCCTTCCCGCACCAGCAGCACCCGCAGGGTCGTGCCGCTGACCGCCCCGACGATCGCGCCGAGCGTCAGCACCCGTAGCAGCGCACGCGTCGTGCCCCCCACGACGTAGTACCGGCCGCCCCGTGCGAGAGCGCGCCGATACGCGAACACCGAGCGATGCGCGACGAAGTCCACGATGAGGTCGTACCGCCCCGTCTTCGTGAAGTCGGTCGTCCGATAGTCCAACACCTCGTGCGCACCGAGCCGCCGCATGAAGTCGAGTTTGCCCGCGTTGTCGACGGCGGTCACGTGCATGCCCGCCGCCACCGCCAGCTGGATCGCGAACGCGCCCGACCCGCCGCCGGCACCGTTGATCAGCATCCGCTCACCCGCATGCCCTCGCGCGACGGCCTGCAGCGCGATCGCCCCTGCCTGCGGAATCGTGCTCGCCTCCGCGAACCCCAGCTCAGCGGGCTTGTGCGCGAGCGTCGACTCGGGCGCCACGGCGAACTGTGCGAACCCGCCCTTACGCGCAAGATTGTCGCCGTACACCTCGTCGCCGATGCGAAACCGGGTGACGCCGTCGCCGACCGTGGCCACGCGGCCGGCGATGTCCGAACCCAGAATCCGCTGCCGCGGGCGACGCAGCCCACCCGACGTCCGCGCGTACGCCGGCGATCCGTGCAGGCACTCCCAATCCGAGAGGTTGATCGACGTGGCCACGACCTCGACGAGCACCTCCCCCGCGTTCGGCGTCGGCTTGGGCACGTCGTCGACGCGCAGCCGCTCTGCGCCTCCGTACCGGTCGTAGCAGACGGCACGCATGGTCTCGGCGCTCTCCAGGCTCACGACCCTCAGCGTAGGGCCGCCGCGCCACCGCACCACGGCGCGCGACGACGCGGCGTCACCGGTGGGTCAGCCGGCGCCAGACGTTGGTGTCGGCGAGGTCGAGCAGCTCATCACCCCGCCCCGACAGCACGGTCTTGAGCGCCCACACGGTGAAGCCCTTCGCCTGCGCGGCGGTGATCGACGGGGGCATCGACAGCTCCTCGCGCGCCGTCACCACGTCGACCAGGACGGGTCCGTCCGTCGCGAGCGCGCGCCCCAGCGCCCCGCGCAGCTCAGACGCCTTCTCGACACGGATGCCGGTGATCCCCACCGACTCCGCGACCGCGGCGAACGACGGATTCTCGAGCCCCGTCCCGAAGTTCACGATGCCGGCCGCCTTCATCTCCAGCTCGACGAAGTTCAATGACGAGTTGTTGAACACGACGATCTTCACCGGCAGATCGTTCTGCCGGATCGACAGCAGATCCCCCATCAGCATCGCCAGCCCGCCGTCGCCGGCGAGGGCGACCACCTGACGGGATCGATCGACGGCCTGAGCCCCCAGCGCCTGCGGCATCGCATTCGCCATCGAGCCGTGCAGGAACGAGCCCAGCAACCGGCGCCGCCCGTTCATCGTCAGATAGCGCGACGCCCAGATCACCGGGCTGCCGACATCCGCGGTGAACACGGCATCCTCCGCCGCCAGCTCGTCCAGCACCTTCGCGACGTACTGCGGATGGATCGGCGACCTGCCGTCGTCGACGGCCAGATCATCGAGTGCGTCCCGCGTCGTGCGGTAATGGGCGACCGAGTCGTCGGCGAACGACGACGAACGCCCCTCGTCGATCAGCGGCAGTAGCGCCGCCGCGGTCTCGCGCACACCGCCGACCAGACCGAGATCGATCGGCGTGCGCCGGCCCAGCTGCTCGCCGCGCAGATCCACCTGCACGATCTTCGCCTTCTCCGGATAGAACTGCCGATACGGGAAGTCGGTGCCGAGCATCAGCAGCGCGTCGCACTTCTCCATCGCGCGATACCCTGACGAGAACCCGAGCAGCCCGGTCATCCCCACGTCATACGGGTTCTGCCACTCGATGTGCTCCTTGCCGCGCAGCGCGTGCACGATCGGCGCCTGCAGCTTCGCGGCGAGCGCGACGACCTCGTCATGCGCCCCCGCGACCCCCGCGCCGGCGAGGATCGTCACCTTCTTCGCACCGTTCAGGAGCTCCGCGGCGGATGCCAGGCCGTCGGCATCCGGAACCACGCTCGACCGCGTGGCCCGGATGGGCGCCGACGCCCGACGGGTCGGCGCGTCTGCGAAGAACACGTCACCGGGGACCACCACGACGGCGACGCCGCGCCTCTCGACGGCGGCGCGCATCGCGATCTCGAGCACCCACGGCAGCTGCGCCGGATCGGACACCAGCTCCACATACACGCTGCACTCGCGGAACAGCTCCTGCGGGTGCGTCTCTTGGAAGTACGAGCTGCCGATCTCGGCCGAGGGGATGTGCGAGGCGATCGCCAGCACGGGCACACGCGTCCGGTTCGCGTCGAACAGACCGTTGATGAAGTGGAGGTTCCCGGGCCCGCACGACCCCGCCACGACGGCGAGCTCGCCGGTCATCTCGGCGTCCGCCCCCGCGGCGAACGCCGCCGCCTCTTCGTGCCGCATGTGCAGCCAGCGGATGCCGCCGTCCTTGCCGGCGTCTCGCCGCAGCGCATCCGTGAAGGCGTTCAGCGAGTCGCCCGGCAGCCCCCACACCCGATCGACGCCCGCACGCTTCAGGGTCTCGATGAAGAAGTCCGCAACATTCGCCATACCTCGACGCTACGCCCGGGGTCGCCCCCGCGATCAGGGGTTGACATCGCCGACGGCCGAACCTTGGCATCCGGTGTGAGTGCACGGCGATGGTGTGTCCCAGGTTGCATCACCGGCGGATTCCGGGCATCGTGGCCGGTCCGCAGCAATCCACGGAAGGAGAGCCCCATGCTCACACTCACCGAGAACGCCACGATCGCCGTCAAGGACCTCACGGCCCAGCTCACCACCGACACCGGTGGGCTGCGCATCAGTGAGGCCGCGGCACCCGACACGGGCTACGCCCTCACCCTCGCGAACGGCCCGGAGAGCGGCGACACCGTCGTCGAGGACGGCGGCGCGCGCGTGTTCGTCGACCCGGTGTCGACCGTGCAACTCGACGATCGCGTGCTCGACGCGCGCGTCGACGAGGACGGCGGCGTCGGGTTCGCGCTCGCACAGCGACGCTGAGCACCACCCCGCACGTCCCACGGCGCCCCCGCCCCGATCTCGATCATCGGCGGGGGCGCCGTTTCGTGCGCGGAGCCGGGCAGGTCCTCCCCCACTCGGAATCTTTCTCACAATGCGCCCGTGTCGTGAGAGAGCAAACGGTTACGCGACCGGGCGCTTCGGCGTGCGGCACGGAAACATCCCGCCCGTAGCTTCGGACCATCGGCCCCGGAGCAGAACCCGTGCGGCCGCGGTCCGCTCTCGGAAGGCACGCACATGTCCTACGTCAAGCCCACGGAACTCGTCACCGCCATCGTCGACGCCGGCGCGTCGAAAGTCATGCTCTCCACCCGCGATACGCTCGTCCGCTCCATCATGGGCGGCGCGATGCTGACGATCGCCGCGGCGTTCGCGGTCACCGTCAGCGTCACCACCGGCATCCCGTTGCTGGGCGCGATCCTCTTCCCGGTCGGCTTCATCATGCTGTACCTGCTGGGATACGACCTGCTGACCGGCGTCTTCGTGCTCGCCCCGCTCGCATGGTTCGACAAGCGCCCCGGCGTGACGATCGGGGGCATCCTCCGCAACTGGGGCCTCGTGTTCGTCGGCAACTTCATCGGCGCCTTCACGGTCGCCGTCGTCATGGCGATCGTCGTGACCTACGGCTTCTCGACGCCCCCGAACGAGGTCGGGCAGGCGATCGGGCACATCGGCGAGGGCCGCACGGTCGGCTACGCCGAACACGGCGCCGCCGGCATGCTGACTCTCTTCATCCGCGCCGTGCTGTGCAACTGGATGGTCTCCACGGGAATCGTCCTGTCGATGATCGCGAAGGACGTGCCCGGCAAGATCATGGCGATGTGGATGCCGATCATGCTCTTCTTCTTCATGGGGTTCGAGCACTCCATCGTGAACATGTTCCTGTTCCCCTCGGGGCTCCTGCTCGGCGGAGACTTCACGATCACGGACTACCTGATCTGGAACGAGATCCCCACGGTGCTCGGCAACCTCGTCGGCGGCCTCGTCTTCACCGCGCTCCCGCTCTACCTCACCTACGGCCGCGGCACCTCGCCCCGCACGCCGCGCCAGGGCCGGCCCTCGCGCCGCGCAGCCGCGACCGTGGCGACCACGGAGCCAGCGGTGTCGCACGCGCCCGAGGTCGCCGTCGTCGCGAACACCTCGATCGCCTGAGCCCGCGGCATCCACCGCACCGCACCGCACCGCACCGCCACCGCACCGGGAGAGAACATGCCGCGCATCGTCAACAACCGGAAACATGGAACTGACCCGGCTGTAACGCCCCACCCGTACCGTGACGGCATGAGCACCACCCCGCCCCACGCACCGCATGTGGTGGTCGTGGGGGCGGGGATGGTCGCCCACCGCTTCATCGAGAGCCTGCTCGGGCGCTCCGAAAGCGAGTGGCGCGTCACGCTCATCGGCGACGAGGCGCACCGCCCGTACGACCGGGTCGCCCTCACCTCGTCGTTCGCGGGCGCGTCGCCGGCCGACCTCGAGCTCGACCGCGCGGTCGTCGACGACGACCGCGTGCGCTACCTGCGCGGCGAGAAGGTCGTCCGCATCGACCGCGCGGCCCGCCGGGTCACCACATCGAGCGGCGTCAGCATCGGATACGACCGCCTGGTCCTGGCCACCGGCTCGTACGCCGCACGACTGGCCGTCGAGGGCTTCGGGCTCGATGGCTGCTTCGTCTACCGCACGCTCGACGACGTGCAGGCCCTGGCGGCGTTCGTCCAGGACCGCGCGGCGCAGCTCGGCCGTCCGCTCACCGGCGCCGTGATCGGCGGAGGACTCCTCGGCCTCGAGGCGGCGGGCGCCCTGCAGGGCCTCGACGTCGCGTGCACCGTCGTGCAGTCATCCGACCGGCTCATGTCGGCCCAGCTCGACCGGCCCGCCGGCGACGCCCTGCGCCGCCTCATCAAGGACCGCGGCATCGACGTCCGCACCGAGTCCATCACGACCCGACTCGACCCGGATGCCACGGGGCGCGTCGCCGGGCTCGAGTTCCGCGACGGCAGCTATGCCGCCACCGACGTCGTCGTGTTCACGGTCGGGGTGCGCCCCCGCGACGAGCTCGCCCGCGCGGCGGGGATCGACGTCGATCCGCGCGGCGGCATCCTCATAGATGCCGGCTGCTCGACCTCAGATCCGCTGATCCTCGCGATCGGCGAGGTCGCGAGCTTCGACGGTCAATGCGTCGGCCTCGTCGCCCCGGGCTACGCGATGGCCGAGGTCGCCGCGACCCGGCTGCTCGGCGGCGTCGCGGACTTCCCGGGGTTCGACCTGTCGACCAAGCTCAAGCTCTCGGGGGTCGACGTCGCGAGCTTCGGCGATGCGTTCGCGCAGACGCCCGGAGCGCTCGACGTGGTCTACGCCGATCCGGTGGCCGGCGTCTACAAGAAGCTGGTGCTCTCCGACGACGCGAAGACGCTGCTCGGCGGCATCCTCGTCGGCGACGCGTCCGCATACGGCTCGCTCCGCCCGCTCGTCGGCGGCACCCTCGGCGCCGATCCGGCCGCCTATCTCATGCCGGCGGACGGCATCGCCGCGCCGACCGGCGACCTGCCCGACGAGGCGCTCGTCTGCTCGTGCAACAGCGTGACCGCCGGCACGATCCGCCACGCGGTGCACGAGGACGGGTGCACCGACGTCGCCGGCATCAAGGCGTGCACGAAGGCCGGCGCGGCCTGCGGCTCGTGCGTCGGCGCGATCAAGAAGATCGTCGGCGTCGAGCTCGCACGCACCGGCGCCGCTCTCAGCAACGCCCTGTGCGAGCACTTCGAGATGTCCCGCCGGCAGCTGTTCGACGCGGTCCGCGTCTCGGGGCTCACCACCTTCAGCGCGATCATCGAGCGATTCGGCACGGGGCGCGGCTGCGACATCTGCAAGCCCGCCCTCGCGAGCATCCTCTCCACCCTCACCGGCACGCACGTGCTCGACGGTGAGAACGCGACGCTGCAGGACACCAACGACCACGTCATGGCCAACATGCAGAAGGACGGCACCTACTCCGTCGTCCCGCGCATCCCCGGCGGCGAGATCACGCCCGAGGGGCTGCTCGTCATCGGGCAGGTGGCGCAGGACTTCGGCCTCTACACGAAGATCACCGGCGGCCAGCGCATCGACATGTTCGGCGCGCGACTCGAGCAGCTGCCCGACATCTGGAAGCGCCTCGTCGACGCCGGGTTCGAGTCGGGCCACGCCTATGGCAAGTCCCTGCGCACCGTGAAGTCGTGTGTCGGATCGACCTGGTGCCGCTACGGCGTGCAGGACTCGGTCGGCATGGCCGTGCAACTCGAGCTGCGCTACCGGGGCCTGCGGTCGCCGCACAAGATCAAGCTCGGCGTCTCGGGCTGCGCGCGCGAATGCGCCGAAGCCCGCGGCAAGGACGTCGGCGTCATCGCCACCGAAGCGGGCTGGAACATGTACGTCGGCGGCAACGGCGGCTTCACCCCGCGCCACGCCGTCCTGCTGGCGGAGGGTCTCAGCGACGCCGAGCTGCTCACCGCGATCGACCGGTTCCTGATGTATTACATCTTCACGGCCGACCGGCTGCAGCGCACGGCCCCCTGGTTCGAAGAGCTCGAGGGCGGCATCGACGGACTCCGCGCCGTCATCTTCGACGACAGTCTGGGAATCTGCGCCGATCTGGATGCCGCGGTCGCTCGCCACGTCGACGGGTACGCCGACGAATGGAAGGCGACCATCGAGGATCCTGACAAGCTGCGACGGTTCGCATCGTTCGTGAACGCGCCGGCCACGCCCGACCCCTCGCTGGCCTACACGGTGGAGCGCGGTCAGCCGCGCCCCGCGACCCTCGAAGAGCGCGCCGACGCCGGCGTCCTGATCGCGGGGACCGTGCTGGAGGTGCGCCGATGACGACCCTGGCCACGGACGCCGCGCGTGCCGCGCGCCGCACCGCCTGGGTGCGCGTGTGCGACCTCGCCGATCTCGAGGTCGAGCGGGGCCGCGCGGCCCTCATCGACGGCATCCAGATCGCGCTCTTCCTGCTGCACGATGGCCGCGTCCACGCCGTCTCGAACCTCGATCCGTACAGCGGCGCGCACGTCATCTCGCGCGGCATCGTCGGAACACGAGAAGGGATGCCGACGGTCGCCTCGCCGATGTACAAGCAGGTCTTCGATCTGCGCAGCGGACTGTGCCTGGACACTCAGGGCAAGGATCCGCGCGCGCTGCGGGTCTGGCCGGTCGCCGTCGACGACGAGGCTCACGTGCTCATCAGATTGGAGGGGTCGCCATGACGACGATGTTCGGACTGACGCTGGAGGGCCGCCGCGTCGTCTTCGCGGGCGGCGGCGACGTCGCCGCGCGACGGATGCTGCGGATGCTGCAGGAAGGCGCGCGCGTGACGGTCGTCGCGCCCGCCGTCGCAGACGCCACCCGCGAGCTCATGACCGCACACGACGTGCAGTGGGTGCCGCGGCGCGTCCGCGCGAGCGACCTCGACGGCGCCTGGCTCGTCCACACCTCGACGGGCGACCGCGAGACCGACGCGCGTGTCGCCCAGTGGAGCGAGGTACGCCACACGTTCTGCGTCAACGCGTCGGACGGCGCGCACGGCACCGCACGACTGACCGCCGAGACGCGCGCGGGTGACGTCATGGTGGGTGTGGTGTCGGATGCCGGCGTCGACCCGCGGAGGACGGCGCGCCTTCGCGACGCGATCGCCGCTCTGCTGCGCGAAGGCACCCTGCCCGTGCGGCGCCGTCGCCGCACCACCGTGGGTCGCGTCGACCTCGTCGGCGGCGGCCCCGGCCCCCTCGACCTCATGACGGTACGGGGTCGGCGTGCGCTCGCCGAAGCCGACGTCATCATCGCCGATCGGCTCGGGCCGGGCGACGCGCTCGAAGGGCTCGAGGGGCTCGACCCCGACGTCGAGATCATCGACGTCGGCAAGCGCCCCGGCCACCACCCGGTGCCGCAAGAGCAGATCAACGAAATCCTCGTCACCCACGCTCGGCGCGGCAAGCGCGTCGTGCGTCTGAAGGGCGGCGACCCCTTCGTCTTCGGCCGCGGTGGCGAAGAGCTGGCGGCGTGCATCGCCGCCGGGATCCCCGTCGAGGTCATCCCCGGCGTGTCGAGCGCGATCGCGGTGCCGCAGGCAGCCGGCATCCCTGTGACCCATCGCGGCGTGTCGGCCGGGGTGCACGTCGTCAACGGGCAGGCCGACGTGTCGGCGTCGACGCTCGCCGCCCTGGCCGACCCCGCGCTGACGACGGTCGTCCTGATGGGCGTCGCCGCGCTCCCCCGGCTCGCCGCCGCCGCGCATGACGCGGGGATCGACGCGCAGCGCCCGGTCGCGATCGTCGAGAACGGCCACACCCCGCAGCAGCGCACCACGCGCACGACCATCGGCACCATGGCGCGCGACGCCGCCCAGGCGGGCGTGCGCAACCCGGCCGTCATCGTGATCGGCGACGTCGCCCGGGCCGATCTGCTGATGCCGCAGCACGACGGTGCGGAGGTCGCCCGACGGTGACCTCCCCCGACCGCCCGATGCTCTCCGCCGCGCTCGAAGGCTGCTCCGTCGTCATCGCCGTCGACCGGCGGTCGTCTGAGCTGGCCGCCGCCCTCGAGCGCCACGGGGCGCAGGTGCGGCGGGCGCCGGCGCTGAGCATCCTGCCGCACATCGACGACGACGCGCTGATCGCCGCCACCCGCGCGCTCGTCGACCGTGCGCCGGACGTCGTCGTGGTGACCACCGGGGTCGGGTTCCGCGGGTGGATGGAAGCAGCGGAGGAGGCGGGCCTGCAGGGTGCGCTGCTCGAGGCACTCGAGCGGGCGCAGATCGTCGCGCGGGGTCCGAAGGCGCGAGGCGCGATCCAGCAGGCAGGCCTGACTGCCGACTGGGTCGCCGAGTCGGAGACCTCGAGCGAGCTCGGCGCGTACCTACTCGCCGAGGATCTGCGCGGGCGCCGCGTCGCCGTGCAGCATCACGGCTCGGGCGCCGACGGTCTCGACGACCTGTTCGCCGGCGCCGGGGCGGACGTCGTCAGCCTCACGGTCTACCGCTGGGGCCCGCCCGCCGACCCCGAGGCGGTTGCGCGCTCGGTGGTCGCGGCGGCGCAGGGCGAGGTGGATGCCGTCCTGTTCACCTCTGCGCCGGGCGCGGCCGGCTGGATCGCCGCTGCCGAGCGGGAGCACGTGCTCGAGGCCCTCATCGACGCGGCGCACGCCGGGCGGCTGCTGATGGCCTCGGTCGGCCCCATCACCGCGGAACCGCTGCGGACCGCCGGATTCGCCCCGCTCATCGCCGAGCGCGGACGGCTCGGGTCACTCGTGCGCAGCGTCGTCACCTACTACGGCGGCGGCAGCGCACCACGGCTCGACACCGTCGCGGGGGTCCTCGAGCTCCGCAGCGGGGGCGCCATCCTCGACGGACGGTTCATCGCCCTCTCGCGGGCGGGGCTCGCCGTGCTCGCCGCCCTGTTCGCCGCGCGCGGCGGCGTCGTCACCCGCTCCGTCCTGCAGTGCGCGCTGCCGCGGTCGGGCCAGGCCGGCGGCAACACGGCCGGCAGCAGCCACGCGCTCGATGTCGCCATCGCGCGCGTCCGCGAGGCACTGGACGCGCCGGGCATCATCCGCACCGTCGTCAAGCGCGGGTACCGCATCGAGCTGCGCGAGGCGGAGCACCACGAGGAGCTGACATGACCCCGACGCTCATCGCCTGCTCCCACGGCACCGGAGATCCGGCCGGCCGGGCGGCGATCACGGCGCAGATCGATCTCATCCGCGCGGCCCTGCCGGGCACCCCGGTGGCGCATGCCTTCGTCGACGTCGAAGAACCCGCGATCGACGACGTCGTCGGTCGCTGCGTCGCAGACGGCCCGGTCGTCGTGGTGCCCCTGCTGCTGTCCACCGGATTCCACACGAACGTCGACATCGCGCGCGCGGTCGCCGCGCATCCCACGCGTGCGGTCGCCGCTCCCGCCCTCGGCCCGCACCCGCTGCTCGCCGAGGTGCTGCACGACCGACTCGTGCAGAGCGGCGCCGGCGTGAGGGACGCGGTCGTGCTGGCCGCCGCCGGCTCGAGCGATCCCGCGGCCGCCGTCGACGTGCGTGAGATGGCGGCGATGCTCGCGCAGCGTCGGGGCGCCGAGGTCTCGATCGGGTTCGCCGCCGGTGCCGGCCCCCGCATCGCCGACGCGGTTCAGGAGGCTCGTCGCGACCTCCACGCGCGGGTCGCGATCGCCAGCTACGTCCTGGCGCCGGGCCACTTCGCGCGCGTCATCGCGCGCGGCGGCGGCGACCTGGTGACGGCGCCCCTGGCCCCCGACCCCCGCATCGCCGCCCTGGCCGTCGAACGGTTCGAGGCGGCGGCGCGGCGGCTGCCGTAGCGGCGCTGCCGCATCATCGGAAGTCCCGCGACCGGTGCTGCACGCCCACGCGCAGATCCTCGAACGCGTCGGCGAGCAGGTTGGTCACCCCCTCGGGCGAACGCTCCAGCAGCCCTCGGGCGATGAGCGCCGGCGAGTCGCGCAGCACGCGCCGATACCTGTCCCACACGCCTTTCGAGCAGACCACGTTGACGAGCCCGTGCTCGTCTTCGAGGTTGATGAACGTGATGCCGGATGCCGTCGCCGGCCGCTGCCGGTGCGTCACGAGCCCCGCCACCTCGACCCGCCGCCCCACCTCGTGTTCACGCATGCCGCGCGAGGTCAGCACCCCGCGCGCGTCGAGCTGCGACCGGTAGTGCACGAGCGGATGGTCGTCCGTCGAGATGCCCGTCGCCCACAGATCCGCCGCGAGCAGGTCGTAGCTCGACTGGTCGGGGAACAGCGGCGGCTGCACCGACACCAGCGTGCCGGCCAGGAACTCCGTGCGATCGAGGGCGGCGTCGCCCGCGAGCCAGATCCCTTCCCGCCGTGAGACCCCCATGCTCTCGAAGGCGCCGGCCGTCGCGAGCGCCTCGACCTGCGCGCCGGTCGCGCCCGTGCGACGCACCAGATCCCGCAGGTCGCGGAACGGCCCCTCCGCGTCACGCGCCGCGACGATCCGCTTCGCGAGCGGCTGCCCGACCCCCGTGACCGACGCCAGCCCCAGCCGTACCGCGAAGGCGCCGTCGCGGCGGTGTGCGGCCGACTCGTCCGGCGCGTCGATGTCGAAGTCGCCGATCGGCGGCTGACGGCGCTCGGCGCAGGCGGGCATCCCGGTCGGCGCCGCATCCGGCTGCGCCTCCAGCCCGGCATCCGCCCCCGATGCGTGGATGTCGGGGCGCAGCACCCGCACCCCGTGCCGCCGCGCATCGGCAGTGAGGGTCGCGGGCGAGTAGAAGCCCATCGGCTGCGCGCGCAGCAGCGCCGCCAGGAACGCCGCCGGATAGTGCAGCTTGAGCCACGACGACGCGTACACGAGCAGGCCGAACGACAGCGAGTGGCTCTCGGCGAAGCCGAAGTTGGCGAACGCCTGGATCTTCGCGTACAGATCGTCGGCCACCGCACCCACGAGTCCGTTGCGCGCCATCCCCGCGTACAGCTTCGTCTTGACCGATTCGATCCGCTCGATCCCGCGCTTCGACCCCATCGCGCGGCGCAGCACATCGGCATCCTCGCCGCTCAGATCACCCACCGCCATGCCCATCTGCATGAGCTGCTCCTGGAAGATCGGGATGCCCAGAGTGCGCTCGAGCACCGGCCGCAGCTTCTCGTGCACGTAGGTGACCTTCTCGCGCCCGAGCTTGCGCCGCACGTACGGGTGCACCGCCCCGCCCTGGATCGGCCCCGGGCGGATCAGCGCGATCTCGATCACCAGGTCGTAGAACCGTCGCGGCTGCAGGCGCGGCAGCAGCCCCATCTGCGCGCGCGATTCGACCTGGAACACGCCGATCGAATCGGCCCGGCACAGCATGTCGTAGACGGCCGCCTCCTCCTTCGGCATCGTGTCGAGGGTCCAGGTCTCGCCCGTCGTCTCGGCGATCAGGTCGAAGCAGTACTGCAGCGCCGCGAGCATGCCGAGGCCCAGCAGATCGAACTTCACGAGACCCATCCACGCAGCATCGTCCTTGTCCCACTGGATGACGGTGCGGTTCTCCATGCGGGCGTGCTCGATCGGCACGACCTCGCCGACGGGCCGCTCGGTCAGCACCATGCCCCCGGAATGGATGCCGAGATGGCGCGGCGCTTTCATCAGCTCGGTCGCGTACTCGAGCACCCGGTCGGGGATGTCATGCGCCCCCGCGACCACCCCATCCCACCTCTCGACCTGCTTCGACCAGGCATCCTGCTGCCCCGGCGAATGGCCGAGCGCCTTCGCCATGTCGCGCACCGCGTTCTTCGGCCGGTACTGGATGACGTTCGCGACCTGCGCGGCCCGCTCGCGCCCGTACGTCTGGAACACCCACTGGATGATCTCCTCACGCCGGTCGGAATCGAAGTCGACGTCGATGTCGGGCTCTTCCTCGCGCATCGCGGAGAGGAACCGCTCGAACGGCAGCCGGTAGAAGATCGAATCGATCGCCGTGATGTCGAGCAGGTAGCAGACAGCACTGTTGGCCGCCGACCCGCGCCCCTGGCACAGGATGCCGCGGCGCCGCGCCTCGGCGACGATCCCGTGCACGATGAGGAAGTACCCCGGGAAGTCCTTCTGCTCGATCACCGAAAGCTCGCGGGCGATGCGCGCCCGGTCGTCGTCGGTCGCGTCCGGGTACTTGCGCGGCACGGCATCCCACACGAGCTTCTCGAGCCACGACATCGGCGTGTGCCCGTCGGGCACGGGCAGCTTCGGCAGAGCGGGCTTGGCGCGCCGCAGCGGGAAGGCCAGCTCGTCGGCGAGGGTCACGGTGCGGGCGATCGCGCCCGGGTGGCGGCGGAAGCGGCGCGCCATCTCGGCGCCCGAGCGCAGATGCGCGCTCGCGTGCGCGGGCAGCCAGCCGTCGAGTTCGTCGAGACTCCGGTTCGCGCGCACGGCGGCGACCGCCGCGGCCAGGTGCACCTTCTCGGGCACGGCGTAGTGCACGTTGTTCGTCGCGACGATCGGCAGCGACCGCTCGCGCGCGAGCGCGGCCAGGATGTCGTTGTCACGCGTGTCGGTGGGGCCGCCGTGGTCGATGAGCTCGACGTTCACGGCATCCGCCCCGAACCGGGCGACGAGCCGGTCGAGCTCGTCCGCCGCGGCCGCTCCACCCGTCGATCCCCCGGCCGCGAGCGCCTGCCGGACGGACCCCTTGCGGCACCCGGTCAGGATCGCCCAGTGCCCGTCGGCACGGTCCGCGAGATCGTCGAGGTCGTAGTGCGGGCGCCCCTTCTCGCCGCCCGCGAGCTGCGCGTGCGTGATCGCCGCGGCGAGGCGGTGGTAGCCCTCTTCGCCTCGGGCGAGCACGAGCAGGTGCGCTCCGACCGGGTCGGGCTGCCCGCCCCTCGTCGGGCTCGGAGACCGTGGATCGTCCCCCATCGACAGCTCGGCGCCGAACACGGTCTGCACCTGCAGCTGCTCGGCCGCCTCCGCGAAGCGGGCGATGCCGTAGAACCCGTCGTGGTCGGTGATCGCCAGCGCGTGCAGCCCGAGACGCTCCGCCTCTTCGGCGAGTTCCACCGGTGCCGACGCTCCGTCGAGGAACGAGTAGGACGAGTGCGCGTGCAGCTCGGCGTAGGGCACCACGCCGGTCGGGCGCTCGATCGGCGGCGCCTGATACTTCCCGCGCTTGCGCGAGAACGCCGGCCCGTCGCCGCCGTCGGGTTCGGCCTGCCGGCCGCTCAGCAGCCGCTCCATCTCCGACCAGGTCACGGAAGGGTTGTGGAAGCCCATCAGTCGTACACCCCCTCGGCGAGCCAGACGCCCTCTTCGCACACCAGCAGCCACGCGCTCTCGGCCTCGTCGACCACCTGGAAGCGATGCGCGCGGCGGGCGCGCTCGGCATCCCACGTCCGCTCCATGACAGGCCACGGACCGGCCCAGGAGCGGATGCCCCGGCGTCGACGAGCCGCCGACGAGTCCGGCGCACCGAGCCCCGTGATCCACATCGGCTCGGCGGTCACCTCGCCCCGGTCGTCGACGGCCACCATGTCGCCCTCGCCGTCGAGCACGGCGATCGGCATCCCGGTCGCGAACACCGTCGCCGGCATCGGCCCGGGCAGACTCCCCGGCCACGGCCGGTCGAGGGGCGCCCCGGCGCCGGCGCGGTCGCCCCACGGCACGAGCCGCTGCCGCTCGGCGAGCCAGCGGCCACCGCCGATCTCGGGCACGAGCACACCCTGATGGCCGAGCATCGCCTGCACCCGCGAGAGGGCGTGGTGCACGCGCTCTTCGGGCCCCGCGCCGAACAGCCGCGCGGTGTGCAGCGCCGCGGCATCCACCCCCGCGGGCTCGAGCCGCACGTGCGCGACACCGCTGCGCAGGCCGGCCTGACCCGAAAGACCCTGCTCGGCGAGTTGCCAGCGCACCCGGTCGACGACCGCCGCGGCATCGAAGGCGCCGGGGTGCAGCCACACCCGGTCGCTGCGCTCACCGTGCTCACCCGTCAAGACGACCCGCAGCTCGGTGCAGACCAGGTCGTGCGCCCCGAGGCGGGCCGTGAACTCTTCGGCGGGCACCCGCAGCCCGAACGCGACCTGGTCCGACAGCGCGGCGGGCGGCTCGAAGGCGACCTCGCGATGCAGTTCGGGCGGAGGGGTCCGCGCCGTCACGGGGCGCGGATCGCGACCGGATGCCAGCGCGTGCAGCCTCGCGCCGCGCACGCCGAAGCGCTCGGTCAGCCGGTCCTCCCCCAGCGCGGCGACCTGGCCCAGCGTCTGCACCCCCAGCCGCCCGAACAGGTTCACCGCCTCGTCGTCGAGCACCGCCACCGGCAGCGGTGCGAGGAAATCGGCCGCATGACCGGTCGGCACGATGCGCACCGGGTCGCTCTGCCGCGTGCCGGCGCGTGCCGCCTGTTCCGCGGTGAAGGTGCCGTCGGCGACGCCGACTCGGACGTCGTCGATACCGAGCCCCGCCACGACGCCGGCCAGCACCGTCGCGGCCGCCGCCTCACCGCCGTAGTAGCGGGCCGGCCCCTTCGCGTGCAGCGCGCACAGCCCCGGCTGGATCAGCTGCACTGCCGGAGCGAGATCCTCGACCGCCGCGATCAACGGGGCGAAAGCCCGGTGATCGCGCACCGGGTCGGCCTCGACGACGATCAGGTGCGGGCACCGCGCCTGCGCGTCACGACGCCGCAGCCCGCGGCGCACCCCCTCGTCGCGGGCTGCGGCCGAGCTCGCGAGCACCGTGTTCTTCGCGAGCACCGCGATCGGGGCGGCGGGGTCGAGAGGATCGTCGCCGTCGCGGGTCAGCGCGACGATGGGCCAGTCGGGCAGCCACAGCACGAGGCTCCGCGATGCGACGGAACGAGCGGTGCGCAGGTCTTCTGACATATCGACTCAGCCCGCCTCGCGCATCGCGTGCAGTACGGGGATGTGCCCCGCGACGCGCGTCGCCGCCGACACCGCACCCTCGGCATCCGGCAGCTGCACGCGCCCGGTCCGCGGCGCGGGGAAGCGGCGGCTGGTGACCGTCACCGTCAACTCGCGCCCCTCGAGCAGCCCCCAGCCGTCGCCGAGACCCGACCACGACGGATCGCCGATGTCGATCATCGCCTCGGTCTGCGGCCAGGGCCCCTGCACCAGCAGCACGGCCTCACGCTCGCGCATGCGGGCCGCGAGGCGCGCGATGTCGGCATCCTTCGCCCGCGCCGGCGGACGCACCGCCACCACCGGCAGCACATCGGCGATCGCCGCCGTCACAGCCAGCCAGCGCTCGCCCGGCTCGGGCACCAGCACCAGGCGCGACAGGTCGACCCCCGCCGCCCGTGCGGCCTCGGCGCCCAGATGCGGCATGCCGACCGCGGCACACCACGCACCGTCCTGCGAGGGGCGGGCGAACAGGGTGAACAGCAGCGACATCGAGCGCCCCAGCGAGTACGAGGCGCCGGGGCGCAGCCCGCCCCCCGGCAGCAGGTCGGCGAGGGCGGGCGGCACCGGCAGCACGGGCACATCGAGCTTGCGCCCTTGCATGCGCTCCATCTGCGCGCGCAGCGACTGCACGGCCGCTGCATTCGCCTCACCCGCCACGATCGCCCTCACCTCAACAGGCTAGAACTTTTGTTCTAGTAACTCAATCCGTTGAGTTCGAAGATAAGCGCGACCTCCGACATCCGCCCCGTGCGCCCGCACACTCCCGCACGCCCCCGCGCATGTCCCAGAAAAGGCTGCTTTCAGAGCCCAGAAACGACCACTTTTGGGACATCATCCACCCCAAGTGGGACAACCCCCACCCCAAGTGGGACATCATCCACCCCAAGTGGGACAACCCCCACCCCAGGGGGGACAACGAACGCCAGCGGAGAGGAACCCCGGGTGAGGGGGTCAGGCGGCGAGCGAGAGGTAGGGCTCCCAGGCGGGGTCGGATCGTTCCGTGCCGCGCACCGTCCACTGCGCCCCACGCGGAGGCTGCGGCAGCCAGCGCAGCTCCCACCCCATCTCCTGCGGGGTGCGGTCACCCTTCACGTTGTTGCAGCGCAGGCAGCACGCCACGAGGTTCTCCCACGAATCGGCGCCGCCGCGCGAGCGCGGCAGCACGTGGTCGATCGTACTCGCCGCCTTGCCGCAGTAGCCGCACCGCTGGGCGTCACGCCGCAGCACGCCGCGACGGGTCACCGGCACGCGTCGAGCGCCCGGAACGCGCACATAGCGGGTCAGCACGATCACGGCGGGTCTGTCGGTCGCGCCGCGAAGGCTCCAGACCGGGTTCCCATCGATCCGCTCGATGACGGTGGCCTTCTCGTTCATCACGAGCACGAGCGCTCGCTTGAATGACACGACGGCCAGGGGTTCGTATCCTGCGTTCAGCACCAGGGTGCGCATTCGGTGTCCTCTCGAACGGCCGCGACGGCTTCGCGGTCTCTCGGTTCCGGCGACACGTGGGCACAGGGCGCGGGCACGAAAAAAGGCGCTGTCAAAAAGACAGCGCCTCCAGACCACGACCGAAGTCGCGGCAGTCGTGCACACGATGCCGGAGCACGTAGCGACCGCAGGCATGACGGGCAGCGGCATCCATGGTGCGAATGCGCGACCTGTCGTCCATCGGTCCCCCTCGGCTCACGTGAGCGTCGGGATCAGGCTAATACACCCGCAGATGCGCGGGGCGAACGGGCGGTGAACGGATGCCGCGTGTCGCCCTTCGCCAGACTCGCCGACCGAGCGTCAGCCGACGTTGGCCTGCAGGAAGCTCTCGGCGTTGACCCACGAACCGTTGACGTAGATCTCGAGGTGCAGGTGCGTGCCCGAGGCCCGGCCGGTGTCGCTCACCTGACCGATCAGCTGACCGGCGCTCACCGTCTGACCCACAGTCACCCGACGCGAGCCGTAGAGCATGTGCGCGTACAGCGACGTGACGCTCTGACCGCCGATGTTGTGGGCGATCTTCACGTACACGCCCCAACCCGGACCGTTCTCGTCCGAGGCGACCACGACGCCGTCGGCGATCGCGTAGATGGGCGTTCCGCGGTCGACCATGTAGTCGGTGCCCTTGTGGCCGGCGTACGGCGTGCCGAAGTTGTTGAAGAACGGCAGGGGGCGCACGACCGATCCGGCCGGCGCGATCGCGTCGGCGATGACGCCGGTGTACGACGAGCTGGTGGCGGCGGATGCCGCCGCGATGCGCGCCGCTGCTGCCGCCTTGGCCGCCTCTTCGTCCTTCTTGCTCTGGATCTCTTCCGGCGTGGTCGCACTGTAGCTGCCGCGCTCGAGGGCGGCGGGCGTGGCCTCGGAGGCGACGACGAGCGACTGCGCGTTGTCGGCGGCGACCTGCTGCACCGTGGTGACGGCGGCCTCTGCGGGGGCACTCCCGGTGGCCGTCAGAGCGGCGGGGACGGCGACGGTGGCCACGAGGCCCGCGACGGCGGCGACCGTCAGGAAGCTGCGCATCGGGTGCGGCTTGCCGGCGGCGCGACGGGCGGCACGGGTCTCGGCACGGCTCACGGCGCGGGACGCAGCCTCAGGGCCGCGCGTGGCGGGCGCCTTCGCGGCGGTCCGCGGCATCACGAAACGGGCACGGCTCCGCGGGGCGGGGTTCGTCGCGTCGGACTCGGGTGTCTCCTGCGGCGATTCGAACTGTTCAGCCAATTGTCCTCCGGCGCCTCCGCATGCCCTCCACGTGTGGAGGATCGCTGGTTCGTCGGCACTCGGTGTCAGGGCACAGATGTACGGGTGTCACCGCGCGAACGACGAACCGATGAGGCAATCCGTGCGGAGGTCCTGTGGCGGGCTTCTCGCCGGTTGGACTTTTCGAGGCTACCCGAAGGTAACGAATAAGTCACGTCGACGTCACCGCACCCGGTCGATACCCGGGCGACGCTCAGGCTCGCGGCGCGGCATCCACGAGGAAGATGTGCGAGGCGACCTCGACGGGAAGCTCGAGTCCCTCGTCGTATCCGTCCATCTGCACGAGCACGTAGCCCTCGCTGAAGCGATACTCGCCGACCGCCCCGGGCACGACGCCGGCGTCGCGCAACTGGGTCAGCAGCTCGGGGTCGACCTGCACCGGCTCGGCGAGGCGCCGCACCGTGCCGCCGACCGGACCACCTGTCGCGTTCAGCAGGCGGACGAGCCCGACCACGCCATCGTCGAAGGTGTGCGCGGGCACGTCGCCGAGCTGGTCGAGGCCCGGAATCGGGTTGCCGTACGGCGATTCGGTCGGGTGACCGAGCAACTCGATCAGGCGACGCTCGACGAGCTCGCTCATGACGTGCTCCCACCGGCAGGCCTCTTCGTGCACGTACGCCCAGTCGAGCCCGATGACATCGCTCAGCAGGCGCTCGGCCAGCCGGTGCTTGCGCATGACGTCGACCGCCTTCTGGCGTCCGGCATCCGTCAGCGCCAACGAGCGGTCTTCGGTGACCACGACCAGGCCGTCGCGCTCCATGCGGCCGACCGTCTGCGAGACGGTCGGGCCCGAGTGGCCGAGCCGCTCCGAGATGCGCGCACGGAGGGGGATGATGCCCTCTTCTTCGAGCTCGAGCACCGTTCGCAGGTACATCTCGGTGGTGTCGATCAGGTCGGTCATGTCATGCCTCACGCGCCGTGATGAAGAACAGGGGGGTCGCGCTCCCAGCCTACTTGTTCCGGCGCAACACAGGACGAGGCGGCGCAGCGGCCGCCCTAGACTCTCCCCATGGCCCACGTGACCCTGCCCCGCGAGATCCTGCCCACCGACGGCCGCTTCGGCTGCGGACCGTCGAAGATCCGGCCCGAGCAGCTCGCCGCCCTCGCCGGACCGGGCGCCGTGCTGATGGGCACTTCGCATCGTCAGGCTCCGATCAAGAGCCTCGTCGGCCAGGTGCGCGCCGGGCTGTCCGAGCTGCTGCGCCTGCCCGACGGCTACGAGATCATCGCCGGCAACGGCGGGTCGACCGCGTTCTGGGATGCCGCGGCGTTCGGCCTCATCGAGAAGCGCGCGCAGAACCTCGTGTTCGGCGAGTTCGGCGGCAAGTTCGCCGCCGCGGCGGCCGCCCCGTGGCTCGACGCACCGGACGTCCGCAAGGCCGAGCCGGGCTCGCGTGCGACGCCGCAGGCGGTCGAGGGCGTCGACGTGTACGCGTGGCCGCACAACGAGACCTCGACGGGCGTCGCCGCCCCGGTCGATCGCGTCGTGGGCGACGAGGGCGCGCTGACCGTCATCGATGCGACCAGCGCCGCCGGCGGAATCAACGTGCGCATCTCCGAGGCGGATGTCTACTACTTCGCCCCGCAGAAGAACCTGGGCTCGGACGGTGGGCTGTGGTTCGCCGCGGTCTCGCCGGCCGCGATCGAGCGCATCGAACGCGTCGCCGCGTCGGGCCGCTACATCCCCGAGTTCCTGAGCCTGAAGAACGCCCTCGACAACTCGCGCCTCAACCAGACCCTGAACACCCCGGCCGTGTCCACGCTGGTCCTGCTCGACAAGCAGCTGGAGTGGCTCAACGACAACGGCGGCCTCGGCTGGGCATCCGAGCGCACGCAAGAGTCGTCGTCGGCGCTCTACGACTGGGCCGAGTCGGTGGACTATGCGACGCCGTTCGTCGCCGATGCCGCCGACCGCTCCCCCGTCGTCGTGACGATCGACTTCGACGAGTCGGTGGATGCCGCGGCGATCGCCGCGAGTCTGCGCGCGAACGGCATCGTCGACACCGAGCCCTATCGCAAGCTCGGCCGCAACCAGCTGCGCATCGCGACGTTCGTCTCGATCGAGCCCGACGACGTGCGTCAGCTGGTCAAGTGCATCGAGTTCACGATCGACGCGCAGCGCGGCTGAGCGTCACTCTTCCAGCGAGCGCGCGTCAGGCGTCGGCGTCCTCGTCGTCGTCCGACGCGTCGTCGTCCTCGTCGTCTTCCGACGCGTCGTCGTCATCCGACGCGTCGTCATCCGACGCGTCGTCGTCATCCGAGTCGTCCGAGGCCTCATCGGTGTCGTCGTCGTCATCCGCCGACTCGTCGAGCACGTCGATGTCGACCCCGTCGACGTCGCCGGAGTGCAGGATCGGCGATCCGTCCTCATCGAAGTCGGCGGCGTCGAGGTCATCGAGGTCGTCGTCGAGGTCGTCGCCGGCGGCATCCGCGGCGACGTCCTGACCGTCTGCGGCCAGTGCGGCCTGCGCAGCCTGGTAGTCGGCCAGTCGCACTGCCCACGGCACCCACTCGGGGGCCAGCAGCGCACCGTCGCCGGGCAGCAGCTCGGCTTCGAGCACGGTGGGCTCGGCGCCCTCGACCACGGCGACCGACACCGTCCAGAACCAGTCCGGGTACCCGGGCATGGTGTTCGCGAACCGCAGCGAGACGACACCGCCCTCCTCGGCCGTGTACCCGGCGGCGGGTCCGACGGTCGTGGCCGGCGTGATCTCGTGCAGGGCCGCGAGCGCCAGGTCGTGAGCGCCGATCAGGCGGTCGTCAGGCGTCGAGGTCATCGGCTACCTTGCGCAGGATCGCCGCGACCTGCTTGGCCTGCGGGCCGGCCGGGTAGTGCCCGTGGCGCAGGTCGCCACCGATCTTGTCGAGCAACTTGACGAGGTCTTCGACGACGATCGCCATGTCGTCGGGCTTCATCCGATTGCGCTTGCTGAGCGACACCGGGGCGTCGAGCACGCGCACCGCGAGCGCCTGCAGTCCGCGCTTGCCGTCAGCGACGCCGAACTCCAGGCGCGTACCGGGCTTGAGCACCGTTCCCGCGGGGACGGCCGTGGCGTGCAGGAAGACATCCTGGCCGTCATCGGTGGAGATGAAGCCGAAGCCTTTCTCCTCGTCGTAGAACCTGACCTTGCCGGTGGGCATCGCAACCTCGCTGATCGTGCCCGCGGCGAGCGGGCGCTGTGAATAGAGGGGCTCGGATGCCCCTTCCCCCAGCCTACGGCACGGGCACGACGCACTAGGCTGGAGCGGATGTCCCCCTCGCCCCGCACCCCGGCTCCGTCCGACGACCTCCCGGTCCGTCGGATCGATCGCATCCTCGCCTTCATGTCACTCGGGCTGCTGCTGCTGTCGGTCGCGTGCTTCGTCGCGATCATGATCGGCTCGGCCTCGGGAATGCAGCAGGCCGACTTCAGCGCGGGCCTGTGGCCTGCCGTAGGCACGATCGTCTACATCGCGCCGATCATCGCCTTCCTGCTGCTGGTGACGGTGCTCGTCATGACCTTCATCCGGAAGGCGCGGGTCGGCAAGGGCCGCTGACCGTGTCGGGGACGGACGCTCGCGCCTTCGCGCACCAGCTCGCTGAGCGGGGCGACGCGTCCCTGGCCGCACTGCTGGCCGCCCGTCAGGTGAACCCGCAGGTCGACTGGCACGATGCGTTCGACGCCGCCGAGCACCTGCTCGACACGGCCTCGCTCACGCGTGCGCTCACCGCGCTCTCCGCTGTCGAAGCTGCCGCGCTCGAGGCGGCGATCGCGCGCGGCGACGCGCCGGCCGGCCCGGCCCGCGACACGCTGATCGCGCGCGCGCTCCTCAACGACGAGGGGGCGCCGTGGTCGGCGGTCGCCGACGCCTTCGCCGCGGCCGTCGAGGCCGCGGCGCCCGCGACGAACTCCGCAACAGACGACGAACTCCGCATCGCATCCGGCGATGCGATGCGGAGTTCGCGCGATTCTGCGGAGTTCGTGCGCACGGATGGGGATGCCGGCGGCGATGCGGCCGAGGCGGAGCGCGCCTTCACGGCATCCGCATCGCTCGCCGACATCCTGCAGGCCGCACTCGCCGCTCCGCTCGGTCGCATCGGCGCGGGTACGCTCGGCGCCGTCGACCGGCGGCGCCTGATCGAGGCCGGGGCGGCGACGGATGCCGAGGCGGCGGAGGAGCTCGTCGCGATCGCCGCGCGGACCGGCCTGCTCGCCGCGGAGGGACGCGCCTGGCTCGTCACCGCTGCCGGCGCCGAGTGGCTGCACGGCACCACCCTCGACCGCTGGACGCGGGTCGCCGCCGCCCTCATCGAGGCGCTGCCGGATGCGGTGCGCCGACCCGGTGGAGGGTGGATCCCGCTCGCCGACTGGCCCGGCGCCCATCCGTTCGACCCGGCCTGGCCGCCGCGTGCCGCCGCGATCGCCGCGCAGCTGCGGCGCTGGGCCGTCATCGACCCCGCGGGGTCGACCGCGACGTGGACGCGCCCCGCCGGGGCCGGAGGTGCGATCGACCGGGACGCCCTCGCCGCGCATCTTCCGCCTGAGGTAGATCGCGTCTACCTGCAGAACGACCTCACCGCGATCGCGCCCGGCACTCTCGCTCCGCAGCTCGACGTGCGCCTGCGATCGATGGCGCGGCGCGAATCGCGCGCGCAGGCATCGTCGTACCGGTTCACCGCCGACACCCTCGCCGACGCGCTGACCGCCGGCGAGACCGCCGACTCGCTGCGCGCGTTCCTGATGGAGCTGTCGCTGACGGGCCTGCCGCAGCCCCTCGCGTACGAGATCGACCGCACCGCGAGCCGCCACGGCGCCTTGCGCGTCGGGCCCGACGGACAGGGGCGTGCCCGGATCACGAGCGACGACGAGTCCCTCCTGCGCACCGTGAGCGTCGATCAGGCCCTGCGGCCGCTCGGCCTCCTGCCCGACGGCGGCGCTCTGGCGACGCGGTCGAGCCCCGACACCGCCTTCTGGATGCTCGCGGACGCCCGCTACCCCGTCGTGGCCGTCGACGCAGACGGGCGGCGGCGCACCGTCGAGCGTCACCGGCTGGCCTCCACACCCCCACCCGCACCCGACGCGATCGAGGTCTACGCGCCCGTCATCGCCCGGCTGCGGTCGACTCAGGGCGACGACGCGGATGCCGCCTGGCTCAGCCGCGAGCTCGATCAGGCCGTCCGCTCACGCGCGACGATCATCGTGACGGTGCGCCTGCCGGACGGTGCCGATCGCGAGTTCACGATCGAGGCGACCGGCCTCGGCGGCGGGCGTCTGCGCGGGCGCGACCGGCTCGTCGACGTCGAGCGGACGTTGCCGGTCGCGAGCATCGTTCGCATCGCGACGCCCGAGTGAGCTTCAGCGCGCCGTGAGCTCGTCGATCAGCGAATGCGGCGCAAGGGTGCGCGGTCGACGCAGCGCCACCAGCAGCGCGATGGCCAGCAGACCCCCGAGGGTCGCCGCCGCCGTGTCGGACATGATGTCTTCCACGCCGAGCTGCGCCGTGGTGCCGAGGATCTGATCGCTGGCGAATTCGCACAGCTCCCACGCCGAGGCGAACGCCATCGGCACCGCCAGGATGACCGACAGTGAGAACCACGCCGGAAGCGCGACACCCGCGCGCTCTTCGGCCCGGCGCACGGCGAGCATCCCCAGCCAGGCGAGCATCACACCCGAATCGAAGTGCACCCAGGTGTCCCAGCTGACGATCGCGCCGTACACGTGCAGCGCACTGCCCGCGAACGGCCCGAGGATGATGAACAGGATGTAATGCAGCTGCAGCGCCCGCGGCAGCGGCGTGCGCAGCATCAGCTCGACCAGCGGGCAGACGAACAGCGTCGCCGCGAGCACGACGCCGAGCCACACCATCGCGGGCACGCCGAGCGCGTCGAGCAGGAAGACGAGCGCGACCGAGCCGACGGCGAACGGCACGGCGAAGAGGAACGACGCTCGAGCCTGACGCGCGATCGTCGGAGTGGTGGTGTCTGGCATGTGATCCCTGTGTCGTCTCCCCCAGACGTACCCTAGCGCGACGCGTCTGCAGGGGCGGGGCGCCGGTAGACTGGTCCGCTATGTCTGACGGACCACTGATCGTCCAGAGCGATCGCACCGTGCTGCTCGAAGTCGCCCATTCCGAGGCCGAGAGCGCCCGGCACGAGCTCGCGATCTTCGCCGAGCTCGAGCGCGCACCCGAGCACATCCACACCTACCGCATCACGCGCCTGGGACTGTGGAACGCGCGCGCCGCGGGGCATACGTCCGACGACATGCTCGCCACCCTCGACCGATGGTCGCGATTCCCCGTGCCGGCATCCGTCTCGCTCGACATCCGCGAGACCGTGGGCCGCTACGGCCGCCTCGTCATCGAGCGCGACGACGAGGGCACCCTGATCCTGCGGGCGACCGACACGGCCGTGCTCGCCGAAGTGGCCAAGAACAAGCGCATCCAGCCGCTGCTGACGGGGCACCCCGCCCCCGGGGTCTTCACGGTGGATGCCTGGGCGCGCGGCCACATCAAGCAGGAGCTGCTGAAGGTCGGCTGGCCCGCCGAAGACCACGCGGGCTACACGCCGGGCACGCCGCACCCGATCGAGCTCGCCGAGGATGGGTGGACGCTCCGCCCCTACCAGCGCAAGGCCGTCGACATCTTCACCGAGGGCGGCTCGGGCGTCGTGGTGCTGCCCTGCGGCGCCGGCAAGACCCTCGTGGGCGCCGCCGCGATGGCCGACACGAAGACGACGACCCTCATCCTGGTGACCAACACCGTCAGCGCGCGGCAGTGGCGCGACGAGCTGCTCAAGCGCACGTCGCTCACCGCCGACGAGATCGGCGAGTACTCGGGCCAGGTCAAAGAGGTCAAGCCCGTCACGATCGCGACCTACCAGATCCTCACCGCAAAGCGGAAGGGCGAGTACGCCCACCTGGCGCTGCTGGATGCCCTCGACTGGGGCCTCATCGTCTACGACGAGGTGCACCTGCTGCCCGCCCCGGTCTTCAAGCTGACCGCCGAGCTGCAGGCGCGGCGCCGACTGGGCCTGACGGCGACGCTCGTGCGCGAGGACGGCCGCGAAGGCGACGTGTTCAGCCTGATCGGACCCAAGCGCTTCGACGCCCCGTGGAAGGAGATCGAGGCCCAGGGCTTCATCTCACCGGCCGTCTGCTACGAGGTGCGCGTCGACCTTCCCGCGGGCGACCGCATGGAGTACGCCGCGGCGGCCGACGACGAGCGCTACCGCCTCGCCGCGACGGCGCACGCCAAGATCCGAGTGGTCCGCGACCTCGTCGCACGACACGCCGGCGAGCAGATCCTCGTGATCGGGCAGTACCTCGACCAGATCGACGTCCTGGCCGAAGCGCTCGATGCCCCACGGATCACCGGCGCGACGCCCGTCGACGAGCGCGAGCAGCTGTACGGCGCGTTCCGCGAGGGCACCGTTCCCGTGCTCGTCGTCTCGAAGGTCGCCAACTTCTCGATCGACCTGCCCGAGGCATCCGTCGCCATCCAGGTCTCGGGGTCGTTCGGCTCGCGGCAGGAAGAGGCGCAGCGCCTCGGCCGGCTGCTGCGGCCCAAGACCAGCGGACACACGGCGAGCTTCTACACCCTCATCGCCCGCGACACCGTCGATCAGGACTTCGCCCAGAATCGCCAGCGTTTCCTCGCCGAGCAGGGCTACAGCTACACGATCCTCGACGCCGACGGGCTCGCCGCCGCGTAGACCGGGACGACCGGCGCCGGCGCGGTCAGCACGAGCGTGCGGGGCAGCGCGCGGCCGCGTCGCGCGCGCCGGCGCAGCAGCCATTCGACGACACCGACGTACGCCCCGACGAGCACCGCTGACGAGAGCGCGCTGATCGGTCCGAGCGAGGTGTCACCGGCATCCGCTCCCCCCGCGAGCGAGATGAGGAACGCCGACAGGTTGTTGACCACGTGCAGGGCGATCGCCGCCTCGAGGCCGCCCGTCCGCCAGGTGAGCCACCCGGCGGCGACGGCGAAGACCCCGACTCCGACCTGACCCCAGAAGTCGTACAGGTGACCGAGAACGAACAGCGGCACCGGCAGCAGGATCGCGAAGGCCGGATGCCGGAGCCATCGGCCGATCGCCTGCATGAGGTACCCGCGGAACACATACTCTTCTGCGGTCGCCTGCAGGGGCACGAGCACGAGCAGCACGACGAGGGTGACCGGCCACAGCGGGTTCTCGGACGGCGGCGTGCTGGGCGCCGCCTGCCCCGGCAGCAGCAGGCTGAGGGCCGAGAGCACGGCGAACACGGCGATCGCGACGGCGCCGCACAGCAGCATCCACCGCCAACGCAGCCGACCCGCCGCCGACGAGATGAGTCCGACGCGCTTGCCGTTGATGATGAGCGAGGCCAACTGATAGCTCGGCAGCATGAGCACGATCGTGCCGAGCACGAGCACGAGCAGGAACGGATCGGTCATGTCGAACGACGACGGGTTCTCGGACAGTTCGAGGATGCCGTTCAAAACCTGCGGATCGGCGAACGACACGATGCCGACGATCACGATGACCACCGTCAGCATGACGATGTAGAACACCAGGCCGATCGCCCCCACGGCGAGCGGTGTCCACCATCCGCTGCGCCGCCGGGCGAACAGCAGGCGGTGGAACGCGAGCCCCACGGCGGTGGCATCCGCCGGCAGGGCGCGGACGCGGGGGGCCGGGAGCGGCGCGGGCGAGGCGATCGGCGCGGGGGACGTCATGCCCCCATCCTCGCCGATAACCGACCGGCCGATATCCAGGCAACGGATCGATTCCGGTGCCAGTATGGGGACATGACCGCACCGCGCATCCTCGTCGTGGACGATGAACCGAACATCCGGGACCTGCTCGTCACGAGCCTCCGCTTCGCCGGCTACCAGGTGCGCGCCGTCGCCAACGGCGCCCAGACCATCTCGGCCGTCCTCGAAGAAGAACCCGACCTGATCATCCTCGACGTGATGCTCCCCGACATGAACGGCTTCAGCGTCACGAAGCGTCTGCGCGGTGCGGGGTACACCGCGCCGATCCTGTTCCTGACGGCGAAGGACGACACCGAAGACAAGATCGAGGGGCTCAACGCCGGCGGCGACGACTACGTCACCAAGCCGTTCAGCCTCGACGAGATCGTCGCGCGCCTGCAGGCGATCCTGCGGCGCACGATGCAGGCCGACGAAGAGTCGACGATCAAGGCCGGCGAGCTCACGATGGACCAGGACACGCACGACGTGCTCGTCGGCGACGTGTCGATCGATCTGTCGCCCACCGAGTTCAAGCTGCTGCGCTACCTCATGCTCAACCCGAATCGGGTGCTGAGCAAAGCGCAGATCCTCGATCACGTGTGGGAGTACGACTTCAACGGCGACGCGGGCATCGTCGAGAGCTACATCTCGTACCTGCGCCGCAAGATCGACCCGTATTCGACCGAGCCGCTGATCCAGACCAAGCGCGGCTTCGGCTACATGCTCAAGGCCGGCAAGACGGCCTGAGGCCGTCATGACGGTTCCCCTCGCCGCGCACGCGAAGAAGAGCGACCGCCTGACGTCGTGGTGGCGCAGCATCAGCCTGCGCGCCAAGGTGACCGGCGTCATCGTCGCGGTACTCGCGGTCGGCCTGATCGCAGCGGGTTTCGGCACGGCGATCTTCCTGCGGCAGACGCAGATCGCCGAGCGCGACCAGTCGCTCAGCCAGACCGTGACCCTCGACCAGGCGAGCAGTCTGCTGTCGGTCACGGTCGTCGACGGCATCGCCCAGTTCGCGCCGCCCGAGACGACGCCGCTCACGTCGTTCTCGATCGCCGTCTACGGCCCCGACGGCACGCTTTTGCAGACGGGCGGCGCCAGCGTCGACAGCCCACCCGACTACCCCGACGCGTTCGGCCTCGACCGGGCGCTGACGCAGGGCACCGAGCCGTTCGAGCTCAAGTCCGAAGACGGCAAGACGACGTACCACGCGGCCGTCGACCTGCTCGAGATCCCGGGCACCCGCGAATCCAACGTGCAGCTGCTCGCCCTGCCGCTGACGCCCGTCAACCAGACGGTCGCGAACTTCATCGGGATCTACACGTTCATCGCGCTGCTCACGATCGTCGCCGGCGCCCTGCTGACGCGATGGGCCGTGACGCTCACCTTCCGCGGCCTCGGTGAAGTCGAGCAGACCGCGATGTCGATCGCCCAGGGCGACTTCAGCCAGCGCATGGGCGACATCTCGCCGCGCACCGAGGTGGGCAGACTCAAGACCGCGATCAACGCGATGCTCGACCGCGTCGATCAGGCGCTGGGCCAGCGCGACGGCGCGGTGCAGCAGATGCGCCGGTTCATCGGCGATGCGAGCCATGAGCTGCGGACGCCCCTCGTCACCGTGCGCGGATACGCCGAGCTGTACCGGATGGGCGCCATCTCGGGCGACGAGCAGGTCGCGCAGTCGATGGAACGCATCGAGAAGGAGGCGATCCGCATGGGGGTCCTCGTCGAGGACCTGCTCGCCCTCGCCCGACTCGACGAACGCCGAGACATCGCCGTCGCGCCGATCGATCTGCGCCCGATCGCCCGCGACGCCGCCCTCGATGCGCGGGTCACCTCTCCCGAGCGGTCGGTGACGTTCGTCGAGCACGAGCGGGCGCCCGCCCCACCGACCGGCTCGCTCCCGGCGCAGACGGATGCCGTGAGCGCGCGGCGCGGCCTCGCCGGGCGCCGGCCGCTGCTGCGCCGAAAACCGCGCCCCGCGGCATCCGCGCCCGTCGCTCCCTCCGACTCCCCCGCCACCGCGGATGGCGTCGCGAGGGGCGCGGCGAGCACGCGGGCCGACACGGCTGCCGCCCCGGTGACGACCGAGGCGCTGCCGATCGTCGTGGGCGACGAGAACCGCATCCGTCAGGTCGTGGCGAATCTGCTCGGCAACGCGCGACGGTACACACCCGCCGGATCGCCCATCGAACTCGCCGTCGGGGTCGACGCTCCGTCGGGCGCGGGCTGGATCGCGGTCATCGACCACGGCGAGGGAGTGCCGCCGCAGATCCGCGAGAAGATCTTCCAGCGGTTCTGGCGTGCCGACACGTCGCGCACGCGCGAGACGGGCGGCTCAGGGCTCGGGCTGTCGATCGTGGCATCCGTCGTGGAAGCGCTGCACGGATCGATCGAGGTCACCGAGACCCCCGGCGGAGGGGCGACCTTCCGGGTGGCGTTCCCGCTCGCGCAGCAGCGCGAACCCGCCGAGCACCTGCTGATCCAGACCCAGCCCCTGACGCGCCCCGCGAAGACCGACGACTGAGACAGCCGCAGACCGACCCGCCCTCCCCAGGCGGCGGATCCCGCAGGTTGTCCCCCGATCGCCTGCGGCATCGACCGCAGTGCGACGGGGCGGCCTAGCGTGAGGGCACTCCGATCGAAAGGGGGCCACCATGGCCGTATTCTCCGTCGACAGCGACGCCGTCCTCACCGCCACGGGCGCGATCCGCGCCACCGGCGACCGTCTGCAGGGCGAGACGGCCGCGATGCTCGGCCAGCTCACGCAGCTGCAGGGCTCGTGGACCGGCTCGGCCGCCGTCGCGTTCCAGTCCGTGATCGACCGCTGGCGCGCTGCGCAGCGCGAACTCGAGGGCGCCCTGGGCGAGATCGGTGTCGCGCTGTCGCACGCCGGCAACCAGTACGCGCAGACCGAGCTGACCGCGGCAGGCCTGTTCCGCTGAGCCGGCGCGATCCCGGGCAACGGGAAAGGGCCCCTCCGAAGAGGGGCCCTTTCGCGTGCTGGTGATCGACTCAGAAGTCCATGCCGCCGGTCGGGTCGCCGACCGGAGCCGAAGCCTTCTCGGGCTTGTCCGCGACGACCGCTTCGGTCGTCAGGAACAGGCCGGCGATGGATGCCGCGTTCTGCAGCGCCGAGCGGGTGACCTTGGCCGGGTCGATGATGCCCTGCGCGAACAGGTCGCCGTACTCGCCGGTCGCGGCGTTCAGACCGTGACCGATGGGCAGCTCCGACACCTTGTTGGCGACGACACCGGGCTCGAGGCCCGCGTTCAGGGCGATCTGCTTGAGCGGAGCCTCGATCGCGACACGCACGATGTTCGCACCGGTCGCCTCGTCACCGGTCAGCTCGAGGGCGCCGAGCGCCTTCTTGCCGGCCTGGATGAGCGCGACGCCACCACCGGCGACGATGCCCTCTTCGACGGCCGCCTTCGCGTTGCGGACGGCGTCTTCGATGCGGTGCTTGCGCTCCTTGAGCTCGACCTCGGTCGCCGCACCCGCCTTGATGACGGCCACGCCGCCGGCGAGCTTGGCGAGGCGCTCCTGCAGCTTCTCGCGGTCGTAGTCGCTGTCGGTGTTCTCGATCTCGCGCTTGATCTGGGTCACGCGACCCTCGATCTGCGCGGCCTCGCCGGCACCCTCGATGATCGTGGTCTCATCCTTGGTGATGATGACCTTGCGCGCGCGGCCGAGCAGGTCGGTCGTGGCGTTCTCGAGCTTGAGGCCGACCTCTTCGGTGATGACCTGACCACCGGTGAGGATCGCGATGTCCTGCAGCTGCGCCTTTCGACGGTCGCCGAAGCCGGGGGCCTTGACGGCAGCCGACTTGAAGATGCCGCGGATCTTGTTCAGCACGAGCGTCGCGAGAGCTTCGCCCTCGACGTCCTCGGCGATGATGAGGAGCTCCTTGCCCTCCTGGATCACCTTGTCGACGATCGGCAGAAGGTCCTTGATGTTCGAGATCTTCTGGTTCGCGATGAGGATGTACGGGTCCTCGAAGACCGCCTCCTGGCGCTCCGGGTCCGTGACGAAGTAGGGGTTGATGTAGCCCTTGTCGAAGCGCATGCCCTCGGTGAGCTCGAGCTCGGTGCCGAAGGTGTTGGACTCCTCGACGGTGACCACACCCTCCTTGCCGACCTTGTCGATCGCCTCGGCGATGAGCTCGCCGATCTCGGGGTCGGCGGCGGAGATGGATGCCGTGGCGGCGATCTGCTCCTTCGACTCGACCTCCTTCGCCGAAGCGAGCAGTTCGTCGGAGATGGCCGCGACGGCCTTCTCGATGCCCTTCTTCAGCGAGATGGGGTCGGCGCCGGCCGCGACGTTGCGCAGGCCCTCGCGGACGAGCGCCTGAGCGAGCACCGTCGCGGTGGTCGTGCCGTCACCGGCGACGTCGTCGGTCTTCTTGGCGACCTCCTTGACGAGCTCCGCGCCGATCTTCTCGTACGGGTCGTCGAGTTCGATCTCCTTGGCGATGGAGACACCGTCGTTCGTGATCGTGGGGGCGCCCCACTTCTTCTCGAGCACGACGTTGCGGCCACGCGGGCCGAGCGTCACCTTGACGGCGTCGGCGAGGATGTTCAGGCCGCGCTCGAGGCCACGGCGGGCCTCTTCGTCGAAAGCGATGATCTTTGCCATAAGTGTGTCGTCCCTCCCGGACGTGAGGATGAGTCTTTAGCACTCGCAAGGATGGAGTGCTAACTCATTCTGGCACTCGGGCATGACGAGTGCAAGCCGATCCGACATGGGCGGAGCGGCGTGTCCGGAAGGGGACGATGAGGCGATCAGGCGACGACGCGGACCGCTTCGGCCTGGGGGCCCTTCTGGCCGGAGCCGACGGTGAACTCGACCGCCTGGCCCTCTTCGAGCACGCGGAAGCCCGACATGTCGATGTTCGAGTAGTGCACGAACACGTCCTGCCCGCCCTCGACGGTGATGAAGCCGAAGCCCTTCTCTGCGTTGAACCACTTGACGGTGCCGATTGCCATGAGATCTCCTGAAAACTGCGGTGGGACCTCGCCAGGCTAACCGGGGCGGATGCCGTGAAATCGGCGATCGGCGAACTGTTGACACGGTCGCACCGAAGAGTTCACACGCGCGAAACACGGCGCACGAGATGCCCCGGCGAGCCGCCGCGGCCGGGCCGTCAGGGAGCCGGTGTCGCCTGCGCGGCGTCGGTGCGGTCGAGCCCGATCACGATGACGAGCTGCTTGGTCGCGCTCTCATCGACATCCGTCGTCGCGGGGTCGTCGACCGGCTGGTACACATCGGTGAGCTGCACGTCGGCCCCGCCGATCGCCTGCGCGAGACCGCGGGCGGCGCCCTCGTCGGCCGGGGTCGCGTAGTACACCGTCGTCGTGGCGAAGTCCTCAGATCCGGCTTCGCCGTCGAGCACCGAGTCAGCCGGCCATCCGGCGGCGACGACGGTGTCGCGCATCTGGGCGGCGAGGCCGCGCTGCGGCGTCGCGTTGAGCACCGTCACGGCGTACGAGGTGTCGATGACGGCCTCGGCGGTCGGCGCCACCGACACGGTCGGCTCGGGCGTCGGGAACAGCGTCACGCGCCCCGTCGCGATCATCGTGCCGAAGACGCCGAGGCCGACGAGCACCACGGTCGCGACGACCGACCACAGCAGCACGATCCCTCCGCGCATCCGCGGGTTCTCCGCACGGTGCGCGCCGATGCGTCCGTGGTCTGCAGGCAGGTCGTCGAAGCGATCCTTCGGCGGGGGGGTCTTGGACACCAGAGAATGCTACCCGGCCGCGCCTGTGCGGATCGCGGAGTGCGCTCCGCGCGCGCGCTCCTGCGTGTCACGCACGCGCCGCAGGCGGTGCACGAGCATGGCGTCGAACGCGGCGGCGCCCGGCTGATCGATCGCCCGGTCGAGCAGCTGGTAGTAGCGGGCAGGGGTCATGTCGAGCTCGCGGCGCACCGCCTCTTCCTTGGCAGCTCCGTGCGCACCCCAGCGCGACTCGAACTCGAGCAGGGCGCGGTCGCGGTCGGAAAGGGGCACGAACTCAGGCTAGATGCGCTCAGCCGCAGGCTCCGGATGCCACGCGGGCGCTACCGGCACCGGATCCAGCCGCCGAGGGGGTCGACCGCCGCGAGCACGTCGCCGTCCAGCGCGAGGGCGAATCCTCCCGGCCAGGTCGCCTCGTCGATGGGCGCCGACCAGCCATCGTGCAGCGCCGGGGCGTCGAGGGTGATCCAGCGTCCGGCCGCGCGCGCCGCGTCGATCAGGGCCTGCCGCCCCGCCCACGGCACGTGTGCGAGCACCCCCGGCGTCTGGACGACCACCGTCGTCCCTTCCGGCGCCGCCGCGGCGACCTCGGCGACCCGCGCGGCCCCGTCTCCGGGGAACAGCAGGGGCGGGTCGGATGCCGCGATGCCGAGCGCACGCCGCACCCGCTCCTCGCGCCCGCGCTCCCCCGGCCACACGAGCCCCGTCAGCCACGCCTGCGTGTCGGCCGCCCGGGGGTCGAGCGGGGCGAGATCGATGCCGGCGCGCCAGACGATCTGAGGCAGCGCGACCCCCGGCATCCGGTCGCCCCGCACGTCGCAGTCGAGAACCACCGTCGCGGGCCCATCGGCCGGGTCGAGGGTTACCGTCCGGGTTTCGGAGCGGTAGCGGTACGAATAGCGGTCGGGGTAGAGGCAGAGGCCGGCGCTCGCGCCCACCTCGACGAGCGCGATCGGGCCCGGGATGCGGCTCAGGGCCGGCAGCAGGGCCGCACAGCGCAGCGGCTCGTTGGTCTGCAGGCTGCGGCGCGCGCACTCCGCGGCGACGGCCTCGGCATTCGTGAGCAGCCACTGTCGCCACCGGGGGTAGGGCACGTCGCCGACGCCGAGCAGTCGGGTGACGGCGAAGACGAGCGGCGGCTGTCGCCGTGTCGCCGGGATCTCCCCGAGCACGCGCTGCACCTCGGCATCCGCCGCGACGCCCTCCGCCCACTCGGCGTAGAGCGCCGAGCGGCCCGGCGCCTCGTCGCGCGCGAAGCGGGCGAAGCGGGCGGCGACCGCCGCCGTGTCGGCATCCATACCGCCCATTCTGCCGATGACCCACTCTGCCGATGACACCCTGCCGATGCGGCGGAACACGCACGCACGGATTCGGGTTGAATGGGATGACGAGTGAGGAGTCCACATGACCTACCAGGTGAACAAGACCGACGAGCAGTGGCGTGCTGAGCTCAGCCCCGAGCAGTACGCCGTGCTGCGGCAGGCGGGAACCGAGCGCGCGTGGACCGGCGAGCTGCTCGACGAGCACCGCGCCGGGCTGTACACGTGTGCCGCGTGCGGCGCCGAGCTGTTCCGATCGGGCACCAAGTTCGACTCGCACTGCGGGTGGCCGAGCTTCTACGAATCGGTGCGCCCCGAGGCGGTCGAGCTGATCGACGATCGCAGCCACGGCATGGTGCGCACCGAGGTGCGGTGCGCGAACTGCGGGTCGCATCTCGGCCATGTCTTCCCCGACGGGTTCGGCACGCCGACCGGCGACCGGTACTGCATGAATTCCCTGTCGCTGAACTTCGCGGCCGAGTCGTGAGCGACGAGACCGCGCGCCCTGCGCTCGAGGCAGTCCGCGCGCGTCGCTCGTGGTCGAAGGTCACCGACGACGCGCCGACGCACGCCGAGCTGACCACGCTGCTGTCGGCGGCCGGCCGAGTCGCCGACCACTCGTCGTTGCGGCCGTGGCGGGTGATCGAGCTGCGGGGCGACGATCGCCTCGCGCTGGGGGCGGCGATCGCGAAAGCCGAAGGCGACGCGAAGCCGTCGACCAAGCCGCTGCGCGCGCCGCTGGTGCTCGCGATCGTGGCGAGCTATCGCAAGAGCAAGGTCCCGCGGTGGGAGCAGGAGGCGGTCGCCTCGGGCGTCGCCCACGTGCTGAGTCTGCTGCTCGACGAGGCCGGGTGGGGCGTGTTCTGGCGCACCGGAAGCTACACGCGGTCGAAAGCGGTCGCGAAGGCGCACGGGCTCACGTCCGACGAAGTGCTGCTCGGGTGGCTGTACGTCGGGGGCAAGCCGCCGCGCACGCGCCCGAGTCGGCGCAAGGCCGTCGACGCCCGCTCGCACCTGAGCCGGCTGCCGGGTGTCACGACAGCTCCTGACGAGCTCGTCGAGTGGCGCAGCGGCACGAAGCCGACGTCGGGCGGCAAGAAGTCGAAGAAGCAGAAGAACAAGCAGAAGAAGGATGCCGGAGAGCGCGGCGACAAGAAGTCGGGCGACAAGAAGCCGAAGAAGTAGCCCTCACGCCGCGTCGTGCGGACGGCGGCTGCTCCCCCGGCGCCACGGAGCCGCGGCGACGATGACCCCGGCGACGGCGACGGTCGTCATGACCAGTTCGATCGCCCACCCGGGCCCGGCATCCGCCGGCCACAGCGCGTCGAGCACGAACGACGACACGAGCTGACCGGCCACCGAGCCGAGCGCGAGCAGCAGCACGCCGGTGTGCACGACGAGCGCCGCCGACAAGAAGATGTAGGTCACGCCGATGGCGCCGCCGAGATACAGCCAGGCGTCGGTGGGCAGCGCCTGCGGGGCGCCCACCACGCCGACGTGGACCGCCGCGGCGACCGCGAGGATCGCGGTGCCCCCGATGAAGTTGACGAGCGTGGCGGTCAGCGGCGTGCCGACGCGCTGCCGCAGCCGCCCGTTGGTCGCCTGCTGCCACGCGATGCCGATGCCGGCGAGGAAAGGCAGCACGAGCATCCACGTCGGCACCCGTCCGAGTACACCGCCCTGCAGCGAGATGCCGACCGCGATCAGCGCGAGCACACCACCCGCGATGCGCGGCATGGTGACGGCGACGACCCCGGCAGGACCGTAGCCGGTGCGATCGAGGACGAGGCCGCACAGGGTCTGGCCCGCGACGACGCCGACCGTGAACAGCGAGACGCCGATGACGGCGACCGCGAGGCCCTGGGTCGCGACGGTGAGCGCGCCGGCGGCGCCGCCGGCGAGCATCCACCACGGGATCGTGCGGGCGCGGATGCCGGCGCGCAGCGCGCCGAACCCGCGGCGCCCGGCGGGCAGAGCCGCCGACAGCAGGATGAGGAGGGCGAGGCCCGACCCGAAGGAGATGACAGCCGCGACGAGGCCGTCGCCGATCCGCAGCCCGAGCTGTCCGTTGATGCGCGCCTGGACGGCGGTGAGGACACCGACCGTCGCAGCCCCGGCGAGAGCGAGGCCCGCGGGCAGGCGCGGGCGATCGGTCACGGAGGGTCAGCCTAGCGCGCGATCGGAGCGCGCCCGGCGATCATCCGGCGCCGCGGAAGCGCCGGATCAGTCGTACCCGAGGATGCAGATGGCCTCGGTGATGGGGTCGGGTTCGCTGCCCGCGTGTTGCTCGTCCACGGGGACGAACCTACGGGCATCCCGCCTCGTCGTCACGGCGCATCGCCGGGGAAAACCCGATCGTGCCCAGCTGAGGCGGAGGTCCGATGAACGGTGCCGGCTACAGGACTCGAACCTGCAACCCCCTGTTTACAAGACAGGTGCGCTACCAATTGCGCCAAGCCGGCGGGCGGCGTCCAGTCTAGCCGCGGCGCGGAGACCGCACTGATCAGGGGGTCGTCGACGGAGTGGGCGTAGGTGTCGCCGACTGCGCCTTGGCGGCAGCGCCGCTCGCGCTCGTGAGCACGAACTGCGAGAACTCCGCGGGGTCGGTCATCTCGCCCACGTAGGCCTGCCCATTGACCGTGATCATCGCCGTGCCGTTCAGCGCCGGCGCGGTCTCGCCGGCGACGGCGCGCTCGGTCGCCGACTTGACCCACGACGAGAACGAGGCCGACTCGATGCACTCGCGGATCGCCTTGGGGTCGTCGACGCCGTTGGCCTGCGCGATGTCCGCGAGCTCCTTGTCGGAGAACCCGTCCGAATCGGCCGCGGGCTGGCGCGTCAGCAGGTCGCTGTTGAAGTCGAAGAAGGATGCCGGCGCGTACGTCGCGACGCACGCCGCGGCGTTCGCCGCGCGCAGCGAGTACTTCGTGCCGTTCGACTTGGCCGTCAGCATCGCCACGGGGTGGTAGGTGAGCGTGGCCGCACCCTCGGTCACCCAGGACGACAGCTGAGCCGCGTTGGCGAGCTGCCACTCGCGAGCCGACGGCGAGAGGTAGTCGACGTAGACATGGATCTCGACGGGCGCCGATGCGGAGGCCGAGTCCGACGGAGTCGCACTGGGCTGCGGGTCGCCTTCCCCGGTGCCCGTGGGCTCGGGCGTCGCGGCGTCGTCGGGCGAGGTCATCGCCGCGGCGTTCGAGATCGACGAGACGACGAAGCCGTCCTGCTCGGCGGTGTCGGGCGAGAGCTGCGGGCGGTTCACCGCGCCACCGATCGTCCAGGTGAGGACGACCGCGACCACGGCGACAGCCGCGACGACGCCGGCGATGAGCACCGAGGTGCGCACCATCCGCGCACGCGACTGCTGCACCCGCACCTGCGCCGCCTTCTCGCGCACCGCTTCTCGGCGATCGGCCACCGTGGGCGTCGCGCCGGTCGCCGTCACTTCGGCGGACGAAGTGTCGTCGCCGGCCGGCGTGTCGGGGGTGTCGTCGGGAGACATGGAACCTCTCGGAAAAAGGGACGTGGCGCGCGCAGATCTGAGCGGTGCGCGTGCGGCGCCGCCCGGGCACGGCGGCTGAGACGATGCTAGTCAGCGACCCTGGGAAATGCCCAGATGGCGGCACCGCCGACTTCACACGTGGGTGACAGGCGACACGTGCGATACTGGACGGGCGTCCATCGACGGGCGTGCGGGGCACGGTCCCGCTCATTCCATTCACTACGGATCGTCCGGCACGTACCTGCCGGTGAAGGAGAAGAAAACCATGGCATCAGTCACGTTCGACAACGCCACCCGCCTCTACCCCGGCGGCACCCGCCCCGCGGTCGACAAGCTGAACCTCGAAGTCGCCGACGGCGAATTCCTGGTCCTCGTCGGCCCCTCCGGTTGCGGTAAGTCCACCTCGCTGCGCATGCTGGCCGGCCTCGAAGAGGTCAACTCGGGCCGCATCCTCATCGGCGACCGCGATGTCACCGACATCCCGCCGAAGGACCGCGACATCGCGATGGTCTTCCAGAACTACGCGCTGTACCCGCACATGACCGTCGCCGAGAACATGGGCTTCGCGCTGAAGATCGCCGGCGTCGGCAAGGAAGAGCGCGCCCAGCGTGTGCTCGAGGCCGCCAAGCTGCTCGACCTCGAGGAGTACCTGACCCGCAAGCCGAAGGCCCTCTCGGGTGGTCAGCGTCAGCGTGTCGCGATGGGTCGCGCGATCGTGCGTCAGCCCCAGGTGTTCCTCATGGACGAGCCGCTGTCGAACCTCGACGCCAAGCTCCGCGTGCAGACGCGCACCCAGATCGCGTCGCTGCAGCGTCGCCTGGGCGTCACCACGGTCTACGTCACGCACGACCAGACCGAGGCGCTCACGATGGGCGACCGCATCGCCGTGCTCAAGGACGGTCTGCTCCAGCAGGTCGGCACCCCGCGCGACCTGTACGAGAAGCCGAACAACGTGTTCGTCGCCGGCTTCATCGGCTCGCCCGCGATGAACCTGTTCCCGGTCGACCTCACCGAGGGCGGCATCCAGTTCGGCAGCGCCATCGTCGACGCCGACATCGACAAGCCCACGAACGCGGCGCAGGTCACCGCCGGCATCCGCCCGGAGGACATCATCGTCAACCCCGCCGACGGCAAGGGCCTGTCGGTCGTCGTCGACCTGGTGGAAGAGCTCGGCGCCGACGGCTACCTGTACGGGCACACCGACATCGCCGGCAAGCGCACCGACATCGTCGCGCGCGTCGACGGCCGCAACCACCCGAACGCGGGCGAGACCGTCGTGCTGGCACCCGTGCCGCACCACGTGCACGCGTTCGATGTCGAGTCGGGCGAGCGCCTCACGAAGGCCGCGATCGCTTCGGCCTGACAGATCCTGACGCGGCGCGGGCGGCCCCGCGGTCTTCGGACCGGGAGCCCCCGCGCCGCGGCATTTCCTACACGCACGAAGCGGGAGCGCACGTGGTCGAATCTCTCAGCATCACCGCCAGCAGCATCGACGCGGGCCTTCTGGCGCTCCCCTGGTCGACGCCGCTGGACGAGTGGCGCAGCGACCACATCGTGTCGCTGCCGAAGGGTCTCTCGAGACATCTCGTGCGGTTCGCGAATCTGTCGGGTCGCGTCGTCGCGGTCAAAGAGACGACCGGCGAGATGGCCCGCCGAGAGTACGAGATGCTCGGCATGCTCGCCCGCCTCGACGTGCCCTGCGTCGACCGCGTCGCTGTGATCGACGGTCGGCGCACCCCAAAAGGCGAGCCGCTTCCCGCGGCGCTCGTCACCGCTCACCTGAAGTTCTCGCTCCCCTACCGTGCGCTGTTCACCCAGACGCTGCGCCCCGACACGGCGGGCCGGCTCGTCGACGCCCTCGCGGCCCTGCTGGTGCGCCTGCACACGGTCGGCTTCTTCTGGGGCGACGTGTCGCTGTCGAACACGCTCTTCCGACGGGATGCCGGCGCGTTCGCCGCCTACCTCGTCGACGCCGAGACGGGCGAACTGCACGAGGCCGGCCTCACGCGCGGACAGCGCGAGCACGACCTCGACGTGGCCCGCACCAACATCGCCGGCGAGATCATGGACCTCGAAGCGGGCGGACGGCTCGAAGGCGGGGTGGACGCCGTCGCGATCGCGGACGGCATCATGTCGTCGTATCACGCTCTGTGGGCGGCGCTCACCGATCAGGAGAGCTTCGCAGCCGACGAGGCGTGGCGCATCACAGAGCGCGTGCAGCGTCTCAACGACCTCGGCTTCGACATCGGTGAGATGTCGATCGACGCCACGGCCGACGGCACCCATGTCTCGATCCAGCCCAAGGTGGTGGATGCCGGGCACCACCAGCGCCGACTGCTGCGGTTGACGGGCCTCGACGTCGAAGAGAACCAGGCACGTCGGCTCCTCAACGACATGGATGAGTTCACGGCACGCGTCTCGCGGCTGGGCAGCGACGAGGACATGGTCGCGCACGAATGGCTGACCCGAATCTTCGAGCCGGTCGTCAAGGCGATCCCGTGGGATCTGCGCAGCAAGCTCGAGCCCGCCGAGGTGTTCCACCAGGTACTCGAGCACCGCTGGTACATGTCGCAGGCCCGCGGCCGGTCGGTCCCGATCGCCGAAGTGCTCTCGTCGTACATCGACACGGTGCTGCGTCACCGGCGCGACGAGGCGACCCTCATGGGACCGCCGACCGAGACCGTGTCGCTGCCGATCATCACCGCGCCGATCGGCACGCTCGACAGCGACGACGACACGGTCGACTGGCGCGACCTGGTCTGAGCCGGTGTTCAGTACCCGACGGTGAAGCGCCCGCGGTGGTGCTTGGGGTGCTCGATCTCGTCGACCACCGCGAGGGCGAAGTCCTCACCCGAGATGAACGACTCGCCGTTCTCGTCGACCACGATGACGTCACCCCCGTCGCGGTAGGTGCCGCGCCGCACGCCGGGGTTGAAGCCGCCGAACCCGCCGGCTGGGTGGATGAAGAACCAGTCGCGACCGGTCTGCTCGCCCTGCAGATCTTCGAGGGTGCCGATCATCTCGAGCGCCTCGGCCTTGAACTCCTCGGGGAACCCCTCGTCGACCACGCGCGGGCCGCCCTCTGCCACGAGGCTGCCGCCGGCGCCGCCGACCACGCCGAGGCGCACGTCTTCGGGCAGCGTCGCGTTCAGTGCCTCGATGTTCGGGCGCACGAGTCCCTCCATGTCACCGCGCGGCGCGACGGCCACGACGACGGCATCCACGCCCTGCAGCTCGGCGAGCAGCGTCGGCACGTCGAGGATCGACCCTTCGATGTACGTGACCCCCGGGATCCGCTCGACGGCGATGCGGCGCGCGACCGACAAGACGCTGTGCCCGCGGTGGGCCGCTTCGGCGACGATGTGGCGCCCGGTGTAGCCGGTGCCTCCGATGACGGCGATTCGTGACATGGCAGGTCTTCCTTTCGATGGACTGCTGATTCGAACGACGGGGGCGCGGGACTATTCCCGCGGCCGGCTCATTCCGACGCGGCCCGGATCGTCGCCACCTGGTAGAGGGCGACGGATGCCGCGATGCCGGCATTCAGCGATTCGGTGGCGGCCGAGATCGGGATCGACACGATCTGATCGCACGTCTCGGTGACCAGGCGCGACAGACCCTTGCCCTCCGAGCCCACGACGATCACCACGGGGCGATCGGCGAGCTGCAGCGCCGGCAGCGTCACATCTCCCCCGCCGTCGAGGCCGAGGACGAACACGCCCTGCTTCTTGAACTCCTTGAGCGTCGTCGTGAGGTTCGGAGCCATCGCGACCGGCACGCGCGCCGCGGCGCCGGCGCTCGTCTTCCAGGCCGCCGAGTTCACCCCCGCCGAACGTCGCTGCGGGATGATGAGGCCCTGACCGCCGAAGGCCGCGGTCGATCGGATGATCGCGCCGAGGTTCCGCGGGTCGGTGACCCCGTCGAGAGCGACCAGCAGCGGCGTCGCGCCCTTGGCGACGACCTGCTCGAGCAGGTCCTGCGGGTGGGCGTACTCGTAGGGCGGCACCTTCAGTGCGACACCCTGATGCACCCCGTCGAACCCGGCCATCCGGTCGAGCTCGGGACGGGTGACCTCCATCACCGGGATGCCCCGCTGCGTGGCGATCGACAGCATCTCCTTCACACGGTCGTCCATCTCGACGCGCTGTGCGATGTAGAAGGCGGTCGCAGGGATCCTCGCACGCAGCGCCTCGAGCACCGAGTTGCGCCCCGTGACGTTCTCGGTGTCGTCGCCCGCCTTCGCCTTCGGCGCGCGGTTGACGTTGCCCTGTCGCGGCTGCGGCTTGCCGCCGGCTGCCGCGTAGCGCTCGGCGGCAGCTTTGCGCTTGCCTGCCGGGTGCCAGGCGCGATCCTCCGCCTTCGGTGTCGGGCCGCGGCCCTCCAACGAACGCTTGTTCTTGCCGCCCGAACCCTTCGTGGGGCCCTTGCCGCCCTTGCTGGCGCCGGGGCGCCCTGGCTTACCGGCCATCGATACTCCAATGTGTTCCGTCGGGTGAATCTTCGAGGACGATCCCCGCGGCCGCGATCGCGTCGCGGATGCGATCGGCCGCGGCCCAGTCCTTCTCTTCGCGTGCACGTGCACGCTGGTCGATCAACTGCGGCACGAGGGCCCCAAGGGCGTGTGCCTCAGCGGTGCCGGCGTCGCCGCGCCACTGCGGATCCGCCGGATTGAGGCCCAGGATGCCCGTCATCCGCCCCACCTCGACGAGCGCGCGAGCGGCGGCATCCGTGTCACCGGCGTCGAGCGCCGCGTTGCCGGCGCGCACCGTCTCGTGCACGACCGCGAGCGCCTGCGGCACGCCGAGGTCGTCGTCGAGCGCGTCTGCGAAGGCGCCCGGCAGGTCTGCCGCCACGAGCGGCGTGCCCGTTCCGAGCACGCGCGTCGCGCGCTGCTGGAAGGTGCGGATGCGTCCGAGTGCGGCCTCGGCCTCGGTGAACGTCGTCGGTGAGATCTCCAGCGACGACCGGTAGTGCGCCGTCGCGAGCGCGTACCTGACGACCAGGGGTTCGTTGACGGCGAGGACCTCGTGGGCGAGCAGGAAATTCCCGAGCGACTTCGACATCTTCTGATCGCCGACGGTCACGAGGCCGTTGTGCAGCCAATACCGGGCGAACGGGTCGCCGGCGGCGGTCGACTGGGCGAGTTCGTTCTCGTGATGCGGGAACCGCAGGTCGAGTCCGCCGCCGTGGATGTCGAACTCGGGCCCCAGGTAGCGGCGGCTCATGGCCGAGCACTCGATGTGCCAGCCGGGGCGGCCCGGCCCCCACGGCGAGTCCCACACGGCGTCGGCCGGCTCGTCGGGCTTGGCCGCCTTCCACAGCGCGAAGTCGTGCGGGTCGCGCTTGCCGCGCGCACTGGAATCGTCGACGGCCACGGCGGATTCGCCGACGGCCGACTCCATGGCATCCACGCTCTGGTGTGTCAGCGAGCCGTAGGCTGGCCAAGACCGCACATCGAAGTACACATCACCGCCGACCGGGTAGGCGCGGCCCGCGTCGATGAGCCGGGCGATCAGGTCGTGCATCTGCGGGATCGACGCCGTCGCCCGCGGTTCGTAGGTCGGGGCGAGGATGCCGATGGCGGAATACGCCGCGGTGAACTCCTGCTCCATGCGGTACGCGAGCGCCCACCACGGTTCGTTCGGCGTCGCGTTGGCGAGCACCTTGTCGTCGATGTCGGTGACGTTGCGGATGAACGTGACGCGCCCGAACCGGCGAACGAGCCAGCGTCGCAGCAGGTCGAACGCGAGCGCCGCGCGCAGGTGATGGATGCCGGGGCCCGACTGCACCGTCGGGCCGCACACGTACATGGTGACGTTCGCCGGGTCGAGCGGCGCGAAGTCGCGCAACGCCTGCGCCTGGGTGTCGTAGAGCCGGACCGTCACCGTGTCAGCCTACCGGGGGCGGCCCGTCGGGCGGGGCGCAGTGTCACGAGCGAGCACGGCGATGCGGTAGAACGGTGGGGTGCTGCACGTGATCGCCGTCCTCGCCGCAGCGGTGCTGTTCGGCACGACGGGCACGGCGCAGGCGCTCGGACCGGACGGCACGACCCCCTTGTCGGTCGGCGTCATGCGGATGGTGATCGGCGGCACGGCTCTCGCCCTGCTGGCGTTCACGCTCTCGACCGTGTCGGCACGCCAGGCGCGCCGCACGCACACCACGGCGGCCGGCCAGCCGCGTCTCGGCATCCGTCCGCTGCTGCTCATGGGCCTGACGGGCGTGTGCCTGGCGGTCTACCAGCCGCTCTTCTTCCTCGGCACAGAGCGCAACGGCGTCGCCGTCAGCACCGTCATCGCCCTCGGCTCGGCGCCCGTGCTCGCGGGTCTGCTCGAGTGGGCGCTCACCCGGCGGCGGCCGAGCGGCACGTGGACGCTGGCGACCGCGCTCGCCACGATCGGCGTCGTGCTGCTGGGCTTCGGCGGGTCGGCCACCTCGGGCGGCACCGACCCCGTCGGCGTCGCCGGGGCGGTCGGCGCAGGAGCATCGTTCGCCGTGATCGCCAACGTGCAGCGGCGACTGCTGGATGCCGGATGGGGCGCGTTCACCGTCGTCGGCGCGATGGGCGCGAGCGCGGCCGCCGTGAGCGCGCTCGTCCTGCCGTTCGTCGACGTCTCGTGGCTCGCCGACCCGCGCGGGCTCGCCATGGCGCTGTGGCTGGGACTCGCGACCATCGCGGTCGCCTACGTGATGTTCACGTGGGGGCTGCAGGGTCTCACTGCGGCGACCGCCGCGACGCTGACCCTCGCCGAGCCGCTGACGGCTGCGCTGCTGGGCATCACGGTCCTGGGCGAGCAGCTGTCGGTGCTCGCGACCGTCGGACTCGTCGTGCTCTCCGCCGGCCTCGCCCTGCTCGCCTGGGGCTCGCGGCGCCCGCGCGACCCCGTGCCGTTCGCGGTGGAGGGCTGATCGTGACGATGCGCATCATCGTCGACGACCTCACGGGTGAGGCGGCACGGAACCTGATCGCACTGCACCTCGCCGGCATGCACGAGACCTCCCCGGCCGAGAGCGTGCACGCGCTCGATGTCGACGCGCTGACGAGCCCGGAGGTCACGGTGTGGTCGGCGTGGCGCGGCGCGGAGATCGTCGGGGTCGGCGCGCTCAAGCATCTCGACGGCGACCGGGCGGAGCTCAAGTCGATGCGCGTCGACGATCGCTTCCGCGGCACCGGCGCGGGGCGTGCGCTGCTGCAGCACATCATGGCCGAAGCCCGCGCTCGCGGCATCCGCTCGCTCTGGCTCGAGACGGGGAGCGAGGAGTCGTTCGCGCCGGCGCGCGGTCTGTACGCGAGCGAGGGCTTCGTCGAGTGCGGGCCGTTCGAGGACTACGGCCCCGACCCGCTCTCGACGTTCATGACGCGCGCGCTCTGACCGGGCACGTGGGCGGCACGTCGCCTGCGCGTCAGGACGGGACGACCACCGCGACGGCGAACGCCGCGACACCGTCGCCGGCACCCGTGAAGCCGAGTCCGTCGGTCGTCGTCGCCGACACCGTCACGGGCGCGCCGAGAGCGGCAGAGAGCGTCGCTTCGGCCTCGGCACGCCGCGCGGCGAACCGCGGGCGGTTCGCCTGCACCTGCACCGCGACGTTGCCGATCGTGTAGCCGGCCGCCGCGACGAGGTCATGCGTGCGGGCCAGGAACGCCGCCGCGTGCGCGCCCGCGTACTCGGGCTGGGCGGTGCCGAAGTGCGTGCCGATGTCACCGAGCCCCGCTGCGGCCAGCACGGCGTCGACGACCGCATGGGCGACCGCGTCGCCGTCCGAGTGGCCGTGCAGCGCCGGCTCACCCGGCCACGACAGTCCGGCCAGCCAGAGCTCGCCCGTGCCGCCGAACGCGTGCACGTCGGTGCCGATGCCGACGCGCGGCAGGGGCGCGACGCTCGGGGGCGCCGGGGGGCGGGGTTCGCCGAGCACCAGCCGTGCGCGGTCGAGGTCTGCGGGGGTCGTGATCTTGAACGATCGCTCGTCGCCGGCCACGGTCGTCACGGTCACGCCGGCTGCCTGTACGAGCGCCGCGTCGTCGGTGTGCTCGGCGGATGCGGCGGCGTATGCCGCGTCGAGCATCGACCGGCGGAAGCCCTGCGGCGTCTGCGCGGCGGCGAGGGTCGACCGATCGACGGCCTCGGTCACCGTCGCGCCGTCGAGCCGCTTGAGCGTGTCGATGACGGGAAGCACCGGCAGCACGGCCTCCGCGCCGCCCTCAACCGCCGCGAGCACCCGGGCGAACACCTCGGGCGGGGTCAGTGCGCGGGCCGCATCGTGCACGAGCACCGTCTCGACGTCGGGCCACACGGCCGCGAGGCCCGCGGCGACGGATGCCTGTCGCGTCGCTCCCCCGCCGACCACGGTCACGAGGTCGAGACGCGAGACGGCGACCTCGCGCGCCGCCTCGCGGGCATCGGTGAGCGCATCGCCCAGCCGGTCGTGCGGTGCGACGACGATCACCTGGGCGAGGGGTCCGGAGAACACTCCGCGCAGGGCGTGGCGGAGGATCGTGTGCTCGTCGAGCCCCACGAACGCCTTGGGGGCCCCGCCGTCGAGCCGCCGGCCGGAACCGGCCGCGACGACCACGACCGCCGTCGTCGGCACGGGAACAGGCGGTGCGGCAGGAGTCGGCACGTCGATCATGTCCCCGACACTATCCGGGGGCGCGGATGCCGGGACAGCCGGATGTCAGCTGGCGAGAACCTCGTCGAGGACGCCGCCGGCGTGCTCTTCGTCGGCCTTGAGCGCGAGCGCGATCTCGGACACGAGGATCTGGCGGGCCTTCGCGAGCATGCGCTTCTCACCCGCGGACAGACCGCGGTCCTGGTCGCGACGCCACAGGTCGCGGACGACCTCGGACACCTTGATCACATCGCCCGAGGCGAGCTTCTCGAGGTTGGCCTTGTACCGGCGTGACCAGTTCGTCGGCTCTTCGGTGAACGCCGCGCGCAGCACGTCGAAGACGCGCTCGAGTCCGTCCTTGCCGATCACGTCGCGAACGCCGACCAGATCGACGTTGTCCGCCGGGACCTCGATGATGAGGTCTCCCTGCGTGACGTTGAGCTTCAGGTATTTCTTGGTCTCGCCCTTGATGATCCGGTCCTTGACCTCGATGATCGTCGCGGCGCCGTGGTGCGGATAGACGACCGTCTCGCCAACCTCAAAAAGCATGCAGTTATGTCCTTTCGGCAACCTCAAGGATACCACAGGGGACATACGCTAAGGTTCGCGGTCGACCCGTGGGCGGCGACGATCCGCCCATCATCAAGGCTGAAGCCCTCTAGACTGAACCCGCCCCGTCAGTCGCTTCATCTGGAGGATCCGTGAACCCGCGCCGCTTCGCGCCCGTCGCCCTCGCCGCTGTCATCCTGCTCGGCACGACCGGGTGCAGCATGATCTCACCGCAGGCGACGACGATCGCCTACTCGGCGGCCGACGGCGTCAACATCCCCGACTCGGGCCCACTCGATGTGCGCAACGCCCTTCTCGTGGCGAACGAGTCGGGTGAGGCCGCGAACTTCCTGGCCGCGATCGTCAACGACACCGACGAGTCGCAGACGCTCCTGGTGGGCATCGACGGCGATACCCAGACGGTCCGCGTCCCGGCGCGCACGACCGTGAGCCTCGGCACTGACGGCGCCGACCCGCTGCTGTTCGAAGGCATCGACGCCGTGCCCGGCACCAATGTCGACGTGGCGTTCCAGTCGGGTGACGGCGAGGGCGTGGAGCACTCCGTCCCCGTCCTCGACGGCACCCTCGAGTACCTCGCCGAGTTCGTTCCCGCCGACTGACGGGGCGGCCACTGACCGGCCGCCGCGGCTACGCCTCGAAGCGGTAGCCGAGCCCGCGGACGGTCAGCAGCATGACCGGCTCACCCGGGTTGCGCTCGATTCGCGAGCGGATGCGCTTGATGTGCACGTCGAGGGTCTTGGTGTCGCCGAAGTAGTCACTCCCCCACACCCGGTCGATGAGCTGCCCGCGGGTGAGCACCCGTCCGGCGTTGCGCATGAGCACTTCGAGCAGCTCGAATTCCTTGAGCGGCATGGGGATGACCTCGCCGTCGACGGCAACCGTGTGCCGGTCGATGTCGATCACGACGCGACCGCCGTCGACGATCCGATCGTCGACGTCGACATCGGCGCTCGCCGTGCGCCGCAGAACGGCACGCATGCGGGCCAGCAGTTCCCGCGACGAGTAGGGCTTCGTGACGTAGTCGTCCGCGCCGAGTTCGAGGCCCACGACGATGTCGACCTCCGAGTCCTTCGCGGTCAGCATGATGATGGGGGTCTTCGACGTCGTGCGGATCACGCGGCACACCTCGGTGCCGGGCATGCCGGGCAGCATGAGGTCGAGCAGCACGATGTCGGCGCCGCCTGCGGCGAAGGCTTCCAGCGCCGCCGGACCGTCTTCGGCGATCTCCACCTCGAACCCCTCCCGCCGCAGCAGGTAGGCCAGCGGGTCGGCGAGGTCGGGCTCGTCCTCCACGATCAGGACGCGAGTCATGCGGTCTCTCCCTCTGCCTGCGCCTGAGCGCGGGCCTGCTTCTTCTTCTTTGACTTGGCCTTGGCCTTGGCTTTGCGGGCAGCCCGCGCGTCGCGCACGTCGGCGGGCGGCTCGATCGCGGCGAGGCGCACCGTGAAGGTCGACCCCCGACCGGGCCTCGACCACAGGTCGACCTCGCCGCCGTGCCGCTGCACCGCGTGCTTCACGATCGACAGCCCGAGGCCCGTGCCGCCGGTGCGACGCGATCGAGCCTGATCGGCTCGGTAGAAGCGCTCGAACACGCGCTGCTGCTCGCTCTCGGGGATGCCGATGCCCCGGTCGGTGACCGCGATCTCGACCGTGTCGGCGTCGGCCTTGACCCCGACGCCGACCTGGGCGCCGGACGGCGAGTAGGCGATGGCGTTGGCCACGAGGTTGCCGACCGCCTCGGTCAGCACCTGCACGTCGCCGCGGACGTAGGCGCCACGCGCGCCCCCGCGCATGATCACAATGCCGGCCGCCTCGGCCGCGACCGCCTGCGACTCGACGGCGGCGGCGACGACCTCGTCGACCGACACGTCGCGCAGCTCGGTGAGGTCGTCGGCCGCCTGCAGCCGCGACAGGTTCATGATGCGCGTCGTGAGCTGGCTGAGCCGCGTCACCTCCGCCGTGAGACGACCGGCGAAGTGGCGCACCTGATCGGGGTCGTCGGCGGCCGAGTCGATCGCCTCGGCGAGCAGCATGACGGCACCGACCGGCGTCTTGAGCTCGTGGCTCGTGTTCGACACGAAGTCGCGGCGCATCTCGTCGAGCCGCTCGCGCTCGGTCATGTCGCGGATGACGATGAGCGTCAGCCGCGGCGTGATGACGCTCGCGCGGGCCGACACGAGCCGGGGCTCGGCGCCGCGCCGCAGCCGCAGGCTCTCGGTCTCGGGCGCCCCGTCGCGGCGGGCGGCGCGCACGACACCGCGCAGCTCGTCGCCCGGCAGCGACTGTCCCTCGTGCATGCCGAACAGCTCGGCGGGCGCGGATGCGGCGACGATCTGCAGCGAGGCATCCACCACCACCGCCACCTCGTCCATGCCCTGCAGCACCGAGCGGGTGCCGTCGGGCAGCTCGAGCGACGCCTGGACGCGAGCGTGGTCGCGAGCGCGCAGCGCGAAGAGCACGAGCGTGGCCAGGCCCCCGCCGATGCCGATGCCGATCGCGAGCGCGACGATCGCGACCTGCGTCGAATCCATGCCCCCAGCGTAGAGTGGCCGCCACCACCGCACCGACAGATCGGGCGCCGCGCGACGGCTCCCGAGCAGTGTTCACCGCGGCGGCACCATTCGTTAACCTTTGCGGGGGAGGATCTCGGCGGCGACCGCGGCCCGGCTCCACCACCGCGTCCCGCCCCCGAATCCGCCCAGAGAGGTCGCTCCATGCGCGAAGTGTTCCACCAGTCCCTCGAGGACGTGCAGGCGCGTCTCGTCGAGATCGCCGAGCTCGTCACCACCGCCATCGAGGGCGCGACGCGCTCATTCGGCACGAGCGATGTCGCGCTCGCCGAAGAGATCATCGAAGCCGACGCGATCATCGACATCAAGGCCGCAGAGATCGACGAGCTCGCGATCCAGATCCTCGCGCGACAGCAGCCGGTCGCCCGCGACCTGCGCATCGTCGTCGCGGCGCTGCGCGTCAGCGCGTCGCTCGAGCGCATGGGCGACATCGCCGAGCACATCGCCCAGTTCACGCGGATGCGCTTCCCCGAGCGGGCGATCCCCAAGGGGCTCAAGAGCACGTTCACCAAGATGGGCGAGCTCGACGTCGAAGCGGCCCGCAAGCTCACCGAGCTGCTGCGCACCGAAGACCTCTCGATCGTCGAAGAGCTGCGCACGATCGAAGAGCAGCTCGACGACCTGCACATCTCGGTGTTCGAGAAGGTGCTGAGCGAGAACTGGCAGGGCGAGGCGTCGGCGACCGTCGACGCGACCCTCGCCAGCCGCTACCTCGAGCGCTTCGCCGACCACGCGGTCTCGGTCGCCAAGAAGGTGGCCTATCTCGCCACCGGCGACTGGACGCCCAACACCGACTCGATCGCGATCGTGGCCGCCGCGGGCGAGCTCGCCGCCGCAGAGCCCTCCGACGAGGGCTGAGCGAAGCCCGACAGACGACGAAGGGGCGGATGCCATGGCATCCGCCCCTTCGTCGTCGCGCTGGCGCGGCTACTTCTTGCCCTGATTGGCGACCGCGGCGGCGCCGGCGGCGGCGGCCTCGGGGTCGAGGTACTCCCCCGCGCCGATCGGCTGGAAGTCCTCGTCGAGCTTGTAGACCAGCGGGATGCCCGTCGGGATGTTCAGTTCCGCGATGTCGGCGTCGCTGATGCCGTCGAGGTGCTTGACGAGCCCGCGCAGCGAGTTGCCGTGCGCCGTCACGAGGACGGTCTTTCCGGCCGCGAGGTCTGGCTTGATGTCGGACTCCCAGTACGGGAGCATCCGGTCGATGACGATCCCCAGCGACTCGGTGTCGGGCACGACACCGTCGATCCCGACGTAGCGCGGGTCGCCCTGCTGGCTGTATTCATCGTCGGCGGGCAGCGGCGGCGGCGGCACGTCGAACGAGCGGCGCCACAGCATGAACTGGTCGTTGCCGAACTCTTCGAGGGTCTGCGCCTTGTCCTTGCCCTGCAGCGCGCCGTAGTGACGCTCGTTGAGGCGCCACGACCGCTTGACGGGGATCCACAGCCGGTCGGCGGTGTCGAGGGCGATGTTCGCCGTCTGGATGGCGCGGCTCAGAACCGAAGTGTGCAGGACGTCGGGCAGGATGCCGGACTCTTTCAGCAGCTCGCCGCCGCGGGCGGCCTCGGCCTTGCCCTGTTCGGTGAGGCGCACATCCACCCAGCCGGTGAACTGGTTGGTCTTGTTCCACTCGCTCTGCCCGTGGCGGAGGAGGATCAGCGTGTAGGGAGCGGTCATGCTCGTCATCCTACCCACGGGGGCGCTGGCATCATGGGGGCATGTCGCCGGACAAACCCCCGCCCCGCGTGCGTGGCGCGGTCGGCCAGATCACGCGCGGCACCACCGGCACCAACCGCCTGCGCCGGGTCGATCGCTGGATCGCGCGGCACCCCGTGCTGCGGCGGGCGGCCGACCCCCTCGTCGTCGACCTCGGCTACGGCGCGAGCGGCGTCACGACGCTCGAGCTCGAGGCGCGCCTGCGTCGTGCACGCTCCGACGTCGAGGTCGTGGGCCTCGAGATCGACCCGGCTCGTGTCGCGCGCGCGAACGCGCAGCTCGCCGAGGTCCGCGCGGGCCGCAGCCCCTTCGCGTCCGACGCGCGGGTGGCCTTCGCGCGCGGCGGTTTCGAAGTGCCGGTGCCCGTCTCGACGACGGGTCGACGCCCGGCGGTCATCCGCGCGTTCAACGTCCTGCGGCAGTACGACGAGGCCGACGTCTCCGACGCGTGGCGCCGCATGTGCGCGCGGCTGCAGCCGGACGGCATCCTCGTCGAGGGCACCTGCGACGAGCTCGGCCGCGTGTGCTCGTGGATCGAGGTGGATGCCGATGGGGCGCCCCGCAGCCTCACCCTGTCGCTGCGTCTGGCGGAGCTGGAGAGCCCCGCGATCGCGGCCGAGCGGCTGCCGAAAGCCCTCATCCACCGCAATGTGCCGGGCGAGGGCGTGCACGCGTTCCTCGCGGCGCTGGACGCCGAATGGGTGCGCGCCGCCTCGGCATCCGCCTTCGGCCCCGAGCATCGCTGGCGGACCGCCCTGCAGGCTCTCGAGGGCACGGGCTGGCCGCTGCAGGGCCGATCCCGGTGGCGCCTGGGCGAGCTCACCGTGCCGTGGTCGCTCGTCGCGCCACGGTGATCGCGCGAGACCGCCTGCGCGCGCCGAGACCCGCCGCCGGGGCGCCGGGTCTCGGCGTGCGGGGCGGGTCTCGCCGACGGCAGGTCAGGTGCGGGGCAGCGCGGCGCGGGCGTCGGATGCCGGCATGCCCGCCGCCGTCATGAGGTCGACCGCGAGTGGTCGCAGCGCGCCGATCAGGTTCTGGTCGACGCTCGAGCGGCCGGCCGCGAGCGCCGCCGGATCGAGCCGCGCGGCGACGGCCCGCACCGCTTCGCGCGCGGCCGGCTCGTAGGAGATGTCGGCGAGCGAGTCGGAGATCAGCCGGGCGCCCGCCGCGAGCTCGGAGAGCAGATCGGCCGCCACCGGGCGCGCCTGGCCGTCGTCGCACAGGTAGACGACGCGGCGCCCGATGACCCGCAGATTGCGGCCGGCGAGGTCGAGGTGCGCCCGCACCCGCTCCTGCCGCTCGAACTCCGAGCGTTGCCGATGCAGGAACGGCGAGATCCGGGCGATCGCGGCCCCCGATTCGATGCCGTCGCGCCACGCGTCGATCGGGGCGTGCAGGGCGCGCGCCTTCGCCAACCCGCGCTCGGCGCGCATCCGGTCGCCGCGTCGCAGGCCCTGCACGAGCGTCGCGACGGCGCTGTCGAAGTCGGCGAACGCCCGGGTGCCTTCGTTCACGACCGAGCGCAGCGGGCTGCGCGGGACCAGCGCCGTCACCAGGAGCGCTGCGACGCCCCCGACGACACCGTCGATCAGGCGCAGGAACGGCACGCTCGCCGGGATCACCATCACGATCGCCGACTGGATCGCCGCCGCGATCGCGAAAGCCGGCTGCTCGGAGAAGAACCGCGCCACCACGAGACTCGCGGTCAGCGTCAGCGCCAGCTGCCACCAGCCGACGCCGGCGATCATCACGATGAGCTCGGCGATGAGGATGCCGAGGACCATGCCGATCACCGTCTCGAGCACGCGGCCGGGCCGCGCATCGCGGACCAGGCCCAGACTCGAGATCGTGACGGTCGCCGCCAGCAGCGGGGCCGGGTGGCCGAGCACGTAGTGCGCGAACGCGAAGGCCGCCGTGGCGGCGATCACGATCTGCACGATCGCGGGCAGCGATTCGCGCACGCGGTGCAGCCCCGCCCGCGGCGAGATCCAGCGCCGCAGACCTGTGCGCACCGGCACCGCCTGCGTCGCAGGGTCGGGGGCGCTCATCGCGTCGGCGGTATCAGCGTCAGGGGCATGAGCGTCGGGGCATCAGCGTCGGCGCGACAGCCGGGGCAGGCGCGGCACGGCCGCCGTGCGGCCGGCATCGGGCGGGACGATCGTCTCCTGCGCGGCGGCGACCGCGCCCCCGTCGGCTGCGACCGTCAGCGCCGCGTCGACGGGCGTCGTGCGCTTCACGATGGCCAGGGCGATCGGCCCCTCGTCGGCGTGGCGGGCGACGGAGGTGACGACGCCGACGGCGTCACCGTCGTACAGCACGTCGGCGCCTGCCTCGGGCAGCACCGCGTCGCTGCCGTCGAGCTGCAGGGCCACCAGACGGCGCGGCGGATGACCCAGGTTGTGCACCTTCGCGACGGTCTCCTGCCCGCGATAGCAGCCCTTGTCGAGGTGGACGGCGGTGCGCAGCCAGTCGACCTCGTGCGGCAGCGTGCGGTCATCGGCCTCGTGCGTCGCGCGCGGGCGCCACGCGGCGATGCGCAGCGCCTCGGCGGCGAGCTCGCCCGCGACCGCCTGGTCTCCGCGGGCCGCCGCATCGGCCACGCGCGCGTACTCGTCCGCGTCGACGATCGCCTCGGCCCAGTCTCGCTCGGCGCCGGGGTGCGGGTCGGTCGGCGCGTAGCCCCAGCCGCCCGGACCCACGCCGGGCCAGGGGTCGTGCCACACGGCATCCGCGCTCAGTGCCGCGACGGCAGCGGCAGTACCGCCGATCACGCGGTAGTCGGCCGACCCGTCCTGCGGGTCGACGCGCAGCCGGAAGCGCATGCGGGTGAGCCAGGCGAGCAGCCCGGCGGCGCGGGCGGTGTCGACCAGCAGCCACGTGCGCGCGCCGTCGTCGACGACCCCGGCCGAGTGCTCGACGTGGCCGTGCGGGTCGAGCACGAGCAGTTCGCTGCTCTCGCCCGGGTGCAGTCCGGCGACCGCCTGGGAGGTGATCGAGTCGAGCCACGTCAGTCGATCCGGCCCATCGACGGTGATCACGGTGCGCGACGCCGCGGGTGCCACCGCCCGCCCTGCGGCGAGATCGCGCTGCTCACGGGGCGGAGATCCGACGTGCAGGAGCATCCGACCGTCGACGACGGCGCCGGGGACCCGAGCGAACGGGTCGGTCACGGTCATTCCGCGCGCGCCAGTCGCGCTGAGGCGTGCGAGGCGAGTTCGCCGCCGAAGGCGGAGATGTCCCACGCCCAGAGCAGATGGCCGTCGACGTAGCCGTACATGCGCGTCGCTGCGGCATACTCCTTCGCGCCCGCCGGTCGCACGACCGCGTCGGTCGCCAGGTCGATGCGCGGTCCGCTGACCTGCCCGAGGTAGAGCTCGCTGATGCCGTCGGAGTGCACGATCGCGACCTCGAGGTCGAAGCCACCGGCCGCGTTGCGCAGCAGCTCGACGTCATCGGCGGTGCGAGCATGCTCGCGCGCCGCCGTCGGCGGAAGCAGGGCGGGGCCGGCGTCGGCGGCTTCGGCGGCCCGCGCGAGACGCCAGTAGCCGGTCTCGGCGACGAGCGGCGTCCGGGCGTCGTCGTCGCCGAGCAGCCACGCCGACGCAGCGTAGTTGACGTAGTCGCCACCGTCGTGGCTGAAGCTCACCCGATGCGCGAACTCACCCGCGTACGCGGCGCCGCCGGCCTCGTGCGCGATGACACCCGTTCCCTCCCACACGCCGAGCAGCCACGACAGCGGAACGATGTCCGCCGGCAGATCGGTCGGAAGGTCGAACACGGCGCTCAGCGCTGGCCGCGGTAGAGGTTCTTGATGACGACGCCCGAGACGAAGACGATCGCCAGCGACGCGAGCGCCAGCAGTCCCACGTAGAAGAGTTCGAGTGCGACGAGGTCCATGGCCTCACTCTACCGCGGTTCAGGCGGCGAACAGGCTCGCCAGGCCGAGGCCCAGACCGATCAGCGCCATGACGACGAGGGCGCCCAGCACGCTCGCCGACACCCGCCGCAGGAAGCCGTCGGCGTGCCCGACCGCGAGCTGGATGGCGAACGCGACGATCACGCAGGCGGCGAGCGCGACGTTCATCCAGGCGGCCCGCCACTCGGAGGGCACGGCGAGACCGATCGTGATCGCGAGCACGGCGGCGACGATCCACACCGCCACGACACCGGCGAAGCCGCGGCGCGGCGCGAGTCCAGGGACACTCATGGTCCCATTGTGGCCGATCGGGCGGATCACCGCCTCTCCCCCCGGATCGTCCGCGCGCGGCGAGGTCTTAGTATTGGGGTCACGGTGCGCCCCCGCGCCGGAAGGGACCGCATGGCTCAGCTGCTCGTATTGAGTTCCGCCCTCGGCGGCGGCCCGGTCCTGCCCGCGCTCGAGTTGCTCAGTCACCGCGTCCGACAGATCCCCGCGCAGCCGGCGCAGCTCGTGAACGCACCGAGCGCCGACGTCATCTTCGTGGATGCGCGCGTCGACCTCGTCGGCGCGAAATCGCTGTGCAAGATCCTCACCACGACCGGCCTCGACGCCCCGCTCGTGCTCATCGTGACCGAGGGCGGGCTGACGGCGGTGTCGACCGACTGGGGCATCGACGACGTCATCCTCGTCGGCGCCGGCCCCGCCGAGGTCGACGCCCGCATCCGTCTCGCGATCGGTCGGCAGACCGCCGATCAGGTCTCGAGCCGCATCTCGACGTCGGGCATCACGATCGACGAGTCGTCGTACTCGGCGAAGGTGCACGGCAAGCCGCTGGATCTCACCTACAAGGAGTTCCAGCTGCTCCACTTCTTCGCGACGCACCCGTCGCGCGTCTTCACCCGCGAGCAGCTGCTGAGCGAGGTGTGGGGCTACGACTACTTCGGCGGCACGCGCACCGTCGACGTCCACGTGCGTCGCCTGCGCGCCAAACTCGGCGACCTCGAGCAGCTCATCGGCACGGTGCGCAACGTCGGCTACCGCTTCAACGTCTACGAGGACGATCAGCTGCCCGCGAGCACCCGCTCGCCCGCCTGACCGCCCGTCCCTCGCCCGCAGACCGGTTAACGCACTGGTCACCTGCGACTGCAATGATGAGGGAATGATCGACACGGACGTTCTCGACACGGGCCTGGGCGACGCCGACGACGACGACTTCGACGAGATGATCGAGGTCGAAGGCTCGCAGCTGCCCGACAACCGCTACATGGACCGCGAGCTCAGCTGGCTCGCGTTCAACCAGCGCGTGCTCGAGCTCGCCGAGGATCCGGCGCTCCCGGTGCTCGAGCGGACCAACTTCCTGGCGATCTTCGCGAGCAACCTCGACGAGTTCTTCATGGTGCGCGTCGCCGGCCTGAAGCGACGAATCGTGACGGGCCTCGCGATCCCCACGAACGTCGGCCGTTCACCGCACGAGGTCCTCACCGACATCTCCGAGGCCGCCCACGCTCTGCAAGAGCGGCACTCCCGCGCGTGGCTCGAGCTGGTCCAGCCGGCACTGGTGGATGCCGGCATCGAGGTCGTCGACTGGGACGAGCTCTCCGACGAGGACCGCTCCGACCTGTACGCCTACTTCCAGGCGCAGGTCTTCCCCGTGCTCATGCCCCTCGCCGTCGACCCGGCGCACCCCTTCCCCTACATCTCGGGGCTCTCGCTGAACCTCGCGATCCGCATCCGAAACGCCAAGACCGGCCGCCAGGAGTTCGCGCGCCTGAAGGTGCCGCCGATGCTCCCCCGGTTCGTGAAGCTGCCCGGTGAGAGCTCCCGCACGCGCTATCTCCCCCTCGAGCAGCTGATCGCCAACAATCTCGGCGACCTGTTCCCCGGCATGGAGATCCTCGATCACCACACCTTCCGCCTCACCCGCAACGAAGACGTCGTGATCGAAGAGGACGAGACCGAGAACCTCATCCAGGCGCTCGAGGCCGAGCTGCTGCGACGCCGCTTCGGGCCGCCGATCCGACTCGAGATCACCGAGAACATGGACGAGGTGACTCTCGATCTGCTGCTGAACGAGCTCGACATCACCGAGCAGGAGGTCTACCGCCTGCCCGGTCAGCTCGACCTGCGCGGACTGTTCGACCTGACCCGCATCGACCGCCCCGAGCTGCGCTTCGCGCCGCACGTGCCCGTGACGGCGGCCGCGTTCCTGCCGCCCGATCAGAGTGGACCGGCCGATCTGTTCGCCGCGATCCGCAACGGCGACGTGCTCGTCCACCATCCGTACGAGTCGTTCACGACGAGCGTCGTGGCCTTCCTCGAGCAGGCGGCACGCGACCCGCACGTGCTCGCCATCAAGCAGACCCTGTACCGCACGTCGGGCGACAGCCCGATCGTCCAGGCCCTCATCGATGCCGCCGAGCGCGGCAAGCAGGTGCTCGCCCTCGTCGAGGTCAAGGCGCGCTTCGACGAGGCGGCCAACATCGTGTGGGCGCGGAAGCTCGAGAAGGCGGGCGTGCACGTGGTCTACGGGCTCGTCGGCCTGAAGACCCACTGCAAGCTGCTGCACGTCATCCGTGAGGAAGACGGCATGCTCCGCAGCTACAGCCACATCGGCACCGGCAACTACAACCCGAAGACGAGTCGCCTGTACGAGGACTTCGGCCTCTTCACGACCGACGAGCAGGTCGGCGGCGACCTCACCCGGCTCTTCAACGAGCTGAGTGGCTACGCCATCGAGAAGAAGTTCAAGCGACTGCTCGTGGCCCCCCTGCACCTGCGCAAGGGCCTGTTGCGACAGATCGACAAAGAGCGCCGTCATGCGCTCGCGGGCAAGCCGGCGCACATCCGCATCAAGGTCAACTCGATGGTCGACGAGCAGATCATCGACGCCCTGTACCGTGCGAGTGAGGCGGGCGTGCGCGTCGACGTGTGGGTGCGCGGCATCTGCTCGATCAAGGTCGGACTCGACGGCGTCAGCGACAACATCACGGTGCGGTCGATCCTCGGCCGCTACCTCGAGCACTCGCGCATCTTCGCGTTCCACAACGACGGTCATCCGCAGGTCTACATCGGCAGCGCCGACATGATGCATCGCAACCTCGACCGCCGGGTCGAGGCGCTCGTGCGCGTCGTCGCCCCCGCCCAGGTGAAGGAGCTCGTCGACCTGTTCGACGTCGCGATGAGCGACGGCACGAGCTCGTGGCACCTCGAGCCGCAGGGCGTCTGGGTGCGGCATCACACCGCCGCCGACGGCACGCCGCTGATCGATCTGCAGGACCGGACGATGACGACGGTGCAGCGTCGCCGTCGCGCGCGGGCGGTGCGATGACCGACACCGCCGTGTACGCAGCCGGCGGCGTCGTGTGGCGTCTGGTCGACGGCAAGCTCAAAGTGCTCGTCATCCACCGCGCCGCCTACGTCGACGTCACCCTGCCCAAGGGCAAGGTCGAGCCCGGCGAGACGCTCGCCGAGACGGCCGTGCGCGAGATCTTCGAAGAGACGGGCGTCCGCGTTGCGCTCGGGATTCCCGTCGGTGTCTCGCGGTACCACCTGCCGAAGGGACGCGAGAAGGTCGTGCACTACTGGGCCGCCGAGGCGACCGACGACGCGATCCGCGCGTCGGCGTTCGTGCCCAACAAGGAGATCGCGGCGATCGAGTGGGTCGCACCGCGTCGCGCGCTGAGCACGCTCTCGTATCCCGTCGACGTCGAGATCCTCGAGCAGTTCCTGGGCTTCGTCGAGGACGGCGTGCTGTCGACCTTCCCGATCGTCGTCCTGCGCCACGCCAAGGCCCTGCCACGCGAGAACTGGAAGAAGGCGGATGCCGCACGACCGCTCAGCGCCCGCGGCGCCCGCCAGGCGCGTGCCGCCGTCGGGCCCCTGCGCGCGTTCGGCGTACGCCGGGTCGTCTCGAGCGACGCGGTGCGGTGCCTCACGACGGTCGAGCCGGTCGCGGCCGCGCTGGGCACCGGCATCCGCCGGGTGCACGACCTCGGCCAGGACGCCTGGGAGGACGGCACGGCCGACGTGCGCTCGGTCATCGGCAAGCGCGTGCGCAGCCGCAAACCCGCCGTGCTGTGCAGTCACGGTCCGGTGCTGCCCGGCATCCTGAACGAACTGGCCCTCGCGACCGGCACCCTGCGCGGCTCGTACCTCGGCAGCGCGTCGTCGCTCGAGCCGGCCGCCTTCTCGGTCGTGCACCTGTCGGCCACCAATCCCGGGTCGGGGATCGTCTCGATCGAGACGCACGAGCCGAAGGTGTGACGACGCGCCCGGAGCAGGAACGCCACGGGGTGCTGCTGACGTGGGCGACCGCGCCGCAGGGGCGTGACGAGCGCCGCTGCGTCGCGTGGCGACTGGTCGGCGCACTGCTCGCCGACGTCGGCCACGACGCGGCCACCCTCGACAATCCGTGCACCCGATGCAGCGGGCCGCACGGCGCCCTCGTCGTGACCGGCGCCCCGTGGCGGGCATCGATCGCCTACGCCGGCACGTTCGCCGTCGCTGCGATCGCACCCGAGACCGTCCACGCGTTCGGGATCGACGCCGAGCCGCTCATCGACCCCGTGCGCGACCGCGCCGGGTGGTCGGGGACGGGCACCGACGGTGTGACGACATGGGTGCGCACCGAAGCCGCGCTCAAAGCAGACGGGCGGGGACTGCGGGTCGAGCCGCAGACGGTGCGGATCGCCCTCGGCGCCACGGGATGGACCGCGCACGTCCCGGGCAGGCCGGCGCCGCTGATCGGGTGGGATGCGGCATCCGCACCGCCCGGCGTGTTCGTCGCGCTCAGCGCCGGTGCGGTGCCGGCAGCGGAGGCAGCGCCGGAGAGTCGAGCCACGTGCTGAACAGCGGTGCGAGGTCGACACCCGTCGCGGCCGACGCGAACGCGCGGAAGTCGTCGCCGGTCGCGAGTTCGTGCCGGCGGGCCGCCGCCCAGGCGCGCAGCAGGGCGCGGAACGAGTCGACACCGACGAGGCACTGCACGGCGTAGAGCGTCAGGGCGCCGCGCTTGTAGACCCGGTCGTCGAACATCAGGTCGGGTCCGGGGTCGGCGAGCACGAGATCCTGCGGCAGCGCGCGCAGTCGCGCGTGGTGCTTCGCCGCCTTCTCGGCCACCGTCGCAGCGCCGGTCTGCTCGAACCACAGCCATTCCGCGAAGCACGCGAATCCCTCGTTGAGCCAGATGTCGCGCCAGCGGCCGATCCCCACGCTGTTGCCGAACCACTGATGCGCGAGCTCGTGCGCGATCAGCCGATTCTGATCGGTCGCGAGATGGTTGACCCCGAACACCGCCATGCCCTGCGCCTCGAGGGGGATCTCGAGCTCATCCGGCGTCACCACGAGCGCGCAGTCGTCCTGCGGGTACGGCCCGAACCTGTCCTCGAACAGGCGCAGCATCTGCGGGACCTGCGCGAACGCGCGCTGCGCCGCGCCGCGCAGGGCGGGCGGTGCGAACACGCGCACACGGTCATCGCCGCGAAGGCCGCGCTGCTCGTACCGCCCGACGTGGACGGCGGCGAGGTAGGTCGCCGTCGGCACGGTCGACTCGGCGACGACCGTCGTCTTGCCCGCGACGGTCGCGGTCTGCACCGGCGGCCCGGTGGGGACGGCGAGGTAGTCGGCGTCGGTTGTCACGGCCAGGCGCATGCGCGCCCTGTCGTCGGGACGGTCGTTGCACGGGAACCACGTCGGCGCTCCCGTCGGCTGGGCCGCCACGAGCGCGCCGTCGTCGAGCTCCTCCCAGCCGATCGTGCCCCACCGCGAGCGCCGTGGGCGCGGTGCACCGGCATACGCGATCTCGATCGAGAAGACCTCGCCCGAAGCCAGCCGCCGCGGCATCCGCACCCGCAGCTTGCGGGGGCCCTGGGTGTAGCCGGCACGCTCGCCGTCGATCCGCACGCGCGATGCGCGCAGTCCCACGAGATCGACGCTGATCGCCGACAGCGGGGCGGCCGCGGTCGCGGTCAGCACCGCACGCCCCTCGAGCCGGTTCGTACGCACGCGGTAGTCGATCGCCACGTCGTACGCGTCGACGTCGTAGCTGCGGTCGCCGCTCTCGGGGGCGTAGTCGTCGTGCTCGCTCACGAGGTCGACTGGTACGAGCGGACCGTCACCGCACGCCACGGGCCGATGGGGTTGCCGCTCCAGCGCGAGCCCACCGGTACCCTCTCGCCCCGCATGACGAGCGAGGCCGGGCCGACCGTCGCGTCGGCGCCGATCGACGCGGCAGGGAGGATCACGCTGTGCGGCCCGAGCGTGGCGCCGGGCTCGAGTTCGACGGTGTCCATGCTCATGATTCGATCATGGAACAGGTGCGTCTGCACAACGCAGCCGCGATTGACCGTCGCGCCGTCACCCAGAGTGACGAGGTCGGGCTCGGGCAGCCAGTACGAATCGCACCAGACGCCGCGGCCGATCGTCGCGCCCATCGCACGCAGCCAGACTGCGAGCGCCGGCGTGCCGGCGGCCGACCGTGCGAACCACGGGGCGGCGACCATCTCGGTGAACGTGTCGGACACCTCGGTGCGCCACACGAAGCTCGACCACAGCGGCTGCTCGCCGGCGC